>JABAOE010021353.1_pt2 | contig 13447 bp, 13 predicted proteins | sample 7062141 | NCBI WGS metagenome assembly JABAOE01 (sample SAMN14538627, study PRJNA623070) | marine sediment metagenome | biome: marine biome [ENVO:00000428]; feature: marine pelagic biome [ENVO:01000023]; material: deep marine sediment [ENVO:00002113] | place: India: Gulf of Khambhat ... | reverse complement strand
TCGGATCGAAGAATCTCTTGATGGCCTATGTCCACATTGCCCACGACTGCCGCCTCGGGAACAATCTTCTTATGGCCAATGCAGCCAGCTTGGCAGGGCATATCTTAATTGGAGATCATGCGATTATTGGGGGGTTGACTGGGATCCACCAGTACGTGCGTGTTGGAGACTATGCGATGGTCGGCGGTTGTTGTGCGATCGGCCAGGATGTCCCGCCATTTATGCGCGCGGCCGGGGGGTACCGTGCGACTCTCTATGGGCTTAACTCCGTTGGGCTTCAGCGCCATGGATTTTCAGTAGAGCGCATTGCGGTCCTTAAGAAGGCCTTCGATCTGCTGTTTCGATCGGGTCATCGAATGGCTGAAGCGATCAGACTGGCCAAGAAGGAATTTCGAGGACACGCAGACGTCAGCAAGGTTCTTACCTTTATGGAGGGAACGCAGAGAGGGGTTTCACGTGTTGTCAGCATCGATCTAGACATTGAATCTGACCAGGAAGGGTGAAACGACATATGGCTGTGTTGGCGCCTGAAGAGGGCAAGCGCATCGGGTTGATTGCCGGAAACGGAAGGTTCCCGATCATTTTTGCAGATAACGCACGCAAGATGGGTCTTCACGTCTCTGCGGTTGCGCACGAAGGAGAAACGGAAGCCGAACTCGAGCACCATGTCGACCGGATTCATTGGATCAAGATCGGACAGCTCAACAAACTGATAAAAGCCTTTCAAGGCGACGGTGTGCAGCAAGCGGTAATGCTGGGTGGCATTAAGAAGACTCACGTGTACAGTACTGTGCGTCCTGATTTCAGAGCCTTAGCCCTTGCGGCACGTCTNNGCGTGAGATTGCGGCTGAGCTCGAACGTGAAGGGATTGTGATTTGTGAATCGACCTTCGGCCTCGAAGGGATACTAGTCGAAGAAGGGCCGCTGACGTCTCGTCAACCGACAAAGAAAGAATGGAACGACATCTACTATGGCTTGGAGGTGGCACGAGAGATTGGGCGTTTAGACATTGGCCAATGTGTCGTGATCAAAGACCGGGTGGTAGTAGCGGTTGAAGCGGTTGAAGGTACCGATGGGGCGATCAAACGTGGGGGAGAATTAGCCAAAGAAGGAGCGGTCGTTGTCAAGCGAAGTAAGCCGCAGCAGGACCTGCGTTTCGATTTGCCTGCAGTCGGACCTCGAACGATCGAGGTCATGGCGTCGGTCAAGGCGGCTGCCTTGGCAGTTGAGGCAGGCCGAACGGTGATGCTGGATCGGGAACTGCTCGTGAGAGAAGCCGAGGCAGCGGGGATAGCAGTGGTCGGGATTTTGCGAGATAAACATGAGAGCGTCGCGACGGTATAAATCGATGAGCTCCGTGGGGATGATCTGTCAGTCCATTGAGGTTTCAAGATTTACGCGTCGATATATCAACTGAGCTATAGCCCAGTAGATTTTCAATTCGTTTTATGACCAAACTTCGAGCCGGCGTCGTCGGTGTCGGGCATTTGGGGCAGCACCATGCCCGGCTCTATAGCGCGCTGCCGGACGTGACGCTCGTCGGTGTCATTGATAGGAATCCGGAGCGGTCCCGACTTATCGCCGATCGGCATGGCGTGCAAGCGTTCGAGGGCCTGTCGGATCTTTTAAAATCGGTTGAAGTGGTCAGTGTTGCTGTCTCAACCTCAGCTCATTATGCAGTTGCCAAAGCCTGCCTTGAAGCTGGCAAACATGTGCTGGTCGAGAAACCGATTGCTGTGAGGCCTGCCGAGGCACAGCAACTTGTGGATCTCTCCAGAGCCAAGAGGTGCCGGCTTCAGGTTGGCCATAGCGAACGGTTTAATCCCATCATGCGAGCGATGAGGCCGCATATCAAGCGGCCTGCATTCATCGAAGGTCATCGGCTCGGCCTCTACAGCGAGCGAGGCACTGACGTGGATGTCGTATTGGACTTGATGATCCACGATCTTGATTTGGTGTTATCCTTCGACCCTGGTCCAGTTGAAGAAGTCAGGGCTGCCGGGGTGCCAGTGCTTTCGCCGACGATCGACATCGCCAATGCGCGCATACAATTCCAGAGCGGGTGCGTCGCGAACCTGACTGCAAGTCGGGTTTCATTCAACAAGATGCGCCGATTGCGCCTGTTTCAGCGGGACGGTTATGTCTCGATTGATTTCCAAGCTCGGCAGGGGATGATCGTTCGGCGTTCTGAGGATCCTGGGAACAAACCGAGGATCGCGGTCGAAGAGATTAAAGGAAATGATGACGAACCCCTGAAATTGCAGCTCGAATCTTTTGTGCATTCCATCAGGACAGGATCTGACCCTGTGGTATCGGGCGAGGATGGAACGGCCGCCCTGGCAGTTGCCCACCAAGTGCTGAACGCAATCGATGCATTCGTCCAGCGCAATGCGGAAAAGGGAGGAACGGGATAGAAGGACAAGCCTGTACATCGTCCGCCCCTATTGTCATGCCACGTATCCTGATTATCACCGGTGAGGCCTCCGGAGATCTGCATGGAGCCAATCTCGCAAAAGCGCTGAAGGCCCGAGACCCAAAAGTTTCGCTGTCGGGTATCGGTGGCGCGGCAATGGAGGCGGCCGGCGTGCATTTGGTACATGAGATGGGGCGGTTTGATCTCATCGGCATGGTTGGTCTCATGACGGCCGTTGCAGTTATTCGACGATTTCTGGCCATTCGCCGGCTGTTCAGATCCTCAGCCTGGGATGCGGTAGTGTTTATCGATAACCCCGGTCTGAACCTGCGCTATGCCTTTTTTGCCAAGACCGCCGGACTTCGTGTGTTCTACTACATTGCCCCACAGATTTGGGCTTGGCGGCCCGGGCGGATTCATTGGATCAAGCAGCGGGTTGATCATGTCCTGGTCATTCTTCCATTTGAGAAAGCCGTTTACGACAAGGCCGGTATTCCTTGTACGTTCGTGGGACATCCGTTGCTCGATGCGGTTGCGCCACAGTACGATCCCACGAGTCTCCTCGCGAAGTTTCGGCTCAAGCCCGGCGGACCTGTGATCGCGTTGCTTCCGGGAAGCCGGCCGCGAGAGGTGAAAGATCTCTTGCCCATTCTCCTTGACGCGGCGGAGAAATTGGTGCGGCGGGAGCCGAAAACGCAATTTCTCCTGGCGCAGGCCGCGACGATTCAGGATAATCTGGTGCAGGATCTCTTGCGGGAGAGCCCGATTCCGGTTACGGTCATAAAAGAACAGGCTAGCGAGGTGATGGCCGTATCAGATTTGGCACTGGTGGCCTCGGGCACGGCAACCCTGCAGGCTGCCGTAGTGGGAACTCCATTGATTTTGATCTATCGGACAAGTTCGTTGACTTTCTGGCTAGCATTCTTCTTGATTCGAGTGAGATGGATCGGTCTTGTTAATCTGGTTGCGGGCCGAACTGTGGTGCCGGAGCTGATCCAGACTGAAGCCACTGGCGTGCGACTGTATGAAGAGGCCCAGCGGATCTTGGAAGATCGATTGGCATATGATGAAATGAAACGCAATTTGGCAAAGGTTCGGGCTTCATTGGGCGAACCCGGTGCCTCCATCCGGGCAGCAGAGGTGGTTTTGGCGGCATGTCAGGCGTAGAGCGATTCAAGCGACTGCTTCGGTATGTTTATCCTTACCGGGTTAGGTTTCTTGCGGCCTTCGCCTGTTCCGGCTTTGTCGCGTTGCTAACAGGGGCCTATGCCTGGTTGGTGAGGCCCGTCTTGGACGGAATTTTTATCGAAAAGAATGAGAGCTTATGGCTTATTTTGCCGCTCGCACTGTTGGCCGTGGCGGTACTGAAAGCATTGTTCAGCTACGGTCAGACCTACCTAATGGCCTATGTCGGCAATCGAGTTGTTGCCGATATTCGGCAGGAATTATTTCGGCACCTCGTACGGCTTCCAGTCGACTTTCACGACGCTAACACATCAGGCCGCTTGGTTTCACGAGTAGTGAACGATGTTGGATTGATGGCGAGCGCAGCGTCGAGTGTGGTGAAAGATATTTTTCAGAATGCGCTAACGTTCCTGGCGATGGTGGGGGTGATCGTCTATCAGAATTGGAAACTTGCGGGCGTCTCGGCTATCGTGATTCCGCTTTCAACGATGACGATGGTGCGAGTTGGGCAACGATTGCGGAAATTGGCTACCACTGGGCAGGAAAAGATGGGTGACTTGTCGTCGGCCCTTCAAGAGACGCTGGCTGGTATCAGAATGGTAAAAGCGTTTGGACGCGAAGAAGCAGAGGCCGAACGGTTCGGGAAAACGAATCGCGAGTTCCTGTCGACCACGTTGAAATCAAATCAAGTCTGGTCGATCGGGTCGTCTCACATGGAAATCATCGGGGTCATCGGTGTAGTTGCGATTGTCTGGTACGGTGGCTACTTGGTCATTCATGATGTTATGACACCCGGCTCATTCTTCTCGTTCATGGCGGCCATGTTCATGGCCTATACCCCGATCCGCAAGCTTTCCGGATCGAACAACCTCATCCAACAGGCTTTGGCTGCTGCAGAGCGGGTCTACGACGTGTTGGATCTCCCGACCGAGGAGTCGCAGGCGCGTGGCACTGTAACCTTGACCGGGATCAATCAAACTATTGAGTTCAAAGGTGTCTCATTGCGGTATGAGAATCACACAGTTCCGGCGCTGACCGACATTGACTTATCGATACGTTCCGGTGAGGTCGTGGCGTTTGTCGGAAGCAGCGGAAGTGGGAAAACAACGCTGGTCAGCTTGCTGCCACGATTTTATGAACCCACGGAAGGGCAAATTCTCATTGACGGCACGCCGCTCACGTCATATGACCTAAAATCCCTGAGAGCCCAGATTGGAACTGTTTCGCAAGAGGTTGTGCTATTCGATGACACTGTAAGGAACAACATCGCATTTGGTCGAACGGGAGCCAGCCAGTCCCATATTGAACAGGCGGCCAAGGGAGCCTATGCTCACGACTTTATTCTTCGGTTGCCAGAGGGATATGACACAATCATCGGGGAGCGTGGTGTAAAACTATCCGGAGGAGAGCGGCAACGTCTGGCGATCGCGCGTGCAATTCTACGCGATCCTCCTATGCTAATTTTGGATGAGGCTACATCGGCCTTAGATACCGAATCCGAGCGTATCGTCCAGTTAGCGTTGGCCAATTTGATGAAGAACCGGACAACTCTGGTGGTTGCGCACAGGCTGTCTACTATCCAAAACGCGGACCGCATCATTGTCTTGGATAATGGAAGTATTGCAGAAATGGGATCGCATGAGGAATTACTCAGGCAGGGTGGGGTATATCGCCGTCTACATGCGTTGCAGTTTCAGTCAGAGGAAATGGCTCACTGAGGCAATGAATCGGTGAAAAAATGAATCAATGAAGAACTCTTTCGCTCTGAATTGGTTCAAATTTTCTGTAGTACCCCCGATAGGTACAGCAATAATTCGCGGTATTGCGCGGTCCATGCGATGTGAGACCCGAGGACATGAGGCTGTAGATGCCTTGTATCGAGAAGGGCGTCACATTATCTTGACGTTTTGGCATGCCCAGCAACTCATGATCCCAATCGGCTATCGAGGGGCTGGTTCTCATGTGTTGATCAGCCAGCATGGTGACGGAGAAATTATCGCTCGTATCATTGCCCGGTTCGGTCATCAGGCGGTGCGTGGGTCGAGCACACGCGGCGGGGCCGGCGCGCTACGCGCAATGATCAAGCTGGGTCGGGCTGGGCGGGATGTGGTCGTGACCCCCGATGGTCCTAAGGGACCCCGTCACGTCGCAAAACTTGGTGTTGTCCAGATAGCGAAGGCGACCGGGCTTCCGATCGTGCCACTGGCGTTCGCCTGCTCAAAAAAAAACTCTTTGCGAGTTGGGATCGTTACATGGTCCCGTATCCCTTCTCACGAGGCCTTTTTCTCTATGGGGCGCCTCTATGGGTGTCGCGTGAGGCTGATGACGCTTCGCTCGAAGCGTCGCGCCTGACACTTGAGGCTGTCCTGAACCGCTTGACGGCAGAAGCCGAGGCGGCAGTGAACGCAAGGCAAGAGGGGCGTGTCTAGTGGGAAAAAAGAGAGTTGCCTGGTCCGCGATTCTCACACGTCCCGCATTTCTCGCCTATCTCTCATGGTCCGGTGTGGCATGTGGCGCTTCGTCTATAACAGTCTGCTCCTTCTTGCATCCCCGGTCATCTTCTTTATTCTCCTGGCAAAACCACGTTGTCGTCCAGGGTTAGTGCAACGACTGGGACTTGAGGGAGCCCTGTCGCGTCTGTCTGGCCTATCTGGTCGGCAAGAAGGACGAAATGCATCACACAGATCAAAAAGACCTGCTGGACTAGATAGAACAGCCAGGCCAGTAATCTGGGTTCATGCCGTTTCACTCGGAGAAGTTGTTGCGGCGGTCCCTCTTGTGAAGGGGCTGCATGAGCGCCATCCCGACTATAGGTATATTGTCACGACTGTCACAGAAACGGGACGGGAGGCTGTCCAGCAACGATTGGCGGGCGTGGCCGAACATCACTATGCTCCTCTCGATTTTTCCTGGGTGGTAACAGGTATGATCGAACGGGTAAATCCTGTACTTTATCTGTTCATCGAGACCGAATTGTGGCCGAATTTGCTCTGGGCGTTGCAAGCTAGACAGGTGCCTGCGGTCCTCGTTAATGGACGGTTATCTTCTCGCTCGTTTCGTCGTCAAGATATTGTTGGAATCCGCTCCTTCTATCGTTCGGTCATTCGGTCGGTGGCCTTGTGTTTAATGCAATCGGACCGGGACCGGCAGCGTATCGTGACCCTGGGGGCAGAGCCTTCGCTGGTCCATGTCACCGGCAATCTGAAATTTGATCAGCCTGAGCCTCAGATTCAAGGTGATGGATCGATACGAAAACACTTGGGACTAGGGAGCGGGGAACAGGTGATCTTAGCGGGCAGTACCCATGCCGGCGAAGAAGAACTGTTGGTATCGGCCTATGAAGAAGTCGTGAAGCGGCATCCTTCAGCCGTGCTGATGTTGGCACCGCGGCATATCGAACGAGCGGATCGTGTTGAAGCGATGATTCAAGCGGCTGGGTTCTTTGTGCAACGTAGGAGCAGAATTCGTGAAGAGGTAGCAGGTCCACGCGTCATCATTTTGGACACAAGAGGGGAATTATCCAAAGCGTATCGAGAAGCGACAGTAGCTTTCGTGGGGGGAACGCTGGTTCCTGTCGGCGGCCACAATTTATTGGAGCCGGCGGTGTGGGGGAGGCCGGTGTTGTTTGGGCCCTATACTGACCACTGTGCCGAAGTCGCAACTTTACTGAGTGCGGCTGGAGGAGGATCTCGAGTCACCGGAGTCGAAGGATTAATCTATCACATAAATGAGTGGTTGGAGAATAAGGAGACGCGTGAGGCGGTTGGGCAGGCAGCGAGACGTGTGGTAGTGACAAATCAAGGCGCATTAAAACGGAGCCTGGAGTTGATTGAATCCTGTTTGGCTTCTGCATCATCGCCCTCTGATCGATTCGTTGAAGCAGGTCAGGGGCCGGTTATGGCAAGGCCATAACGACATGTCATTTTGTGTTCCAGGACAGCCGGTGCGGAAAGGGCTTTATGCGGTAGCGCTCTTCTACGGGCTCATTGTCCGGTTCCGGCTCTGGTTCTATCGAAGCGGGTGGATTTCCTCATCCCGGGTTCCCTGTCCGGTGGTGAGTGTCGGCAACCTCACCGTTGGCGGCACTGGGAAAACACCTGTCGTGATTCTTCTGACGGAATGGTTACAGGCCAAAGGAAGGCGGGTAGCAGTTCTAAGCCGCGGGTATAAACGGACCAGCAGACCACCTCACGTGCTTGTATCGAATGGGGCTCAACTACTTGCCGGTCCAGCCGAAGCAGGGGATGAGCCGTTTCTAATTGCTCGGCGCTGCCCACAAGCTATTGTCGCGGTGGGGACCGATCGGGCTGCGCTCAGTCGGTGGGTTCTCCAGCAGTATGCCGTCGACTGCATAGTTCTGGACGATGGATTTCAGCATCTTGCACTCTGTCGGGATGTCGACTTGGTCTTGCTTGACGCCACTGATGCGAGTGGGCTTGATGCAATGCTCCCTGCCGGTAGGTTACGGGAGCCGTTGAGGGGCCTTGTACGTGCGACTGCGGTGATCATTACAAGGGCTGATTCCAAGGTAGATATTGATGCAGTTCGAAGCCGGTTGCAGGCGTGCCACCTTCCAGTGGAACATGAGATCGAAGTTCGGTTCCAGCCAGAGTCTCTTGTCTCGGTATGTGGAGCGGTTGAGGAGAGAAAGTCGCTTGAGTGGTGCCGAGACAAAAAGGTATGGCTTGTGAGTGGGATAGGGAATAGCAATTCATTCCGCCAGTCTGCGGGATTACTTGGAGTCAAGATTGTGGGTGAGACAGCGTTTCAGGATCATCATCATTATGATGCTGAAGAGGTTCGTCGGATTCGTGCTAACGCGCAGGCCATCAGCGCGGACCTCGTGCTGACGACAGAAAAAGATTCTAGCAAACTCTCTCCAATGGTTGCGCCGGGGGATCCCTGGTGGGCGTTGCGCATACGGGCTGAGGTCGTGCGCGGTGAAGATCAGCTTCGCAGGTTGGTGATCGGGGATGGAGGTATAATGTGAGAAGAGAGACAAGCGTGAACGGCAAGGCGGACAAGTACAGCCTGGCCAGCAAGGAGTACGTCACGTCAACCCAGCTGTTCACACTATTCTCACATCTCAGTCTCGTCGAGCGGTTTCTCCACATTGGGTGGCGCAGGAGCGCCTCGGAGGCGTGTGCGTAGAGAATCGATCAAGGGGCTAGTGGTGCGGGCGCCGAATTGGATTGGAGATGCGGTGATGTGTGAACCTGCATTTCGCGGGCTGAGGTCCCTCTTCCCTGATGCGGAGGTAACGTTACTTGCAAAGGCAGCCATTGCTGATTTATTCATCGGCTCTCCTGGACTGGACCAGGTAGTGGTCTATGACGACAAGGGTGTACATTCGGGACTTTCAGGAAAGTGGGCTCTTGCGGGCATCTTGCGCCGACGTAGTTTCGATCTCGCGGTACTTTTTCAGAACGCATTCGAAGCTGCATTTCTTGCTTGGCTCGCAGGAATTCCCCGTCGGTATGGGTACGCGACCGATGGGCGAACGGTTTTCCTCACCGACCCCGTTACACTTCCCGATCGAACGGTCCCCACGCACCAAGTCATGTATTATTGGAATTTGCTGAAGCCCTTGGGATTAGCTGGCCAACCGCCTGCTCCTGCACTGTTCGTCTCAACCGACGAGGCGTGTGCCCTTGAGGCAAGACTTGCATCGGCTGGAATCGGTTCCTCGGACCTCGTGCTCGGGATCAATCCGGGATCGACGTATGGTGATGCCAAGCGTTGGTTGCCGGATCGATTTGCAGAGGTTGCCCAGCGGTTAACTGAGCGATTGCAAGTGTATGAGCGGAAAAGAGTAGCTGTAATGATTCTTGGGTCCTCTGGTGAGGAATCGCTGGGGAACGAAATCGCGGCTCTAATTGAGGCACGGTCGGTGGTATTCTCGGGGACAACGAGCATGCGTGAGCTGATGGCGGCCGTGAAACGCTGCCGCCTTCTGGTCACCAACGACACGGGCCCAATGCACATTGCTGCAGCCTGTGGTGTGCCCGTGGTCACTGTGTTCGGCCCGACCGACTGGCGAAGCACCGCGCCTTTTGGGCAAGCCGATGCCGTCGTGCGCCAGCCCGTCGATTGTGCGCCTTGCTTGCTCAGGGAATGTCCGATCGACCATCGATGCATGACAGGCGTATCGGTAGATCGGGTGTATGAAGCTGCTCTTTTTAGTTTATCTCGCCGAAGAGACGGATCTAGAGTAACGGCCACGGATCAGACGGACGAATCCAAGGTTCTTGTTGGTTTTACAATCTTCTTAGATCGCGACGGGACCTTGAATCCTGACGTGGGTTATATTCGGTCACCCGAGCAGCTAGAATTGTTTCCGGGGGCTCCCCAGGCTTTGGCAAAACTTAAGCGGGCCGGTGCCAAGTTGATTCTGGTGACGAATCAATCTGGCGTGGCAAGAGGTTTATTCTCGATTGTGGATCTCGAGGCCATTCACCTTAAACTTAGATCTCTGCTCGATGTGACCGGAGCGTCGCTCGACGCGATCTACTGCTGTCCCCACCATCCCGATGACCTGTGCGATTGCCGGAAGCCGCAGACTGGCATGATCGATCAAGCTGTGCGAGACCAGAAAGTCGATCTCTCTCGGTCCTATCTGATCGGCGATCACATGCGCGATATAGAACTCGCAAGAAAGGTTGGATGCAGGAGTGTTCTGGTGACGACAGGATCTGTCTCTCCACAGCACGTTCAGGAACTGACGATGTCGGGGTGTGATCCCCATAGAATTGTGTCGTCACTCACAGAAGCAGTGGACTGGATTCTATCTGATGTAGAGCACCGGCACGCTTATGCAAACGATCACCCTATCATCGCGCCCTAAGGAATTGTTGAAGGCCAGGCCATCTACCTGAAACTTGGGGACTTGTCTTGGCCGGAATGCGTACCTATAGTGTCTCGACTGGACGCGTCTCCTAAAGGTGAGCAGGGTTTGCACATTCTAAGATCGGATTAACCGATGAATCAACGGACGGAAAAGTGCTCTATCCCATGTAACTTGTGCGGGGGTTCGGATGGGGCAGTGCTCTCATATAGGAGCCGTAGCGGGAGACCCCTAAGAACTGTGATTTGTACATCGTGTGGCCTCGTATGGTCTGATCCGCGGCCGCATGACACCAGGCGGTTTTACGAAGAAGAGTATCGTCTCTCATACAAGAATTCCTATGCTCCTAAGCCCAAGCATGTTTTGCGTGCAGGGAAAGTTGCGTTGTCACGCTTTGAAAAGATCACTCAGCTCCTCCAAAGTCGGAAAGCCGTTCTTGATGTGGGGACTGGAGGAGGGGAGTTTGCTTATTTGCTTCGATCGCTGGGGCATGGCGTGAATGGGATTGAGCCGAACAAGGGTTACGCAAACTATGCGGTAAGGGAGTACGAGTTGACGGTCCACGTTGGATTCGTGCAGGAAAGTGTGTTTCCACCAGATTCCTTCGATGTTGTGACGATGTGGCATGTGCTTGAACACACCGAAGATCCAGGCGCCGTGTTGGCTCAGCTTCGATCTTGGCTGAAGCCGGACGGCATGCTCGTGATCGAGGTTCCCAATGTTGAGGCGACATGCCAATCTCCCACGAGCACATTTCATGAAGCGCATTTGTATAACTTCAATGTTGTGTCTTTGCGGCGACTCGCCAGGAAGCACGGCTTGTACGAATCAACGCACATAATTTCACCCGACGGGGGAAACATCACGATGTGTCTAACGCGCCAGGAGCCGCTGATCGTAGAGCCTTGTCAAACATCTATTCCTGGCAATTGTGAGTGGGTGTCGAAAATCGTCCGCGGACATTCCAACTTAAAGCGCCATATGACGGCCGCACCTTATGTGCGTGCCTGGCAACGCCTGCGCCGGTCTCTGGCGGAGAGACGGGAGACCTCCGGCGAGGTCAGCGGCAGAGAGTTACTCGATCGTCTGTATTTGCCGCAGATTAATGCCCATTCCGTGACAGATCCTTCGCTCGCGAATCGCTAAGCAGATTCAGCTTGATCCGTGCAATTAGGCCATGTTCTATTTGTGTCATTGCTGCTGAGGACGGACACTGCTTTTTCGGCAAGAGTACAGGGTGTAGGTTGTGGATTCTCCTAAGAGCGACTTTTCATCGCTCGCCGTCGATCGTGGGCGGATTCTCCTCATTAAACCGAGTTCTCTCGGGGATATCGTTCATACGATCCCAGTGCTTTCTGCGCTCAAGGAGTATCGGCCGGGAATGCATGTCACCTGGTTGGTCAAGCGGCGATGGGCAGATCTCGTCGCGCGTGTGGAGGATGTTGACCGGGTCTGGCCAATGGACGAGGGGGTTGCGAGCTGGCTGAGGCAAGCATATGCGCTCCGGGCCGAGCGGTTTGACATAGCCATAGATTTGCAGGGGCTATTCCGTACCGCGGCAGTTGCATTCCTCTGCGGCGCATCTAAGAAAATCGGGTTTGCCAATGGCAGGGAGGGAAGCACCTGGTTTTATACTGAGCTCGTGCCGGTTCCGACAGTCGAGGTCCATGCCGTTGATCGATACCTTTCGGTCCTGGCGGCGCTCGGCATCAGACTGCAAGGATCGCCGAGATTTCGATTTAAGATGCTGGATTCAGACATAGCACTGGTTCGTACTTTGTTCCATCGCGAGGGAATTTCGGTCGATCGACCCTGGGTGGCAATGAATATCTCAGCTCGCTGGACAACCAAGCGCTGGCCGATCAGTTCATTCGCAGCTGTTCTCGACCAATTGCACGATGAAGGAATCGGCCCGGTGGTCTTAATCGGAAGCGATGAGGACCGCCCTGACGCAGAGCAACTGCGGACATTGGCGAAGCACCGGTTCATCGATCTGACTGGAACACTCCCGCTTGGGTGTCTCCCAGCACTGCTTTCGCAGGCTGCTGTGATGGTCACGAACGATTCAGGCCCGATGCACATTGCTGCAGCAGTGGGGATTCCTGTGGTGGCACTGTTTGGGCCTACGAGTTCGATTCGGACCGGTCCATATGGGGCACGCCATCACGTGCTGACCGGGCAGGTACCCTGTCGTCCCTGTTTCAGTCGAGTGTGTCGGCATTCTCCCGAACTGGAGTGCCTCCATCTCATTAAGCCGATCGAAGTAGTGGAGGCTGTGAGACAACTGATGACCACGGTCAGGCTACCTCAATGAATGTCTTGATTGTTCGTCCGGATGGGATCGGAGATGTTATCTGTTCTCTTCCAGTGGCGTCACAGTTGAGGAGGCTGGTTTCTGAAGTCAGAATCGGATTTCTTACGAGTCCGGCCGTGGCACCCATTCTCGATCATCATCCTGACGTTGATTATGTCCGTACGGTCAACTGGACAGATTCGTTGGGGAGCATGCAATCCATCTTTTCCGATGGTGTCGATGCGACGGTCTTTCTCAAGCCATTCCGTCGCCTCATGTGGGCGGCATTTCTGTCGCGTGTTCCTATTCGAGTGGCGACAGGATTCCGCTGGTATAGCCTGTTGGCCAATCGAAGAATTTATGACCACCGCAACGACTTCTAAAAGCACGAGACTGATTACAACGTTCAGATGTTGACAGGGCTTGGGCTGGATCCGGGGGCGGCAGCTCCTCCCAAGTTAGTCGTGCGCGATGATGAGCGGAAGGATGGTGAGGCCCGGTGGAGGGGGCTGTCGAAAACTCGTGTTGTCATTCACCCAGGTGGATCTTCCGCGCGCCGATGGAAGTCAGCACATTATCGCGATTTGGCAGTCGAGCTTGCAGGGAAGGGCTACGGCGTGGTCCTTACAGGAAGCGACCAAGAGCGTATCGAATTCGAGCGTGAATCACTCTCGAATGTGTCTCTGCCGGGAGGGATCACTAATCTCATGGG
>JABAOE010011862.1_pt1 | contig 13447 bp, 9 predicted proteins | sample 7062141 | NCBI WGS metagenome assembly JABAOE01 (sample SAMN14538627, study PRJNA623070) | marine sediment metagenome | biome: marine biome [ENVO:00000428]; feature: marine pelagic biome [ENVO:01000023]; material: deep marine sediment [ENVO:00002113] | place: India: Gulf of Khambhat ... | reverse complement strand
CAGCATGTTCGAGCCGGTGACGAAGTGGGCCACGACGATTCTGAATGCCGATACGATCCCGGAGATCGTACGCAAAGCGGTGCGGCTTGCCCGCACCGAGAAGCCCGGCGCCGTGCATATCGAGCTGCCGGAAGACATCGCCGCGGCACAAACCGATGCCGTCCCGATGAAACCGAGACGCTTCCGGCGCTCCGTGCCCGACGACAAGATCGTCGATCGCGGTTTCTCTATGCTCTGTCAGGCGAAACGGCCGGTCATTATTGCCGGCAACGGCTGCATCCGCCGGAGTGCCAGCAAGCAGCTGCGTCTCTTCTGCGAGAAGACCGGCATCGGCGTGATCAGCACCTTCATGGCGAAGGGCTGCGTGGACATGGACGCGGACTACTGCCTGTTTACCGTCGGGCTGGGCTCCAAGGACCGCGTCTCGCAAGCGATCGATGACGCCGACCTGGTCATCACGCTCGGGTTCGACATGGTCGAGTATCACCCGCGGCTGTGGAATCCGGAGGGCGACAAGAAGATCATTCTCGCCGACTTCCTCGCCGCCGAGATCGACCAGCATTTCCACCCGGAGGTGGAGATGATCGGCGACCTGGCGCACACGCTATGGATGCTGACCGAGCGCGTCGACGACCGCGGCGTGCCCGAGTTCGACTTCGGGCTGCAACGACGGATCCGGGCCGAGATGCTCGAGGACTTCGCCGAGTACAAGGACGACGCCACCGAGGGCAGCATCCGCCCACAGAAGGCGCTGTGGGACGCGCGTCGGGTGATGGGCCCGTCGGACATCCTGCTGTCCGACGTCGGCGCCCACAAGATGTGGATCGCGCGCTACTACCAGTGCCACGAGCCCAACACCTGCCTGATCCCGAACGGCTTCTGCTCGATGGGCTTCGCCCTGCCCGGTGCGATCGCGGCGAGCATCGTGCACCCGGACCGGCGAATCCTCGCGATCGCCGGCGACGCCGGCTTCCTGATGAACGTGCAGGAGATGGAGACGGCGGCGCGGCTCGGCAGCGATATCGTCGTGATGGTCTGGGAGGACAACGCCTACGGCCTCATCGCCTGGAAGCAGGAGACCCACTTCGGTCGCCATACCAAGCTCGATTTCGGCAATCCGGACTGGACCAAGCTGGCCGCCGCATTCGGGTGGCACGGTCACTTCGTGGCGCACAGCGCCGAACTCGCCGACACGCTTGAGGCGGCTTTCGGCGAGAGCGGGCCGAGCCTGGTCGTGATACCGATCGACTATCGCGAGAACAACCTGCTGACGAAGAAGCTCGGCGAGGTTACGACGACGATCTAGCCACACGGAGAGGCGGAGATGAAATATCAGCTGATGATTGCCGGCGGTCCAGCAACCGGCAGACTTTCGGTCACGTCTCCGTACGACGGCGAGCTTCTGGCCGAGGTCGAAACCGGCGGCGCCGCTCATGTCGAGTCTGCGCTGACGATCGCCCAAACGCTGTTCAGGGATCGGGACGGCTGGCCGTCGATCCCCGACCGCGTCGCCGTTCTGGAAAGAACCGCCGAGCTGATGACCGGGCGTGCGGATGAGCTTGCGAAGCTCGCGTCGAGCGAAGGCGGCAAACCGCTGGCCGACTCGGTCGTCGAGGCAACCCGCGCAATCGACGGCGTGCGCCTGTGCATCGAGACGCTGCGCGGCGACCGCGGCTCCGTCGTTCCAATCGCGGCGACCCCGGCGACCCTGGGCCGGGTGGCCTTCACGCAGAAAGAGCCGATCGGCGTCGTGGTCGCGGTCAGCGCATTCAACCATCCGCTGAACCTGATCGTGCACCAGGTCGCTCCCGCCGTCGCCGCGGGTTGCCCCGTCATCGTCAAGCCGGCGGAGGACACGCCGCTTTCGTGTCTTGAGTTCGTAGCGATTCTGCGTGAGGCGGGACTCCCCGAGGACTGGTGCCAGGTCCTGATCGCCGACGATCTCGCGATCGCGGAACGACTCGTGACCGACGAGCGCGTGGGCTTCTTCACTTTTATTGGCAGCGCGCGCGTCGGCTGGATGCTGCGCTCCAGGCTGGCGCCGGGAACGCGCTGCGCGCTCGAGCACGGCGGCGTGGCGCCGGCCATACTCGCCGGCGACTTCGACTTCGACCTGACGATCGCAGCCGTTCTGAAAGGCGGCTTCTACCACGCGGGTCAGGTCTGCGTGTCGATACAGCGCGTTTTCGCCCCGCGTGACCGGGCGCGGGAGTTCGCCGACGCGCTCGCGGCGCGGGCAGGCCGACTCGTCATCGGGCATCCGGTCGATACGTCCACGGAGGTCGGTCCGCTGATCCGTCCGCAGGAGGCAGAGCGCGTAGCCGAGTGGGTCGAAGAAGCCCGCGCGTCGGGCGCGGAAATCCTCTGCGGGGGCAAACGGCTGCCGAACAACTGCTACTCGCCGACCGTTGTGTGGGACCCGCCGCGTGACGCGCGGGTCAGCACCATGGAGGTCTTTGGCCCCGTGGTCTGCGTCTATCCCTATGACGACGTCGCCGACGCCATCGAGCGGGCGAACTCATTGCCGTTCGCTTTCCAGGCATCGGTCTTCGGCCGTGACATCGACGCGGCGATGGAACTCTGCCGCAGGCTGGACGCGTCGGCGGTCATGATCAACGATCACACCGCGTTTCGCGACGACGTCATGCCCTTCGCCGGTCTGCGCCATTCCGGCCTGGGAATCGGCGGCATCCCGTACACGATGCAGGACATGCAGATCGACAAAATGACTGTGATCAAGTCGCCCGGATTCGGGCCGTGAGATTCTCGCAGCGATGCCGACAGCGGCGCGGGAACTACTCGGGAGCCGGAACGACGAACTCGCTGCTCACTTCGTAGCGCGAGCCGTCTCTCGCCTGCAGGTTGACCTCCCACACTTCTTCGTCCGGCATCGAGGTCCGCTCGTGACCGGGAATCGCGCGTTCGTCATCGACCTGGATACCCCATACGCGCACGTGGCGTACGCCGACGACGGGAATCCTGTCCGCGTCGAACTTGGCGCGGAAGTCGGGCGCGAGCTCGTTCTCCGCCCAGATCACGTACCCGCGCCTCTTGATCGCGGCAATCTTCTCGGGCAGTTGCTGAGTATCGGTCAACGCGGGCTTTCTCGTCGGGTCGCTGTCGTCAAAAAGTATAACCGCTTCATCGATTGCCCGTACACCACAGCATTTCTCACATCGTCGCGGCGCGTTCCTCGCCGGCGCGATCGCCGAGATTCCCATATCGATGGTAGTCGAAGCTGATGCTCTGCTCCCGCAGATACCACAGCAATTCAATACGGCCTTCGGCGAGGACCGGCGACTTGGCGATATAGATGCCCGTGGCGCCCGTGGCGCGCATGACGACCTCGGGCACCCGCTCCGGAGCGGCGTAACGAACGCGCTCGGTGTGGCGTGCCTCGATCAGGTCCGCCAGATCGCGATCCGACTCTTCCACGAACTCGATACGCCCACCCCACGGTTCGGTCAGCGTTTCCAGAGCATCGAGAACCGGCGTCGACCAACCGACGGTCGCGCTGACGGTAATGCGGCAGCCGGCCGCATGCGCGGCACATACCCGCGCGAACAGATCGAAGGCGGTGTCGGCGGGGTGCACGCGGATGCGAAGCTCCGGTACCGGTATATAGCGCCGCAGGTTATCCTGACCGATCAGGCGAAAATCGTCGTGCAGCTTGGCGAATTCGTCGCTCATCGCGCGATCGTAACTGTGCATGGCCGCGCAGATATCGGCGATTTCCGAGGGGCTCATACAAGGCGATACAAACCCGTCGCCGCCGTTCAGTCGAGCACGCAGTTCCGCTAGCCGCTCGTTGACGATCGGTTCCTCGTGGCCCGGCATGCTCACTTGTCTGAACGTCATCAACTGCGCGATGTAGTTGGGTCCGCCCGCCTTGATGCCCGGCCCGAAAGCCGATTTGCCCATTCCGCCGAACGGCTGGCGGAGCACGACGGCCCCGGTCGTCACGCGATTGATGTACAGGTTTCCCGCCCGGATGGAGTCTCGCCAATGCGCCTGCTCACGGTCGTCCAGGCTCTCGAGACCCGATGTCAGGCCATAACCCGTCTGATTCACGAGGTCGATGGCTTCGTCCAGGTCGCGCGCCTTCATGACCCCGAGCATCGGTCCGAACAATTCGGTCAGGTGCGTGAAACTGCCGGGCCGAACGTTCCACTTTACTCCGGGTGAATACAGGTTCGGGTTGTCTTCGAGCCGTCGCGGCATCACCGCCCAGTGCTCTCCCACTTCGAGTTCCTTGAGGCCCTTCTCCAAGGCCTCGCCGGGCGGCCGAATCAACGGCCCCATAACGTTGCGCAATTCCCATGCGGAACCGACCGGCAGGCTCCTGACCGCATCACAGAGCGCCTGCCTGAACCTGCTATCTTCGTAGACCTCTTCTTCGAGAATCAGCAGCGACGTCGCGGAGCACTTCTGCCCGCTGTGCCCGAACGCGGATTGCAATACGTGGCTGATCGCCAGGTCGCGGTCGGAGAGCGCACTGACGATTGTCGCGTTCTTGCCGCCGGTCTCGGCCAGCAGGTTCAGGTCCGGCTTGTCCGCCAGCATCCTCAGCGCCGTGTCGGTGCCCCCCGTCAGGATCACCGCGTCCAACTCCGGGTCACGGACGAGCTTCGACCCGACGGTGGCGCCGTCGCACGGGACGAACTGCAGGGCTTCGCGCGATACGCCCGCCCGCCAGAAGCACTCGCACATGAGGTACGCGACCAGGACCGTGTCAGATGCCGGTTTCAGTATGACCGAGTTTCCCGCGGCCAGCGCGGCCGCCACGCCGCCGCAGGGAATCGCGATGGGAAAGTTCCACGGCGACACGACGGCGACGACGCCCCGGCCCCGCGCCTCGACGCTCCCGATACGGTGAAAACAGGAAGCGCTCCGACGATAAAACTCGCAGAAATCAATCGCCTCCGAGACCTCCGGATCGGATTGCGGGAGCACCTTGCCCCCTTCCGCGAGCGCCGCGCCCATCAGGTCGCCACGGGCCGCCCGGATCTCTTGTGCGACCCTCGCCAGTACGGCGGATCGAGCGTTCGGCGACAATGTCCGCCAGCCTGGAGAATCTCGTCGCGCGGCGGCGACGGCGCGGGCGACGTCGTCCTCCGTCGCGAGCCGATAACGCGCCACGACGACACCGGGGCGCGACGGATCGAACGAGTCGCGGAGACTGCGATCCGCGAAGACCTCCTCGCCGGCGACGACGATCGGGACTTCGGCCGCCGAGTCGCCGCAGCGATCCCGCCACTGGTCGATGATGTCTTCGGCCCAGGCGACGTTCTCCGGCAGCGAAAAGTCCGTATCCGGCTCGTTCACGAACTCGGTTTCGGCCATCCCGTCGTCAGCGCGCGGTCCAGCGGGCCTGCGCCGATTCTGCGTCCGCCGGGGCGCCTCGGATAAATCGTCTATGGCGTCGAATGACGCGAAAAAATCCCGCTGCAGCCGGTCCCACTCCGGTCCATCCGGATCGATTCTGAACGCATGGCGCAGGAAGTTGTCCGGGCCGGTATTCTCATCGAGACGCCGGACCAGATAGCCAATGGCGTTGATAAAGTCTTCCTTCCGGGTCGCCGGCGCATAGAGCAGAACGTGATTCGTCAACTCGAACAGCGCGCGTCGTATATGGTTGGCCATGCCTTCGAGCATCTCGAACTGAACCTTTTCCACGCAGCCCGCCTCGGACGCCAGCACTAGTGTGTACGAGAGATCGAACAGGTTGTGCGATGCGATACCCAGCCGGACCGCCTCGAGGTTCTCGGGCCGCATCGCCTCATGCAACATGCGTTTGAAATTCGCGTCCGTGAAAATCTTCCGCTTGAACGGCGCCTGCGGCCACCCCCTGATCGAGGCCTCCACCTGTTCGCTCTCCATGTTGGCGCCCTTGACGATACGCAGCGTGACCGGTGCGCCGCCGGATGCGACGCGCCGCCGGGCCCAGTCATTGATTCGCCGCTGGGTCGCACAGGAATCCGGTATGTAGGCCTGCAGGGCGATGCCGCCCAGCGAACGCTCCAGGCCCTTGCGATCGAGCGTACGCATGAAGGCCTCGGCGGTGACCGCCATGTCCCGGTATTCCTCCATGTCCAGGTAGACAAACTTGCCGACCTCGGATCCGTCGGCGCGGCGGAACTTCATCCGCGTCGCTTCGCGGTACAGCAGCTCCAGGCGATCGCACAGCACAGACACCGTATGCTCGAACGCCAGCGAGGAGATCTGGGAACAGATCGTGGAGATCTTGACTGAGATGCACTCGACCTCCGGGTTCTGCAAGGCTTCAAGGTAGCGCTCGAGTCGCCGCTGCGCCTCATCCTCGCCCAGAAGCGCCTCGCCCAGAAGATTGACGTTCATCCGCAATCCGGCCATACGGCGGGCGGACAGGTGAGCACTCAGGATTTCCTCCTCGGCCGGCAGTATCACGTTGGCCGTTTCCTCCCGCATCTTGCTCTTGATGAGCGGGACGGCGACGCCGGGCAGGTAGCTTCCGAACGACTGGAATCCACGGAGCAGCGTCTGGTCGAAGCGGCTGAAAAAACGCGGCACGCCCTGCACGTCCAGAATATGCGTCAGCTGGTCGACCGCGCGCTGGGGTCGCGTGGAGCGAAATGCGTGATCCGTCATCTGGATCATAGTGGCCTTGTCGTGCGGATTCCGGATCATCCGCTCGAGTTCGCTCTGCTGCTTCTTCTCCTGGCGTGTCTGCAGCTTCGCGGCGCGACGTTGCAGCACCCGGGCCAGGTGCGCCGCCTTTTGCGCGCTCGCCGAATAACGCAGCCGCGCGTCCGGGGTGAATGCGTCGAGAATGCTGTCCAGGGCGCCTTCCAGTGACCCGGAGCCATGGTTCGTTGCGCCTCGACTCATACGAGCTGACCTGCCTGCACACACCAGTCTCGATTATGACCTCAGATATACTGGCGGCAACAGCCGAACGGAGTGGCAATCGGGTGAGAATTCTCAGGATCTTTTTGCGCATTCTGGCCGGTGTCCTGTTGCTGATGGTGATCACGATCATCGTCTCCAGCAGGTACCTGTATCGCTGGTTCAACCAGACCGTCATCGAGGCGCCCCATGAAGTGTCGGGCGAGGCCCGCCGGCTTCACGACACGATGCTGATCGCCGACATGCATGCCGATTCGGCCGTATACCTGATCGACTTCTCGAAGCCGCAGCCCCACGGCCATGTCGGCTGGGATCGACTCGTCGCCGGCGGGCTGTCGCTGCTGACCCTGTCGCTCCCGACCGAGACCACGATCGACCCGTGGCGTGTCTTCAACGGCATGGCCATCGGCGGAATCGTCAACGGGCAGCCCTTCGATACCTGGTTCTCGAATTTCGCCCGGGGGCAATATTTCATACGGCACATACACGCGGTCGTCGCCGCGAACCCGGAGCGCATGTCGATCATCCGCGACCGGGCCGATCTGCAGGCATTGATGAGGAGCTGGGCGCCAGGCGGTGACCGCAGGCTCGGAGTTCTGATCGGCGCGGAGGGCATCCACATCCTGGACCATAAGCTCGATAATCTCCGGCCGCTGATCGACAGCGGCGTGCGGATGATCAGCCTGACGCACGGCTTCGATAACGAGGCGGCGGGCTCGAATACCGGCAGGAGCAAGGGTGGACTGACCGACTATGGGCGAGAGGCCCTGCGCATCATGGAAGACAACCACGTCGTCCTCGATCTGGCCCACCTGTCCGAAGAGGCCGCGCACGAGGCACTGGATATCGTCACCGCGCCCGTCGTGTTTTCGCATACCGGCATCCGGGCAACCTGCGACAAGGACCGCAACGTCTCGGATGAAATCATCCGCCGCACCGCCGAGAACGGCGGGGTCATCGGCGTCGGCCTGTTCAGCCTCGTGCTGTGCGGGGACGATCTCGATTCGATCGTTCGTGCGATGAACCACATCCGCGACCTGGTCGGCGTCGAACACATCGCGATCGGTTCTGACTATGACGGCGCCGTGACCGTCGTCTTCGATGTCGCCGGTCTGCCGCTGCTGACCGACGCGCTGCTGGAGGCCGGCTACACGCCGGACCAGGTCCGCATGATCATGGGCGGGAACACCTTGCGAGTCCTGTCGCAGGTCCTGCCGGCGGCGAGTGAAGATACTCGCGGATCATCAGCCATGTAGGCCATGGCGTCAGTTCGCGGAGTACCGGGCCTCCGTTGAGTGAGACAGAAACCAGTCGTATAGCCGCTCACCGCCGTAGACCTCGTCCCAGATCGTATGCCCGAGGTCGGGGAAGACGGTCAGCTCGGAATCGCCGCCCGCCGCCTGATGCAACTCGTACATTTCCTCCGATCCCGACACGGGGATAACCAGGTCCTCCGCGCCGTGAAACAGCCACGCCGGTATCGTCGCCGTCGCCCGCGCTTCGTGTTGTTCCCCCCAACCGGCCACCGGCGCGATTGCGGCAAACAGATCCGGCCTCGCAGCGGCGACTGCCCAGACGGCGCGACCGCCCAGGCTCGTCCCGGTGAGGTAGACCCGCCGCCGATCGACGCGATATTGGTCGAGGCAGTATTCGACGAACGCGACCACGCGCTCTGCGCTCCACGCGACATTTGCCATCTGCGGGCTTATGACCACGAACGGAAAATTGCGGCCCGCTTCGACCTGCTTCGCCGGCCCGAAACTCGCCACCTTCTTCAGGTTGCTCCCGACCTGCGCGATTCCGTGCAGGACGAATACCACTGGCCAGCGTGCGGAGTCCGCCTCCGCCTCCGGATCGTGATACGGCGGCGGCAGGTAGACGAGGTAGCGAAACGGACTCGCCGGGTTGCGGGTATCCGATTTCCTGACCGCCTCCTGGCGGACGATCTGCTGGGCGGCGCAGGCGGCCAGGGCCCAACCCACGGTCACGAAGAGGCTTACCCGACCCAGCAGTTTAAAGGCGCCGGACACCATGAATCTCCATTGTTCATCGAGGTGACCAGCAATTATATTCGCTGACGAGACTTCGTCCGCCATACCGGGTAAACGACTATTAGCAAGATGATTCGACTATTCGGCGCCGCCGCCTCACCCTATGTGTTTCGCGTCGTGATGTTCGCGCGTTTGAAGGGACTGACGCTCGATTGGGCCCCGGTGCCCGGTGGCGATCCCCGCTCCACCGAGTATCACGCGCTGAATCCGCTAGGGAAGGTGCCCGGCCTCGTGGTCGACGGAAACATGATCCCGGAGTCGGAGGTCATCTGCGAGTATCTGCAGGAGGCCTATCCCGACCGGCCGGGACTGCCCGCCGATCTGCGAGGCCGGATGACGAGCCGCCTGGTGGCGCGCGTCACGGACCTCTATATATCGCCGAACTTCCGCCCGCTGCTGCCGCACCTGGATCCCGCCTCCCGCGACGATTCAGAGGTCGATCGCATCGGGGCCGAGCTCGGCAAGGCGTTCCGGGGGCTCGAGTTCTACATGGGGGCGGGCCCGTTTTGCGTGGGGACCGAGCCGACGCTCGGCGACTGCGCGCTCGGGCCATACCTGCGGCTGTTGAAAAACGTGATATTTCCGGCGTTCGAGTCGATTCCCGACCCGACCCGGTCCGGTCGACTCGGCGCCTGGTGGGCTGCACTCGAGCGGGATGAGCTGTGCAAGAAATCCCTCGACGAATACGGCGCCGCGGTCGACGCCTTCATGGCGGAAAACGCAGCGACGCTGTCCGCGCACCGCTAGCAGGGCCGCGTCCCGGTGCCGGCTCAGGAAGGCTCGAGCGGCGGCCGGCCGGCCGGTACGGCCCCTTCGTGATGGTGAACACGTCGCCATTCGCCATCGATCCGGCGCGCGACGGTCGTGATCCGGACGCGGCCCTGCATCGCGCCCGGCGGCTCGAATTCGAAGTCCAGGTAGTAGCGCGCCACCGCGAAGTCGCCCCATACGTCGACGACGGGTTCCTCGATGTCGATGCGCAGGGGCCCGCGACGCCGTGAGTCGGACATGTCCTTCTTGCGAAACTCGGCGCGTGCGGCGCTGCCGCCTCGGACCAGTTCCGGCTCGAACAGGTCCCAAATCGTGCACTCCGGCGCGTCGCAACGCTCCAGCAGCGCCGGGTCGAACTGGCGGTAGGAATCGAAAATGCGGTGCACCAGGTCGGCGACGGCCAGTTTGTCTTTGTCTGCAGATGGCATACGTTTCCCCCTCGATCAGGACACGATTTGATACATGCTGAATGCGCCCACGACCAGAAGGCTCAGGCAAGACAGCAGCAAGGCGGCGTCCCACAGATGCCCCGGACGCAATCGCGGATCGGTCAGCCGAAACCGGAAGTAGAGCGCGCAAGCGCCGATGATCGGCAGGACGAGCGATTGCACCAGCCCGCCGACGACGATCAGGCGAACCGAGTTCCAGCCCGTCCAGAAAATCAGCAAGACGACCAGCGGGAGCGCGAAAGACAGCACCGATGCCGCGCGCTGCCGGGCCGGCTCGGTGTCCGAAATCAGGCCGAAGATGGCGAGGCAGTCGGCGAACAGATAGGCGGCTCCGGCGTTCGCGACCAGAAAGGACGAATATAGTACTGCCAGCGCACCGGCGAGGAACAGGAATTTCGCGTAGTAGCCGAATACCGGCACGTAGGCTCCGGCCAGCGTGCTGACCATGTGCATGCCGTCCGGATCCGCGCCTTCTCTGTTCAGGACGGCGGCGCCGATGAAATAGAAGGCGACGGTCGTCAGCGTATAGACGCACATCGAAACCAGTGCGTCAGTCTTCATGACGCGCAGCCAGCCGCGGGCGCGTCGTTCCCATGCCGGATCCGCCGACCGCTGGCCTGTGAAACGAGCGTAACCGCGTTGCAGGCACCAGTACGGATAGACGATCAGGTCGGTACCGCCGACTCCGATGATCCCAAACGCGGCAAGCGCAGTCAGCCAGACGGCTGGCTCGTCTGGAAGCGAGAATCTGAGGCCCTCCAGCAGCGACGAGACCGGAATCGCGTACTCTGTCGTCTGCAGCGCAATGACGTTGCCGATAGTGATCAACGTGAAGGCGAAGACCATGCCCACGCACAGCAGTTCCAGCAAGGCATAGCGGCCGAATAACAGCAGCAGCGAAGTGCCGGTCGCGACAAACGTCGCCCAGATCCGATTGTCGACCATCGGTTCCACCGGGACATCCGGCGCCCCGACAGCGATCGCATAGTCGCCTGTAATCGGGAGGATCATGGCCAGCGCCTGGGAGACCCCGCCGAGGATCCCACCGAGCAGGCCATAGGTCGTCACCATCATGGCGAGCCACAACCAGATGATCCAGTGGCCACCCAGCCTCGGGCCGGGCAACCGGTCGATCGCGACGAGCGTCGTCAGCCCCTCGCTGACCGTGTACCTGCCGAGTTCGATCTGCACGAACACCTTGATCACGCAGCCGAGAACGATGATCCACAGCAGGTCGATGCCCGCCTGCGCGCCGGCTTTCGTCGTCGCGATCAACTCACCCGAACCAACCAGGCCGGCCGCGAGGATCATGCCGGGTCCCAGGTAGCGCAGCACGCCGGCCAGGGTCTGCGGCGCCTCCCGGGTCATATCTGATCGCATGGGCAAGGAATCAGGATTCGGCCTTGTCCAGCAACGCGTACAGCAGCTGCTCGAGTCGAGCTCGCGATTCTTCCTCCGACAGCGGTCGGGGCAAGTCGGTCCCGGCCGCAGTCGGCTCCGTCACTCCGGTTGTTTCCGGGGTTTCATATCCTGCCTTCAGCAACCGCGGATCCATTTCATGGAGTGCGCCGCCCGCGGCCGCGTGCGCCGTCCCGATGCTATCCCTGATGTTTTTCGGTCCGCTCGCACAACCGGCGACGAAAATACCAGGGCGAGAAGTCTCGACAGCGCAACCGTCGCTTCCGCCGACGGCGATGTAGCCATTCTCCGCCAGCTCGACGCCGACGAGCTGCGCAAGTTCTGCGAGTCCGGCAGCCGGCTCCACGTCGGAGCACAACACCACCATGTCATAGCTCGCCTGCACGAATCGATTGACCGCCAGGTCTTCGTAGGAGACCTCGAGCGCATTGTCTCGCTTCGTGTCCACCTGCAGCATCGCGCCCCACGCAACCCGCACCCCCGCCTGATCCGCGAGTGCCTGCACCTCGGCGTTGTCGTCCGGCCCCAACGGCTGCGACATTATCAGGACCGCAACACGTTCGATGTCCTGTTCGAGGAGCTGATGCACCTGGCTGGCGACGATGTACAGCGCGAAATGCGAAGGATTGTCGACCACCAGCAGGACGCTGTCGGGATACTCCTCGTCGGAAGGCTTCGATGCGTAACCGCCGGTCGGTCCGGGCGACTCCAGCAGCCTCTGCAGTTCCGCCGACGTCACGATGTCCGGATGCGAGCCGTAGCCGAGTGCCTGGAATGTATCGCTATCCTCGATCTGAAAACCCGGCGCGAGGATAATCGAGGCGACGTGGCGTTCGTGGATGGTGTCGAGCGGCAGATTGAAGTGAATGGCATCGTCTTCGCATACCTCTACGCATCGCTGGCACGGCACGTAATTAGGCGGCGTGTTCAGGCAATTATCTATGTCGATGACGTAGGGTTCGGGCAGCGTCTCGGTCATCGGCGTGTAGATCGCCTTGCGGTATGTCAGCCCCGCGTCGTATTCGTTTGGTATTACCACCGGGCAGGCCGCCCGGCAAAGCTTGCAGCGGGTGCATGCGTCCGTGACGAAACGGGCCCGCTCGCGTATCGAGACCGTGAAGTTGCCCGGCCGGCCGTCGATCTTCTCGAGGCTCGCCAGCGTGATCATCTCGATGTTTTCGTCGGTCGCCAGCGCCTCGAACAGCGGCGTGTCGATTCCCTCGGCGCGATTGCCGATCGCTGATGCATCCGTCATCGTCGCCGCTAGCCTGCCGCCGATCACCGGTGCCCGCTCGACGACGACCACGCGGGCGCCCGCATCGGCGCATGCCTTCGCGGCCTGCAGCCCCGCGACCCCGGCACCGACGACCAGTATCGAGTCCGTCACGATGACGACCCGTTCGCGCGACTGATGCCGGCGTCGAGAGCCTTGACCCCGAGCTCGACGAATCGCTCGCGCACGGTCGTACGAATCGCCTGCTCCATGGCCTCGCGGCTGACGACGCCGGTGCTGCCGATCACGTAGCCCAGCATCACGATATTCGTCATCAGGCGGCCGCCGAGCTCCTCGGCGATGCGGGTCGCCGGAATTCCGTAGACAGTCGGCTCTTCTTTCCGCGGCTGGACCAGCCCGGTGTCCACGAACAGCGCACCGGCCGGACCGAGCATGGACCGGTAGCGTGTATATGCCTCCTGGAACAAAACTGCGAGCACGTCCGCTTCGGTCACGAACGGATAATCGATGGGTCTGTCCGAAATGATGACGTCAGACCTGGACGCACCCCCGCGGGCTTCGGGTCCGTACGCCTGTGTGCAGACGGCTTCCTTGCCGTCGAAAAGTGTAGCGGCCTTGCCGAGCAGCCGACCGGTGAG
>JABAOE010015927.1_pt2 | contig 13449 bp, 10 predicted proteins | sample 7062141 | NCBI WGS metagenome assembly JABAOE01 (sample SAMN14538627, study PRJNA623070) | marine sediment metagenome | biome: marine biome [ENVO:00000428]; feature: marine pelagic biome [ENVO:01000023]; material: deep marine sediment [ENVO:00002113] | place: India: Gulf of Khambhat ... | reverse complement strand
ATCAGCCTGTTTCCCTTCCTCAGCATCCTGGCCGGCACGATCGGGATCCTGGTGTTGATGATCGTCGCCGCGGTGTTGGCCAGCGCCGCCAAGACCGATAGCGAGGACGCGGCCGAGCAGGAGGCGGCCGAGGAACGGCTCGAGGAGTACCAGGAACTCAAGGCCCAGCAACAGGCCGACCTGAAGGAGATGGAACGGCTGCGGCAGTTGATGATCCAGGCCGACAAGCTGCGGCAGGAACTTCAGCAAAAGAAAGCCGAGCTGGCGCGGCTCAAGGAAGAACAGGCGGCGCAGCTGAAGGTCAAAGAAGAACTCGCCGAGCTCCTCGCCAAGTTGCAGGTCACCAAGGAACGAATCCAGGAGCTGGAAAAATCCCTCGCCGAGGTGGAGGCGGAAATCGCCAAGCTCCTCGAGGAACTCAAGAAACGCAAGATCCCGCCGCCGCCCGCCAAGGTCCAGATCCGCCCGAGCGGATCCGGCACCGACCTGAAACCGACGTTTATCGAGTGCACCGCCCGCGGGTTGGTGCTCTACGAAGGCCAGCAACCGTTCCGCATCGCGCAAGGCGATATCTGGGGGAACCAGAAATTCAATCAACTGCTCCAGCAGATTGGCGATTCCAAGAACCGCTCGCTGGTGTTCCTGGTGCGCGATGACGGGCTCGGGCCGTTCCGCACCGCGTCACGCAAGGCAAAAGCCGAACGGGTCCGCCACGGCAAACTACCCGTGCCCGGCCAGGGAGAACTGGACCTGACCCTGTTCGAGGCCTTTAACTAGAGGATACCGATGGGACGCCGCAAAGATTCAGGTGACGTGTTGAACCTGGATTCCCTGCTCGACTGCCTGACCAACGTGGTGGGGTTCCTGATCATCGTGCTGGTGCTGATGAGCCTCGGCGCCAGCCAGGCCGTCAAACGGATCCGTGAAGCCAATCCGGAGGCGTTCGGGATCCGGGTCGAGGACCTGGACCAGCTCAAGGACCAGACCGAGCAACAACAGGCCACGCTGGAACAACTCCGCCAGCAACAACAGGCCAAGCAGGACCAGGTGGAAAAACAACAGCAGGAACTTGATGTCATCGTGCCGCCGGATATGGAGATCCCCCCCGAGATGACCATCGAGGAGGCCAAGCGCCTGCTCGAGGAGGAACGGAAAAAACTCGAGGAGTTGCAGGTCAAGTTCAACAAGCGCGACCGGGAACTGGCCCGGCTCAAAGCCCAGCTCACAAGTACGCCGGTCCCCACCGCGCCTCCCTCAACGGTGGTCACCATCCCGGATCCCCGCCCGGCGCCGCCCAATGCCGAACCGTTTTTCTTTCTCTGTTACGAGGATCGGATCATGCCCGTGGATATCGCCGCGCTCAAGGAAAAGGCTCTGCGCACCATCACCGGCATGAAACTGATGCTGCGCTACCAACCACCGCGCGGTGCCCCGACCCAGGCGAGCAGTAGCAAGGGTAGCGGCCAGGACGAATATGACGGGCCCAAACTGGAAAAATTTTTCCAACAAAGGGACCTCGGCGACCAGTTCATCCGCCTCAAGATCAAGACCGACCCGAAAAGCAACAATGCCAAGCTGGTGCTCGAGCCGAAACCGCGCGCCGGCGAGAGCGCCTCGACCATCCGCCGCACCACGTCCGCCTACCAGGTCACCGCCAAGCGAACCAAAATGCAGAACGATTACGTCCGCTACCTGGTCAGTCCCGACAGTTATTCCGTCTATCTCAGCGCCCGCGATATTGCCAACCGGATCCAACTACCTGCCGGGTGGGAACTGGTCGACGGCAAACCACCCACCTATATCATTCCGTTCCCCGAGATCCGCATTCACCGCGACACGAAACCCGAACCGCCCAAGCCCAAACCCCCGCCAAAACCGAGGCCGAAGGGGCCGCCGCCGCCGCCCAAACCGCGTGACCTGCGGCCGCCGCTCGAGGAAACCGCGGTCGATTAGCCCGGAGGATTCACGGAGCAGACCCCGCTTCGCGGACCGCTACCCATTGGACCTCTACGCAAGGCCGTTGCGCGACTCTTTTACCCGGCGTTGGCCGAAAGCAACGGATCGACGGCAACAGGTTACCGATCTGCCCGCGCGACACCACGTAACCACCCAATTTTGCTTGAAGAACGGGGCCTGGTGTGCAATAGTCCTGTCCAGGATGTGTCGCCAGCCATCGCGGCTGTCTCGGCCACCGCACCAACTCAAGAAATCACGTCGAATGAAATTTTCCAGCTTTCTCAAGCTACTCGGGATTTTCATCCTGGTCATCGTCATCCAACCACTCACCGGCTTCGCCCAGCAGGGCGAGCCGCCGTTTGTACCCGGCCAGGTTGTCGTGGCGGGTGCCCCGGCCGATCTGCCGGCCGGGCTCCAGGCCCTCAAACACCTGCCGCATGCAAACCTGACGGTGGTGGCCGCTCCGCGGGGCCGGGAACAAGCCCTCGCCGCCCAACTGCGCCAGCAGGGTCGCCGCGCCGACCTGAACCTGGTTGCCGAGGCTTTCGCCACGGTCAACGACCCGATCTATTCCTACCAATGGCATTTCCCCTTGGTCCAGGCCGAGGCGGCCTGGGATGTTACCACCGGCTCAAATGTCGTCGTCGCCGTGCTTGATACCGGCCTGGCCACCGCCGGTGCCAGCGACGGCATCGGGTGCGTGGTCGCCGGCCGCGACACGGTCAACAACGACAACACCCCGGTCGATGGCGACGGTCACGGGACGCACGTGTCGGGTACGGTGGGGCAGGCTTCCCAGAACGCGCGCGGCGTGGCCGGCCTGGCCTACGGCGCCTGTATCATGCCGGTCAAGGTGCTCAACGACAGCGGTTCCGGCACGTCGGCCGACATCGCCGACGGCATCTATTTCGCGGTCAACAACGGGGCCGAGGTGATCAACATGAGCCTCGGTTGGAGCGCCCGTTACAATATCCGCAACAATTCGTTGATCGATCCGGCCCTCAACCATGCGTTTGCCAACAACGTGACCGTGGTCTGCGCCAGCGGCAACGACGGCAGTCGCAAGAACGTCGGTTACCCGGCCATCTATCCCACCACGATCGCCGTCGGCGCCACCGACGCCCGCAACCAGGTGACCCGCTACTCGAACAAGGGTGACGGGCTGGACCTGGTCGCCCCGGGCGGCGACAACGGCCGTGACGACAACGGTGACGGCTATGCCGATGGCGTCCTTCAGGAGACCCGCATCAACGGCAGCTGGGGTTACTATTTCTTCGATGGCACCTCGATGGCTTCCCCGCACGTGGCGGCGGCGGCGGCGTTGTTGATCTCCTCGGGCGCCGCGACCACGCCGCAGGAAGTCCTCGACGCGCTGACCGCGAGCGCCCTGGACCTCGGCACTCCCGGCTATGACAACAATTCCGGCCACGGTCTGCTGCAGGTAGCCGACGCCCTGAGCGGTCCGCCGCCCTGCACCGACGTTGACGGCGACGGTTACTGTGCCGAGGACAATGACTGCGATGACAGCGATGCCGCTGTCAATCCTGGCACGGCCGAGGTTTGCGGTGACGGCATCGACAACAACTGCGACCTCAACGTCGATGAAGGTTGCGACGGTGGCGGGGGCGGTTGCACCGATGCCGATGGTGATGGCGTGTGTATCGAGGACGGCGANNCGCTGGGGTCGCGACGGTCTCGACAACGACTGCGACGGCGTGATCGACGGTTAACAACCCCGCCGTCGCTCCCCCAAACCGCACCGCGTGCTGCAAAACATATGCCGCCGACCTGTGTCCACCGCCTGCTTGTGACCCCGCGCGCTTGCCGGTATCCTTCCCGTCATGAGCACGCGTCGGCCCGCCGGTAGATGGCACAGCGACCAGGTCCCGCTCATCGGTTTGTTCCTGGTCCTGGCCTTTGCTGGGATTGACGATGCGCACGGCGGCGAGCCGCCGCCCCTGCCGGACTTTACCGCCGGTGATCCGCTCCCCGAGGAAGCCGGCCACGACTGGAACCTCGGCCCGACCGGCGCGCGCGGGTGGATGCATGCCTGGCGCGGGGCCACGACCGCCAGCCGGCAGATCCTGGTCACCGCCGTGGCCGACGGATCACCGTCCGCCGGTATCCTCAAAACAGGCGATGTCATCGTCGGCGTGAACAACCGAAAATTCACAGCCGACGCCCGGATTACTTTTGCCCGGGCCGTGACCGAGGCCGAGGCGCGCGCTGGCCAACTCATCCTGCTGCGTTGGCGTGACGGGTTCACGATGGCGGTGGCCATCCGCCTCGCCCAGCTTGGACGTTACGCCGCTACCGCGCCCTACGACTGCCAGAAGTCCGAACGGATCCTGGCCGCAGGTTGCCAGGCGATCGCCGCCGACCTGCGCGACCGGCACGCCAAACGCGGTCACCCGATCGNNAAGCCGCGTGGGCGAACACCTGGGAAATCCGTGAAGGCGACCTGCATTCGTGGTCGGCCGGCTGGGTGACGTTGTTCCTCGCCGAGTACGCGGTGGCGACCGGAGACGACACGGTGCTGCCGTCGCTGCGACGACTGAGCCGGGCGATTGCCGATGGCCAGAGCGATGTCGGCACCTGGGGACATCGGTTTGCCTACCGCCACAACGGGATCCTGCGCGGGTACGGCGCGATGAACCAGGCCAGCCTTGGCCTGACCCTGGCCCTGGTGGTGGCCCGCGAGGCCGGTGTCAAGGATCCGGTGGTCGATCATGCCATCGAACGCAGCCGCCGCTTCTTTGCGTTCTACATCGGCAAGGGCGCCATCCCCTACGGCGATCATCATCCCTGGATCCAGATGCACGACGACAACGGCAAAGCGTCGGCCGCCGCCGTGTTGTTCGACCTGTTGCGGTCGAAGGGCGCGGTGCAGTTTTTCAGTTACCTGGGCACGGCATCGTACGGTGTCGAACGCGAGAGCGGTCATACCGGCAATTTCTGGAACATGCTCTGGGCGTTGCCCGGCATCGCGCGAGCCGGCTCGGCCGCCACCGGCGCCTGGATCAGCGAAACCGCGTGGTTGCTCGACCTGGCCCGTACCTGGGAGGGTACCTTCGAGTTTCTCGGTAAACCCGGGTTTGTCAAGGGTGCCGAGCACCAGTACGGTGGCTGGGATTGCACGGGCGCGTACCTGGTCGGGTATGCGCTGCCCAAACGGCGGACGCTCGTGACCGGCGCCCGGCCGAGCGTCCTCGAACCGGTGTCGCGTAGCACGGTTCGCCAGTTGATCGCGGACGGGCGCGGATGGACACCGGATACCGGTGCCGCGTCGTACGACGAACGATCCGAAACGGAACTGTTCGCGAACCTCGCCAGCTGGTCGCCAACGGTGCGCGAACGGGCGGCCCAGGCCCTGGCCAAGAAAGACGGCAACCCGCGATCGCTGGTGCGGCGACTCATCCAGTTGGCCGAGAGCGACCGCCGGTTCGAACAGCTGGGTGCCTGCGCGGCGTTCGAACATCTCGGCCAACGCGGGTCCGATGGTGTGCCCGCCCTGATCAAGCTCTTGCAAGTCGATGACTACTGGCTCCAGGTCCAGGCCGCCGAGGCCCTGGCCGGGATCGGTCCACCCGCGCGGGTGGCGGCGCCGGACCTGCTCCAGTTGGCCGCCGCCCCGCCGCATCCGGAAGACCGGCGCGGGTACCGCCAACGTTACCTGGCGTTCGCGTTGTTCGACCGCCGCACAGGGTTGCTGGCGAAATCGCTCGCGGGCGTCGACACCGATCGACTGGTCGCCGGAGTGCGGGCCGTGCTGGCCAACCAGGACGGCCGCGCCCGCAGCGCCACGGCCGGTGTGTTTGACGAGTTGGACTACCAACCGCTGCGCCAACTGTTGCCGGTCATTTACCGGGCGACGGTCGAGCAGGCCCCCAGCGGGGTGATGTTTGCCGACGGCGTACGGATGGCCGGCCTGGAACTCCTGGCGAAACATCATATCGCCGAGGGGCTCCCGTTGTGCGTGCAACTGGTGGAACCGGATCGCTGGGGATTGGACAACCGGGTCTCCCGTTGCATGAAAGCGTTGCGGGGTTACGGGACGGCGGCGCGGGAGATGTTGCCCGCCCTGCGTGAGCTGGAAGAACAATTTGCGGCCAACCAGGGCGACAGTGAAGCGTCCGAACATCTTGTGACCGTCCGCGAAACCATCGCTTACATCGAGAAAACCACCCGCTCACCCCGCGTGCGCTCGCTGGATCTTCCGTCCTCCTGAACGAGCGCAGAACCCATCTCATAAATATGTCAACGGACGGCGAGGCCGCCGTCCCTCCCGCTCGGAAAGCACGCAGCATGGGAGCACTGGGAGGGTCCGCGGCCTCGCGGACCGAGACCGCGGCATTTATGAGATGTCTGGTGGTCACCCCGCGCCGGCAAGTCAACCGACTCGTGATTGGGGTGTCAGGGATTTCGTTTCAACACCCAGCGCGAGGTCGGTTTGCCGTCAAGCGGGAGGTTGAAACCCAGCCGGTAGGTGTCCGTCCGCGGATCGAGGTCGGTCTGCCAGAAATCGTTGCCGTGGACCGACTGGTCGAGCGCTGTCAACTGGCCATCATTCTCCTCGTACAACACGTAGCCGGCAGCAGTCGCCAGGCCGTCAAACCGGATCGGGACCTGGCCGATCCCGCCGCTGATCTCGACCGTGATCTCGGGTGCCGTGGCCTGGATGATGAGCGGGTAACGATGGGTCACCGTGCCGCCGGTCACGTCCACCGCGAGATCGTTCCCGACCGCCTCGCGGTGAACGGTTTTCCAGGAGCGGGGATGCTCGTCAAGATGCCGGCGGAACGCTTCGTTGGGACCAAAATAATCGTCAGCCTCGCGCGGGACCACGATCCATTCCAAGTCGAGTTCCACGGTGTCGCCCGGCTGGAACCGCTCCACGCCGGGTGGCGGTACCAACAGGAGATTGACGTCCCGCTGGCCGCGGGTGTGGTTGACCGGGAACGCGATGGTCGGTTGGTCCACCACCGTACCGCCGAACGAGGCGCGGTAGCCGCGGATCACGAGGGCGCGGGAACCGTTGCCCCAGGGGCGCTTGGGATCGTCGATCAACGCGCCCGGGTAGGCCACCCACCACGGACCGGCGCCGGTCAGCGTGACCGGCGGCCGGAACTCGTCGATGCCGGCCAGGCTTTCCGGTACCTCGTGTTCGGCGATCAGGCCGGCCCGGTTGCCGTAGGCGATCTTTGGCGTGGTGCACCAACCACCGCCCACCTTGAACAACCAGGCGTCCGCGGTGCTGACCGGTTGGGTGAACGCGTAACGCAGCGTGTGGAAGGTCCGCGCGTGGTCATCGGTGCGCAGGGTGCGCACGGTCGCTGCCAACCGCGCTTCGCGCCGCGGACCGTAGGCGCCGCGGTAACGAACATCGCTCAGGCAGGGTCCGTGGGCCAGGTACGCGGTTTTCATTTCACTGAACGCCAGTTTCTCGCCGCGTGAATTGGTGATTCTCAGCCAATCACCACCCCAGCCACCGTCTGACCAACCCCATTTCTCGCCGTCTTTGCCGGCGCGCAGGTACAGGCCGCGGACATCGGTAATCGTCACGTCGGTCGGGCTCATGTCCATGTCGAGGCAGAACGTCTCGCCCCAGCTGCCGATCGCCAGCTGGTCCCAGCGTCCGTTACCGCCATAACCGACCAGCGACAGCTGGCTGTGGCTGGCCGTCGGGAGCGTGCCGTAGAACCCGTACACGATCCGCAAGCGGTACCGCGTGAGCCCGGGTTCCGCCGGCAACATCGTGAACGCGTGCAGGTAACTGCCCTGGTGCCAGTTCTTGCTCAACTGGACCGGGATACCGGTCGGCGTGCCGTCTTCTTCACACAGCAACGGCACCAGGCCGGTGATGCCGGCCGGGTTGAGCAGGTGCAACTGGAACGGAATGCGCCGCGGCTGGTCGCCGCGGTTCTCGACCTCGACCAGGAACTCGTCGTAATTGTTTCCCGCTCCCTGGTCCGGTCGGTCCGTGATTCGTTCCCAGGTGCGTTCCAGGTTTTGAACGAGGACCTTGTGACAGTTCGTGTCCTCGGCCCATGCCACCGGGAACTCTTGGCCGGCCGGCGTGCGCACGCGGATCCCGATCGTGTCGTCCGCGCCCGGCGTCCCGGCAAGGTTACAGTGTAGCACCAGGCGCTGCACTTGGCCGGCTTGCCAGGCGCCAGTGACCTGTTTCTCCTCTTGCCAAGTATGGTCACCCGTCCGCAGCGCCAGGCGTAGCGTGGCATCGGTCCAGGTGGGCGGCTCGACCGGCGCGCCGGCGTCGAAGTTGTGTTCCTGGACCAGCCCGTCGCGTGACGGCACCTCGCCCGCTTGCTCGGCGTGCGCGGCGATCTCCTCGCCAGAAAGCGCACGGTTCCAGATACGGATCTCGTCGTACAACCCGCGAACGATCGGGGCCACGGCCGGGCCGGTCACGCCGTCGGCCCGCTGCCCGATCCGCAATCGGCCGCTGCCCGGTACGCGTTGTTTGCCGATCTCGGTTTCGCCCTGCAACTCGCCGTTATGGTACAACCGCAAGACCTGCCCGTCATACGTCATTGCCAGGTGATGCCATTCGCCCTTGGCCAGTTCGCCGAGCTGCTCGACCTGGTAGACGTTGTCCCGCCCGCCGCCGATGTTCATCACCGCCACCGCGCGTTTGCCGCCCCAGGTCATGCGGAACCCGTAGTTGCCTTCTTCCCACTCGTTGTCGTTCTTGCAGAGCAACCAGCCATCTTTCTGGCCCAGTTTGGCGGGGACCCGGAACCAGCTCTCCGCGGTGAACGTCTCCGAATCGAGCTCCGGCGCGTGCGGGATGTCGATTGGTTCGTCGATGATGCAGCGGCCGTTGCCCGAAACGCCCGGGCTCGGCCCTTCCAGGTACAGATAATCCGGCGTCAATTCAGTCTTGAACGTCAGGCTGCCGGGCCAGGCCACCAGGTACAGGTCGCCGTAACATCCCAACCGGTTCCCGGCCGCGTCGCGGAACTCGAGATCCTGCACGTCAAAATGCTGGACGTACCGTCCCGATTCCCAGAGCCGGTTGCTTTGCAGGCGCCGGATATCCGTGTCGGTACCGGCGCGGCAGGTCACCGCGCGGTACACCGTGCCGCCGGTCTCGAGTTCGATCGTCAGCCGGCCGCGCGGGAGTCGTGCCAGGCGTTTCGTTCCCGCCGCGAGCGCTTGCGGATAATCCACATCGCCGGCCAGGCGGCCGAACCGGATATCCGGTAACTGGTCGACATCGAGCAGGAACCCGTAGTAACCGGTCTCGATCGCGAGCCGGTCCGGCGAGGTATCCGTCACGGTTTTGCGCCAACCGTTCGGCCAGTAACCAAACGAGTAATCCCGCGCCGGTTCCGTCAACTCCGTCGCTGGCGGGGGCTGGGGCGTGGGCCGGACGCAGCCGGCCAGCAGGCCGGCTGTGACGATTGCCAGGAAGCTTGTCCGCAACAAACAATGGATATCAGGCAGGAATCGCATGAACGAGTTTTACAGGCAATCTCCAAGGCTGTCGAACATTTCGAGCGAAACATCACCCGCAAAGGATGACGCCGGACTCGGTTGGCAGGTACGGCTTGCAATGCTGATGATCCATGAAACAATGGGGTGATCCAACCAACCATGTCTGTCATGAACTGTTTCCGAGTTGTCCTCGTCATTCTCTTGTCGGTGGCCTGGTGGCCGATCACCGCGACGCCCGCCGACCCGCCAACCCGGTCCGCCAACGCGGCGGCAACCGTTGCCCCGCCCAAGCCGATCTACACGCGCGGTCCGCGCACGCGCGACGGCACTGGCAAGTATTACCTCGGCCGCGAGATCTCCCAGGTCATGGGCCACGAAGGGATCAACTGGCTCGAACGCGATACCCGCGAAACCGAGGAAGCGCCCAGCCGCGCGATTGCCGCGCTGGACCTGAAACCGACCGATGTCGTCGCCGATATCGGTGCCGGTTCCGGCTATTACACCTTCCGCATCGCCCCGCTCGTGCCGCGCGGCAAGGTGTTGGCGGTGGATATCCAGCGCGAGATGCTGGAGTATCTCGAGGAGCGGGAAAAGAAACTCGGGTTCACCAACGTCGAAGCGCATCTTGGCCGGATCGATGACACCCAGCTGGCGCCGGGTTCGGTAGATGTCGTGCTGCTGGTCGATGCCTACCACGAGTTCTCGCATCCGTACGAGATGGCGCGGTCGATGTTCCGCGCGTTGCGACCCGGCGGACGGGTGATCCTGTTGGAATACCGCGCCGAGGATCCGTCCGTCCCGATCAAGCCGTTGCACAAGATGACCGAGGCCCAGGCCCGCAAGGAGATGGAAACGGTCGGGTTCCAGTGGCAGGTCACCCACGGATTCCTGCCCTGGCAACATTTCATGGTGTTCACCAAACCCTGACGCGGCCTGTCGGACCCGGGGCTGACCCCCGGGGCTCACGCCCCGGGCTGTCGATGGTTCGCCCCTGCGGGGCTCCCGGCAACGCTCCCCGATATTCCTTGGGTAATCCCGAAGGGATGATCCTTCACCAGCCCGGGGCGTTAGCCCCGGGATGAACACCCCCCCCTAACCATTTGAGCCCTGCCAGGGCGACCCAAAACAAAATGAACACAGTTGCTGGCGGGGATATGAATGGGATATACAACAGACCCACCGGATGAAGACACCCGAAGCCACCCTTGCCGCGCAGTATGCCGCCAATGGTTACGTGGTGATCGAGAGCCTGTTCTCGGGCACGGAATGCGACACGCTCAAGAAGGAAGCGCGGCGGGTGTTGCGCAAGCATGGCCGCCGGGACCTCACGGTCTACGTGGGGGCCGCCGTCCAGAGCGCAGCCTTCCGCAAGCTGGCCGATGACCCGCGGGTGATCGAGCTTCTGCGCCCGTTGATGCCCGACGGGGTAATGTTCCTGAGCGACAAGATCGTCTTCAAATCCGGCGAGAAAACGTTCGCCAGCCCGTGGCATATCGACGCGTTTTACTGGGCCGGGACGCGACCGAAACTGTCGGTCTGGATCCCGCTCGACGATGTGTCCGCCGCCAACGGCACCCTGAAAGTGGTGCGCGGCAGCCACCGCCAAGCGTGGTCGGTGGGAACCGGCAACCTCGAACAGACCGGCGGGGAGTTCGGCAATGTGATCGAGGAAGAATCCTGGGATGCGGCCGACGAGGTGATCTGTGAACTTCCGCGCGGCAGCGCGGTCATTTTCTCTGACCGGACGGTTCACGCTTCCTGTCCCAACACCGCCGGTGCCGATCGGTTTACCATCATCAGCACCTATCACGCGCCGGCGGAGGATGAACCGTTCGACACCCAGTTCGCCGCGCGGCACGTGGTGTCAGGCCTGAACCCTGAAACCTGAAACCTGAAACCTGTACCCCCCGTCCCCCGTAGCGGCAGGAGGCGCCAGCGGACGACGGCGAATGCGACTACCGCGGTGATGCGTCTGCCGTGGCGGCGTCGCGGTCAAATTGGTCTTTCAACTCCTGCCAGCGACGGGTCATCGCGGCCACCCGGTCCGGGTCGGTTGCAGCCAGGTTCTTTTGTTCGCACCGATCGGTGGCGAGGTTGAACAGTTCCCAGGCATCGTTGTCTTCCCGCGCGGACACCAGCTTGTAATCGCCCAGCCGCAACCCGCGGTTGCCCTGGTGATGAAAGAAGATCTCCTCCCGCGTGCCGCTGCCATCTTTTTCCAAGGCCGGCACCAGGCTCACACCGGGCCGCGCCGGCGCTCCCGGCCGCGGCTCTTCCTTGAGCCCGGCCAATTCCAGGAACGTGGGAACCAGGTCGATGACATGCCCGANNCGTGGGAACAAAGTCAATGACGTGCCCAAGGTCATGGCGCAGCTCATTACGGCCCTTGATTCCTGTTGGCCAATGCACGATCAGGGGGGTGGCGATACCGCCTTCGTGGGTCCAGATCTTGTGCCGGCGGAACGGGCTGTTCGCCGCCGTCGACCAGCCGGGTCCGATGCACTGGTAACTCGCCGCCGATCCCGGCGGCGCCGCCGGGTCGTGCCCGTCCCCGCGCAGGATAATGCTGGCATCCGCCCCGTTGTCGGAGAGGAAGAAAATAATCGTGTTGTCCCAGGCATCCATGGCACGGACCTGGTCAAGCACCCGCCCGATTTCCCGGTCCATGCGATCGATCATCGCGGCATGCACCGCCATCTTGGTTGCCTGGTAACGTTGTTGTTTGTCGGTCAGGGTCTCCCAGGGCAGCGGATGTTTCACCTCGCCCGGCCCGAGCGCGGCGAGCCATTCCTGCTTGAGATACCGCGGGGTAAACGCCGGTTCGAGCGGGGCCAGGTCGCAATTGACGATGCCCATCCGGCGGAGGTTCTGCCAGCGTTTCTCGCGTTCGTGGTCCCAGCCCTTGAGAAAATGGTCGCGGTAGCGGGCGACATCCTCGGCCGGCGCATGCAGCGGGAAGTGCGGCGCGATGAAAGCGAGATAAGAGAAGAACGGCTTATCGGGGTACTTCTCCGCATGCTCTTTCAGGCAATCGATCGCATGATCGGCGATGGCGGTGGTGGCGTAGTATCCACTGTCTTTTTTCACGGGCGGTTGGCGTTGGTCATCGACCAGGACACGGTGCGGATAGAAATACCGGTCGTGATCTTCGAGACTGTAGGACCGGTCGAACCCGCCGTCGGCGATCCGCCGCTTGACGTTGTTCACATGCCACTTGCCGGAATGATAGGAACGGTAGCCGGCGGGTTTGAGCAGGTGGGGCAGGGTGCGCGACCATGACGGCATCGGACCGCGGGGCGGGTCCATGTTGATCTGCTGGGGGTAATACCCGGTCAGCAAACCGGCCCGGGTCGGCCAGCAACGGGCGGTGTTGTAGAACTGGGTAAACCGCAGACCGTTGGCCGCCAACCGGTCGAGGTTGGGCGTGGCGATGTCCGACCCGTAACACCCGAGATCGGAGAACCCGAGATCATCGGCGAGAATGACCACGATGTTGGGTCGCGCGGGTGGTTGGTTGGCCGTGGCAGCGGGTGTTGGCATGGATATCAACAGGCTCGCAATCAGCAGCAGCAGCGTCAGGGCCCAACCACGGACGTTCGCGCACGGGTTCTCATTCGTAGATCGTGACATCCAGGAATTGTAGGCGGGCGCCGGCAATTGACAACCCATGAATCGTGGCGGTCCGCCGGGCGGATCACCAGTTCAGGCGAACAACTCGCTGACCACCCGCGCCGGTTTGTTGACCGGGGTCAGGGTCTGGTTGAGACCCTGGAACGGGTAGATTAGCCGCTTGTGATGCAACCCGAGAGCGTCGAGGATCGTGGCCTGGAGGTCATGGACGCTGACCTTGTTCTTGATCGCGCGATACCCCATCGGATCCGTCTCGCCGTAGGCGCCCGGCTTGATGCCGGCCCCGGCCATCCAGATCGTGAACGCGCCCGGGTTGTGATCGCGGCCGACAAACGCCATCTCGTTGCCGCCGCGGTTCTCGCGCATCGGCGTGCGCCCGAATTCACCGCCCCAGATCACCAGGGT
>JABAOE010003989.1_pt2 | contig 13451 bp, 9 predicted proteins | sample 7062141 | NCBI WGS metagenome assembly JABAOE01 (sample SAMN14538627, study PRJNA623070) | marine sediment metagenome | biome: marine biome [ENVO:00000428]; feature: marine pelagic biome [ENVO:01000023]; material: deep marine sediment [ENVO:00002113] | place: India: Gulf of Khambhat ... | reverse complement strand
CGAGAACATCACGATGGTGCTGTATCCGAACGACGCGAGCGAGAGCGGCAAGGGCCTGCGCCTGCGCCAGCAGTACTTTCTGGCGTCGGCAAGCCTGCAGGATACGCTGCGCCAATGGACAGAGCGGCACGGAGAGCATTTCGAGGAGTTCGCGCAGAAGAACTGCTATCAGCTCAACGACACGCATCCGGCAGTCGCCGTCCCCGAGCTCATGCGTCTGCTCGTGGACGAGCATGGTCTCGAGTGGGAGCGGGCCTGGCAGATAACACGCGACGTCATGGCGTACACGAACCATACGCTGCTACCCGAGGCGCTCGAGTGCTGGCCCGTCGAGATGATGAAGACGATGTTGCCGAGAATCATGGAGATCATCTTCGAGATCAACGAACGCTTTCTGATCGAGGTCGAGCAGCGCTGGCCCGGCGATGCGGAGCGCCGCCGCCGCATGTCGCTGATCCAGGAAGGCGACGAGCCCATGGTGCGCATGGCCTTCCTGGCTATCGTCGGCAGCTTCTCCGTCAACGGCGTGGCCGAGCTGCACTCGCGGCTGCTCCAACACGGTCTCTTTGAGGATTTCGCCGAGCTATGGCCCGACAAGTTCAACAACAAGACGAACGGCGTTACCCAGCGACGCTGGCTCGCGGCCTGTAACCCGGGCCTCGCCCAGCTTCTGACAGATACGATCGATGACGACTGGATAACCGATCTAGAGCAGCTCCACCGCCTCGAGGGCCATGCCGACGATGAAGCGTTTCAGCAAGCATGGCGAAATCAGAAGATCGCCAACAAGAGGCGTCTAGGGAGAATTATCGAGGCGAAGACGGGGATCGTCATCGATGCGGATATGCTGTTCGATGTGCAGGTCAAGCGAATCCACGAGTACAAGCGCCAGCTGCTCAACGTGCTTCACGCGATTCATCTGTTCGATCGGATCAAGCGCGGCGAGCATGGCGAGCGTCCGCCGCGGGTGATCATCATCGGCGGCAAGGCGGCGCCGGGTTACGTGATGGCCAAGCACATCATCAAATTCATCAACGAGGTCGCTCACGTGATCAACAACGATCCTGCGACGACCGGGCAGCTCAGGCTGATTTTCATACCCGACTACAACGTGTCGATGATGGAGGCGATCTGTCCTGCGGCCGACCTGTCCGAACAGATTTCCACTGCAGGTAAGGAGGCCTCCGGCACCGGCAACATGAAGTTCATGATGAATGGTGCAGTGACGATTGGAACGCTGGATGGCGCCAATATCGAGATTCGCGAGGCCGTCGGCGAGGAGAACTTCTTTCTGTTTGGCCTGACCGTCGAGCAGATCGAAACGGCGCGCGCGACCTACGATCCCGGTGTCCTCATAGACGCAGATCCGGACCTCAAGCGCGTCATAACGCTGATCGAGCACGGCGAGTTCAACTGTGCGGAGGCCGGCGTCATGGATGCAATCGTGCATGCTATCCGCAATCCGCACGATCCGTGGATGACCGCAGCGGACTTCCGTTCCTTCGTGGATGCCCAGGCGCGCGCCGATGCGGCCTATCTCGATACGCCGCGCTGGACGCGGATGAGCATCCTGAACGCCGCGAGCTCGGGCGGTTTCTCGACGGACCGTACGATGCGCGAGTACAACGGGGACCTGTGGCATCTCGACCCGATCGAGTTGTGATCCGATCCGGTAGTCACGAAGCGCTGGGGGCTTCGGCCGATCGCGACGGCGTCAACTTTGCGCTGTTCTCCGAGCATGCCTCGGCGGTCGACCTGTGCCTGTTCGACGCTGCAGGGAGGGAGACAGCGCGCCTGCGGCTGCCCGCGCGGACCGGCGACATCTGGCACGGTTACCTACCCGGGTGTAAACCGGGCCAGGCCTATGGCTATCGGGTTCACGGCACTTACGATCCGGCTGCGGGAATGCGGTTCAATCCCAACAAGCTGCTGCTCGATCCCTATGCGAAGCGGCTTGCCGGATCGTTCGAGTGGCGAGACGAGGTCCTTGGCGACGAGCCAGGCGCTAGCGACGATGCGCCCGTTATGAGCACGCTGGACAGCGCTCCGTTCGTGCCGAAAGCCGTCGTCGCCGGCCCGCAGCCCGCGCCCAGGCGCGGCGTGCGCATCCCCTGGTCCGAGACGATCGTGTACGAGGCGAATGTTCGCGGCTTCACGATGCGCCACCCGGATGTACCGCAGCGCGATCGCGGGCGATTTGCGGGTATGCGTAATGGGAAAGCTCTCGAATACCTGAAAGCGCTCGGCATCACGACGGTCGAGCTCATGCCCGTGCAAGCCTTCCTCGATGAGGCGCACCTGCAGGCCATGGGTCTGCGCAACTATTGGGGCTACAATACGCTCGCATTCTTCGCGCCGGAGCCGCGTTACGGCAGTTTCGAAGACTGTCGGGAAATGGTCGATGCCATTCACGACGCCGGACTCGAGGTCGTGCTCGACGTGGTCTACAACCACACGGCCGAAGGCAATCACCTCGGGCCGACGCTCTCGTTCCGCGGCATCGACAACGCCGCGTACTACCGCCTTATGCCGGAGAGTTCGAGTCAGTACGTGAACGATAGCGGTTGTGGCAACACGATCAATATCGATCACCCTCGGGTGCGTCGTCTCGTGCGCGATAGCCTGCGTTACTGGGTCAGCGAGGCAGGCGTCGATGGGTTTCGGTTCGATCTTGCGCCGATTCTCGGTAGGACGGCCGCCGGCTTCGATTCTGAGCATGACTTCTTTGTCGAGCTCGATCAGGAGCCCACGCTGTCCGGCATCAAGCTCATCGCGGAGCCCTGGGACATCGGCCCCGGAGGCTATCAGCTAGGCCATTTTCCACAGCGTTGGGCCGAGTGGAACGATCGTTATCGTGACACGGTCCGCAAGTTTTGGCGCGGCGACCAGGGCACGCTCGGCGAGCTCGCGCACGTCATCCTGGGCTCAGCCGATCGCTTCGAGCACGGCGGTCGCGGTCCCTGGGCGTCGGTCGGTTTCGTTGCGAGCCATGACGGATTCACGCTTGCGGATCTCGTTAGCTACGAGCACCGGCACAACGAAGCTAACGGTGAGGAAAACCAGGACGGGCACGCGCACAATTTCAGTCGCAACTATGGCATCGAGGGACCGACCGACGATCCCGACATCGCGGCGCTGCGGCGGCGCCAGCGCTTGAACATGCTCGCAACCGTCCTGTTTTCACAGGGGACTCCGATGCTGCTGGCCGGAGATGAGATCGGTAACTCCCAGGCAGGTAACAACAACGCCTACGCGCAAGACAACGAGACGGGCTGGCTCGACTGGTCGGGGCTCGAAGCGGATCCGGCGTTTCTAGAGCAAGTGCGGACGATGATCGGCCTGCGCAAAGATCTTCCGTTGCTGCGCCAGGGGCGTCATCTGCACGGGCGCACGCGCAGCGCTGCCGGGTTCAGGGATGTCGAGTGGCTCGAGCCTGGCGGTGAGCAGCTGACGGCAGAGGAGTGGGATGATGGGAACTGCAAGACCGTCCTTCTGTCCAACACGGCGCGCAAGCAGTTTGCGCCCGGCGAGCCGCAGGCCGTGGCCCTGGTGCTCAACGCGAGCGAGAAGACGACCCGCTTTACGCTGCCCGAGCTTGGCAACGACGCGTGTTGGCGGCTGCATTTTTCTAGTAGCGGGCTCGACTCGTTGGGCGACTCGCTCGATGAGGCCACCCTCGTCGGCCCGAGCTTCGCGCTGCTCGTCTATGCCGGGTCCGATGCGCGGCGCAACGAACCTAGAGCTTGATATTGCGCAACCGCAGCGCGTTCGTGATGACCGAAACGGAGCTCAAACTCATGGCGGCGGCTGCGATCATCGGGCTCAACAGCAGCCCGACAAATGGATAAAGAACGCCCGCCGCGATCGGCACGCCGAGGCTGTTGTAGGCAAACGCGAAGAAGAGGTTCTGCTTGATGTTGCTCATCGTGCGCCGACTCAGTGAGCGCGCGCGCGCGATACCCAGCAAGTCGCCCTTGACGAGCGTTACGCCTGCGCTCTCCATCGCAATATCCGTGCCGGTGCCCATTGCAATTCCAACGTCCGCTTGCGCGAGGGCGGGCGCATCGTTGATCCCGTCGCCGGCCATGGCAACGGTGCTATCGAGCTGTAGCCGCTTGACGGCCTCGACTTTCTGCTCGGGCAGTACTTCCGCGATGACATCGTCGATACCAAGCTTCTCAGCCACGGCCTGAGCTGTCGTCGCACTGTCTCCCGTCAGCATGACGATGCGCAGACCTTCCTCGTGAAGCGCTCGGATCGCTGCGGGCGTACTCGCCTTAATCGGGTCGGCGACGCCGAGCAATCCGCCCGCGCGTCCGTCGACGCCGACGAACATGACCGTTTGTCCTTCGCCGCGCAGTTCTTCTGATCTTGCTGCCAATGCGCTGCAATCGATTTCGAGCTCCTCCATGAGCGCGAGATTGCCGAGCGCGACGGATACGCCGTCCACTTCACCTTTGACGCCCTTACCGGTCGTGGACTGAAAGTGAGTCGCCTCACCGAGCTTCGCTCCTTTCGTCCGCGCACCTTCGACGATCGCCTCGGCCAGGGGATGCTCGCTGCCCCGCTCGAGTGAGCCCGAAAGACCGAGTAGGGTTGCCTCGTCCATGCCTGCGGCCGGTAACACGGTGACGAGCTTGGGTTTGCCTTCGGTCAGCGTCCCCGTCTTGTCGACGACGAGCGTGTCAACATTGCGCATGGTTTCGATCGCCTCGGCGTTGCGGAACAGAACGCCGAACCTGGCGCCCCTCGCCGTGGCGACCATGATCGACATCGGCGTCGCGAGCCCGAGCGCGCAAGGGCAGGCGATGATCAGAACGGCGACACTATTGATGATGGCGTAGGCCATGCGCGGCTCCGGCCCGATCGTGCCCCAGACCACGAAAGTCACGATCGCAACCAGGATGACCGCTGGCACGAAGAAGCTCGCCACGACGTCTGCGAGCTTCTGAATCGGCGCACGGCTGCGCNNNACGATGCGCGCCAGTAAGGTCTCTGCGCCGACCTTCTCGGCGCGCATCGTCAGCGCGCCCGTGCCGTTGATCGTCGCCCCGACGACGGTGTCACCTGGTTCCTTGCGTACCGGGATTGGCTCGCCTGTGATCATGGATTCATCGACGGTGCTCTCGCCCTCGAGGACGACGCCGTCGACTGGAATCTTCTCGCCCGGGCGCACGCGCAGCCGATCTCCGGTGGCGACACGGTCAAGCGGTATGTCGGCTTCGCTGCCATCCTCATAGAGGATCCGTGCCGTGCTGGGCGCGAGCTCGAGTAGCTCACGAATAGCCGCGCTCGTCCGGCCGCGCGCGCGTAACTCGAGCACCTGGCCGAGCAAGATCAACGTGACGATGACGGTCGCAGCCTCGAAATAGACCGCGACTTCGCCCGTGCCATGGCGGAACGAGTCGGGAAAGACGCCGGGGAGCAACGTTGCGATGACACTATATATATAGGCGACGCTTACGCCGAGTCCGATCAGCGTGAACATATTCGGGCTCACGTTGCGCACGGACGCGGCGGCGCGTACATAGAACGGCCACGCCGACCAAATGCAGACGGGCGTGGCCAAGGCAAGCTCTAGCAATGCGCGCCCGCGTGAAGAGATCAGCGCGGAGATCGGTTGGCCGGGCAGCATGTCCCCCATCGCAAGTAAGACAACGGGAATGCTCAACGAAGCCGCGAACCAGAAGCGCCGCGACATGTCCTTGAGCTCGGGATCCTCGACCTGCTCGACGCTAACGCTCGTCGGCTCCAACGCCATGCCGCAAATCGGGCAGTCGCCGGGCTCGTCACGGACGATCTCCGGATGCATCGGGCAGATCCACTGCGTTCTTGTCGATGCTAGGACCGGAGAAGAGGGCTCCAGCGCCATCCCACAGTGCGGGCAGCTGCCAGCCTCGGGCTCATCGACGCTCGGGCACATCGGGCAGATCCAGCGCGAGCCGGCGCCGGGTGCAGCCGGTGCCGCATCGCGCGCATGCGCTTGGCCCGGGTCATCGTGGCCGTGACAGCATTTTGAGGAGTTTTCCGGCTCGTGCGTGCTCATGAGGTTCTGGCTCGGGCTTTTGTCCCGAGCCCCTACAACGATAGCAAATGTCTCCCACGGTCAGTGGGTGATATAGTTTTTCGATAGTTGCGCTAAGGGCCCGGAGAGCACGTGGCAGCGTTCGAGAAGAAGTTATCAAGAGCCCAGTGCCTGTTATCTGCCGCCGTGACGGTGGCGAGCATTACGGCCTATTCCCAGGAGCCGCCCGCTGGCATCGAGCCCCTGTCCGTCGACCTATTCACGAGTGAGAACTTCTATCTCGATGCGGCGCACTGGACGGATCCTCGCTACGCGCGCTGCAATACGCCGCGCCAGCTAACGGACATGTNNTTCTATCTGGATCGAGAACTCTGGACGGATCCGCGGTATGCGCGGTGCAATACGCCGCGCCAGCTAACGGACATGTGGAGAGACGAGCGTGTGGGTGAGTGGGGTGACTGCGAGCTCGATCGTGAAGTCGCCGATATCGTCAGTCCCTATGCATATGCGACAGCAGCCGATCACTACGCCGCGCTTCGAGAGCGCGCCGAGGCGGACGGTGGGCCGACTGAGCATACTCGCGGGAGCCTGCCGCGATGGGATGGTTGGTATAGCCGCGGTGCGCGCGAAGACCAGTGGATCTACGGCCGCAATTTACAGACGGCGACGATGATTGTCTTGCTGACACCCGAGTATCGCGAGCGCATGACGCAAATGAACTACCACGAGGCTGTCAACAACTCACCGCAGTGGAACGCGTCGTTCTGTTATCCGGAAGGCCTGATGCGCTGGTGGTCGGAATTCGCGATCCGCGAGATCGAAGTGCTCGTGACGCCGCATCAAGTTCAGCTCCTGAGCGGTGTCGCCGACAATCTTCTTCGAAAAGTGCTGATCGACGCCGAGCACGTTCAGCTCGTGCCACAGTGGTACGGTGAGACCGTCGGCTTCTGGCACGGCGATACGCTCATAGCGTGGACAGCCAACGTTCAAGGCTGGACGCTGTCGCATTCGATGTTCGAGTTCAGCAACTCGCTCGAGATTATCGAGGTCATTCGTCCGAACGAGGACGGAGATGGGCTCATCGTCGAGGCAACCTTCTACGATCCGCAAGCCTTCCTTCAGCCGCTGCACACGGTCACGCCGTGGAATGCGCTCGCCCGACCCAGTAGTTCCGAGCATCGCTACACGTTCGTCGAGTGCCGGACGATGAGCCAGATCGTGAACGATGAGGATGGCCGGCCGACGCAAAAGATATTCCTGGACGAAGACTACATCGATTTTTACAACAGACCCTGGGCGCAGAACTGGGTGGAGCATTTCGAGCAGGGCTGGGCGCGCCCGGCTGAATAGAAGTATTGGTTACGACGAGGTGAAAGTCATGAACTCGACGAACAGATTGGCCCGGCGCGGGCACTTCGGTGTGGTGTTGAGCGTTACGGCAGCGATCACCTTGTTAGCGGCTATCCCGGCTCACTCACATCATTCTTTTGCAATGTACGATTCCAGAGCGACGCGCACGTTCACAGGAAGGCTCACGCAATTCATTCCGGGCGCCAATCACGCTCAGCTGATCTTCGAGGTCCTAGAACCAAACGGTGAGGTGATGCTGAACGACGACGGCGAGCCTGTGTTATGGGGCTTTGAGACGGGGCCTGCGGCGCAGATCGCGCGCCGCGGGGTAACACTGGATGCGTTTCCCGTGGGCACGGTTATTAATGTGAGTCTCAATCCGCTGCGCGACGGGCGCAATTTCGGCGCGCTCGCCCGCGAGGGCGGTCGAATCATTCACTGTGGCATGAGCCTGCCCGAAGGCGGTTGCTCGGCCGAGACCGGTACGGTCTATTTGGCCAACGAGCTCGGCAACCCGGACGTGGACACGATTCCGCCGCTATCCGGAAGAGAATCCTCGCAATAGCCCGACGCGCGCCTCCGTAGCGCGGTCCGCCGCCGCCGGCCGTTGCCGGCCAGCTACGACGTCACTCGCGGAAAGGCTCCGTCAGCTCGATGTGCAGCCCGTCGGGACCCTCGATGAACATCAGGTCGGCGCCCGGCGGGTTCGCGCGCCGCAGGTAGGGCTGATAGCCCGATGCGGTCGAGACGTCCCAGGTTTCATCGAGCGACGGCACGCGAAAACCGATGTGATCGGTCGTGCGATAGCGGCTTGCGTAACGCTGGTCGTCCGCCTGACTGATCAAGAACCAAACGGTGTCGTAAAGAATTGCATGAAAGCGTCCCTGACCGCGCTCTTCGTCGAGCTCGCCACCGAAGACCTCGAGAAGCCAGTCGCGCATCACATCGGCGTCTGAGGCGTAGAGATGAACATGGTTGACGCCCGTATAGACGTCGTCCTGGAGCAGCTCGAATCGACCGCCCCAGGGATCGGTAATATGCGCAATGACCGGTGCAGTAATACCCTGTTGTGGTTCGGTGCGAATTTCGGCACCGAGCTCGCGCGCGAGCTCAACGGTCGCTGCGACGTCGGCGACGCCGATACCGACGTGATCGATTACGCTGACCGAGCCATCGTCGGCCATGCCGTTATTCGGGTAAGAGCCGATAAAGCCGTTGTGGTGGCGGATCCCCGGACCGGGGCCGAGCTCACCGGGCTCACCACCGAGCACGCGCTGATACCACTCCGCAACTTCGGCCTGAGCCTCTCGCGGGACCCGGTTGTGTGCATGGTAGAAGACGCTTTGCGAGACGGCGTAGCCTGGCGCCAGAAAGGCGAACGCCGCGGTGAGACTGAGCCAGGGGCTGCAACGTGTGCGGAGATTCTTTGTCATTGTCTTTGCCTTGCCGTACGCGGCGGCCTGTTCACGATCCCCGCAACATAGCACCGCGGAATGGGTCGTGCCAGCCGGAACGCCCGCGCGCAAGGCTCGCAGGGCAAGGCGGGCCCGGCAGCGTAAATCTTAAAGATATCGGGTAAGATCGGGGCACCGAGCCCGGCGTCGCCGGCTAAGATTTCAATAGCGGCAGCAGAAGCCGCAGTGCTCTGGAGGAATCGAAAAATGCGTCATCCGGCAAGATTGCTACTGCTCCTGTTCGTCTGGACGCTCGGCGCCCAGGCGCAACCCCGATTCGAGATCGACCCGACCTGGCCGCGACCGTTGCCCGACAGGTGGATCTTTGCGCAGATCGGCGGCGTCTGTGTCGACTCGCACGATCACATCGCGATCGTCGATCGAAACAACATTACGGACGAAGAGAAGCAGACGAACGTCCCCGTGCCGACCTTCGTGATGTTCGATACCGATGGCGACATCGTGAACACATGGGGCGATCCGGACGTCGTGCCGACAGACGTTCACGGCTGCAGCTTCGATGAGGACGACAACCTTTGGGTTGCCGGTAACGAAGATGCCATGGTGCAAAGCTACAGCCACAGCGGCCGGCTGCTGCTGCAGATTGGCGAGAAGGGCGTGTTCGATACGGCGGACGGCTCGATGGAGGCACCGTATACGAATCAGAGCCGCGTGCACCTCAACCGGCCGGCGGGTGCGGTTGTCGATCCCGACAACGGTGACATCTACGTCGCCGATGGTTATGGCAACAAACGCGTCGTCGTCTTCGATAGCGACGGAAGATATCTGCGCCAGTGGGGCCGACAGGCAACGTACCAGGAGCACCTTGCGGCAACACCCGGCACGTTCACGAATGTCGTGCACTGCATCGAGATGAGCAACGAGGGTCTCGTCTACGTCTGTGATCGTCAGGGTAGCCGTGTGCAGGTCTTCGACAAGATGGGTAATCACGTTCGGGATATCCACATTGCGCGAATCGACGATTTCGTCGAGCACCCGGTTCGTCGTGGTACGGCTTGGTGGGTGACGTTTTCGCCCGACGAGGCGCAACAATGGCTATACGTCATGAATGGCGCCGAGGAGAGAGTGCATATCCTCGACCACAAGACGGGTGAGTCGCTGGCCACGTTCGGACGTCCCGGGCATATGCCGGGCGACTTCACGCACGGTCATACGATTGCGACCGATTCGGACGGTAACCTCTATGTTGCCGAGACGAATTTCGGTCGCAGAGTCCAGCGTTTCAATCTAGTCAGCGACTGATAGAGCGTGCAGCGTCGATGCTCGGCGCGTTGTTAATCTCTTCCGAGCGCGTAAGCCGATCGATCGGCTTACGCGCTCTCTTCTTTGCGCCAATGCTTTTCTTGCCGTGGGGGAGCAGCGTTCTCGGTCACCACTCCGTGATCAGTATCTACGACGATCAACGGCGATTCACCGTTGAAGTCGTGGTGCGGGAGTTCGAGCTCATCGACCCGCATCCACTCATTCTGGTCGAGATCACGAGCATTCCCGGAGGACGGGCAATCGACGGTATAGCAGTCGGTCAGACATGGACGCTCGAAATGGACAATGCTCGCGAGCTGCGTGCACTCGGATTCGATGCGGAGACCTTCGTACCAGGTGACGGACTCGTCGTCGCAGTCGACCCGAGCCGCCATACTCGCTATCGCGAGAACACGCTGTATCTGCGCGGCGCCGAGCACCCGCGCAGTAGCTTTATTTACATACACAACTTGCGCCGGCTCATTCCCGTAGAGTCGATGCAAGATACGTTGGCGAATCATCTGCATCGTGTTCGCTAGCGGACTCTTTTTCGCCACCATTACTCATAAATATCAACAACATATAGCTGGTATCTGGAGTATTTTCCGAATCCTGGAGCTGGAGAGCGCTTCACATTGCGAGGCTTGCAGGCCAGACTTCTATTTGGAACGCCCGGGCTCAACGAAGCCCATCGATTAAGAGCAATTCTCGGGGGGCATGGCTATGGGTATCAAGACCGGCGTATTGCTGCGTGCTGGTTGTGTCTCCGCGTCGAGGCCGAGCGGCTACCCGAAGGTAGCTTAATCGGCTGTGCCTGATTTCTGACACTTGATTGGAGTCTAGAATAATGAAACTGACGAAGCTCATCGTGACGACGGCGCTTACGCTATTCATCGGATCCGTCGGCCTGGCTCAGGACGGCCCGCTGACGGGGCCGTTGCTGGAGGACGAGGAAGCGTTTCTCCTGACCGTTTACTTAAAGCACGATCAAACGATGAATATCTCCGAGATCAACGAGATCGCCGCTCGCAATCGTCTCAGTGAAATTTTTCCGCCGGAGGGTGTCGAGATCGTCGGTCACTATGTGTTCATGGGAATCGGTCAGGTCATTATCCTGCGTGTCCCGCCGAATCGACTGAGGATGGTCAATCTGGCGCTCGAGCAGGGTGCTTGGGGCGCGTATCAGACTGAGTTCTATGTCACGTACGACCTCGCCGCTGCGAGGATCTACCAGGAAGAATCCGGGCAATAGGCGGTTGGAATTGCTGCGCCTGATCGGGCGTGCAGATAGGTTGGCAGGACCCCGGTCCGTTGGCGTATATTTCTAGCTTCTTTAAGGGGAGCTCCTAAGCGGCAAAGTAGCTGCAAAAACGGCGATCGACGAAATCGTCCAATAGAGGGTTACCGTCATGATTATTCGTAGAGTCCTTTTACTCGGGCTGTTGGGTTTGCCGATTGCGAGTAGCGCACACCATGCCATCGCGGGCAATTACGACACGAGCAACAGAATCGAGGTCGAAGGCGAAGTGACTGATGTCCTCTGGAGAAACCCACACGTGCAATTGTCGATGGCCGTGACCGACGAGAACGGCAATCCGCAGCAGTGGGAAATGGCGACGACGTCGCTGAGCAATATGCGACGCTGGCAGATAGACCCCGACTTTATCGAGATAGGGGACATTATCCGCGTCGCGGGTAATCCGGGCATTCGTGACGAGCATTCGCTCTACATCAGTCACGTGCTGACAGCCCGCGGTGAGGAAGTGCTTCTGGCGAACAATCTCGAGCCGCGTTGGTCGGACCAGATCATCCAGGCGGCCGAAAGCAGGCGCCTCGGAATCGGTGACACCTCCGCACCGGAGCTCGGCATCTTTCGCGTCTGGAGCCACCCGGACGGCATCCCGACACTGATTCCACGCGATATGGGTCAGACGGCCGCCGGTCGGGCGAACTTGACAGCGGCTGCGCTGCAGGCTTCAGACGCGTTCGTCTGGGAGCGGGACAACCCGCTGCAAAACTGCGCCAAGAAGGGTTTTCCGCTGATCATGCACGCGCCCTATCCGATGCAGTTCCTGCGCGACGGCGAGGACATCATCTACCACCAGGAAGAGTACGACACGATCCGCAGGATCCATATGGCACCCGATGCGAGCGCCGAAGGCCAGCCGAATTCTCTGCTCGGCTATTCGACCGGCCGGTGGGTGGATGAGCGAACGCTCGAGGTCACGACGACTAATATGGGCTGGGGGCATTTGAACGGCCAGGGCGTGCCGCTGAGCACGTCCGCATCGACGGTCGAGCGATTCATGGTCTCCGAGCTTGGCGACCGGCTCGACTACACGATAACGATTACAGACCCCGTCAATCTGATCGAGCCGAGGACGTACACGCGGCACTGGATCTACTTTCCGGATGGCGCGGTCGAGGCTTATGACTGCTCGCTCGAAGCGGAGGACTAGACGACGGCTGTAGGCGAGTGAGGTAGTTCTATGAGAGCACTAACGACTTCGATTCCCATGGCCGCTGTCGTTCTGCTCGTTAGCCCAAGCGAGGTGCGAGCCCACCACAGCTTCGCGGCAACCTTNNTTGATACGCGAGCGCATCACAGCTTCGCGGCAACCTTCGACGCCACTACGGTCAACGAGATCGAGGGCGAGGTCGTCGACGTCGCGTGGCGAAATCCACACGTGCTGTTTACGCTCAGAACGACCGATGCGAATGGCCAGGAGGTGCTTTACGACATCGAGAGCCACTCGCTGAGCATTCTGCGGCGAATGGAGATCTCCAGCGATGCCCTCGAGGTCGGCGAAACGATCCGGGTCGCGGGCCACCCCTCTCGGCGCGCCGACAACGCCATGTTCGTTGTGAACGCGCTGCTGCCCGACGGTCAGGAAATCGTCTTCGATCCTTTCGGAGAGCCGCGATGGGCCGAGAACATCGGCACGCACCGGGTCTGGCAGGCCACCGAGGGCGTCGCACCGGATGACGATTACGGCATTTTCCGCGTCTGGGTCACGTCGGTTACCCACCCGAATGCGTGGCCGTTTCCAGAGATGTTCAATCTGTCGCTCATGGAGCGCTACCCGCTGACCGAGCAGGCCCGGGCGGCTCTGGCGGCCTTCAATCCGCTGACGGATCTGCCGACGCAGAACTGCGTCGCGAAAGGCATGCCGCCGATCATGGAGCAACCTTATCCCATGGAGATCGTCGACGAAGGCGACACCATTGTGCTGCGGCTCGAGGAGTACGACACCATTCGTACGATTCACATGAATGAGACAGCCGCGCCGGGGGGTACGCCTGCGACCGATCTCGGCTATTCGACCGGACGCTGGGAAGGCGACACGCTCGTCGTCGAC
>JABAOE010000891.1_pt1 | contig 13451 bp, 14 predicted proteins | sample 7062141 | NCBI WGS metagenome assembly JABAOE01 (sample SAMN14538627, study PRJNA623070) | marine sediment metagenome | biome: marine biome [ENVO:00000428]; feature: marine pelagic biome [ENVO:01000023]; material: deep marine sediment [ENVO:00002113] | place: India: Gulf of Khambhat ... | reverse complement strand
GTGCGCCCCGCGAGCTCAGCTTTCGTTCCTCCAGTGGCGGCACAACTATTCCTGTAGCGTTCGGGTACACGGGCGCGTACCAGGCCCAGGTGCACGGCCTACGCGCCGCACTCACCGATTTTTGCCGTGACCAGAACGACGTCAGCGTTCCGTGCGTGATCTCGGACGATCCGACCAACACCTTCTCGTTTCGAATGGATAACGGGGTGAACGCCCATCTCATCGAGGTACCGCCAGATCAACTCTACGCCCGATTTTCACTATTCGATCAATTCACCGACGGCAACGACGATCTCGATCTCTACGTGTTCTACTGCCCAGACAACCAATGCACACAGATTGCGCAAAGCGGCTCGTTCACTTCCGAGGAAGAGATCAATCTGCTCTCCCCACAACCCGGTGTCTACGCCATTCTCGTGCATGGATTTGAAACCGACAACGTAACGGGCGGTCCGGGCGCGCAGTACACGCTGTTTGCATGGTCGTTCGGTTTGAACGATGTCGTGGGTAACGCGAGTGTCATATTCCCGACCACGGTCAGCGACGGAGATCGTGGCGGTGTCGACGTCGCGTGGGGCCCGCTCATCCCGGCGACACGTTACCTGGGCGGCATCTCTCACAACACGCCGAGCGGCCTCTACGGTCTGACGCTGCTACGCATCGACTCGCCGTAGCGTGGTGTACGCTACTGTGCCGGACCTCGCCTTGCGCATACGCGCACCATCCACGCGTCAAAAGAACTACCGGCCGGATTCGGCGAGCTTCTGACAGGCTTCGTAGCGGAAGCAGTCAACGATATGGTCGTTGACGAGACCTGTCGCCTGCATGTGCGCGTAAATGATCGTCGAGCCGACGAAGCTGAATCCGCGGCGCTTGAGATCCTTGCTCAACGCATCCGACTCGGCGCTCGTCGCCGGAATGTCAGACTGTTGGCTCAAGCGGTTGAGGATCGGCTGTCCGTCGACGAAGCGCCAAACGTAGTTGTCGAAACTGTCGAATTCCTCCTGGATCTTGAGAAACCCGCGCGCATTGTTGATGGCGGCAACGATTTTCTGACGGTTTCTGATGATTCGCGCATCTTTGACGAGACGCTCGACCGACCGGCTGTTGAACCGCGCGACACGCTCGGCGTCGAAGCCTGCGAACGCGCGCCGATACCCTTCGCGCTTTCGCAAGACGATCGCCCAGCTCAGACCCGCTTGGGCACTTTCGAGCAAGAGAAACTCGAAATGCTTGGCATCATCGCGAACAGGCACGCCCCACTCGTCGTCGTGGTAGCGCTGATAGGCTTCGTCGACGCCAAGACTCCACGGGCACCGCGTCAGGGTCACAGGATCCTTCTCAGATAGGAATCGTGCGCCAGTTTAGCGCAGCGCGTGCAGTCTACCAGCCGCCCCGAGGGACGGCGCTAGCGCTGACTTAAGGAGAGACCCTGGGTTAGATCGTCCATTCCACGGCTGCGGCAACGTCCTCTTGCAGCGACTCGAGCGATTCTTCGTCATCACCGAGAATGGCGATGCTTCCCTCCTCGAGCGGCATGATGACGCCTCGTAAACCCTCGTCGGGCAGATCGAGCGGCAGTTGCTCGGTGACGTTCTCACCCGACATCAGCAACAGCATGACCGGACCGGCCTCGCCCTGAACGACGAGATGCGGGACCCAACGCCCGTTGACCAAACAGGATCTCGCATAGCTGACGACGTTCAAGCTATCGAGATCTACGCTCGCGGTTCCCGAAAGCGCGGTCTCGAGGGCGGCCGCATTGACGGGCGCGCTGGTCTGAACCCAGGAAGCGGGTTCGTGATACCAATGGTCCTGCACGGCCGCAACGAGCCGTTGCGGGTCGCCGCTCGGGACGAACGTGAGCACGAGCCACACGCCGACCGCCGCAACGGCCGCCGATGCGGCCATGGCCCAGGTCGTGCGCACAGAGCTGCGCGCCGCAGGCGAGTTGGATGCGCGATCATGCCCGCGCACGCTAGCAACATCGAAGCGCAGAGCCTGGCTGATCAGTCGCTCGGACTCGCGCAGTCGCCGCGCATAGGCCGCACAGGCCCCGCACTCACGCTCATGTGCGGCGCCGGCCTCGTCAGTCCAGGCCGGATCCGCCTCGATGCGCTGTCTGTACTCCTGGCAATCCATGACGGTTCATTCCTTCGCGATACCGAGTCCCGGACTTACGCGGTCCACGAGCTTCTTACGCGCTCGATGCAATCTCGTCAATACGGCGCCTTGTTTGAGCTCCAAGGCCTCGGCGATCTCGGCCGTGCTCAAGCCCATGAGGACCTGCAAAACGAGCGGCTCGCGGTACTCCTCGTCGAGTTCGAAAATCGCCTTGCGCATGTCCTCGATATCCGTGTCCTCACTTGAGGCAATCAGGGCTGCTTCGGCAGCGCTCAAGTCGTCGATGTCCCGCGTATCGAGCCGTTTGCGCTCATAGACCCGGGCGTGCTCTCGACGCACGATCGTCAGCAGCCAAGTCTTCACGACCGCCTCATCCTTGAGGCTGCCCAGGGATTTAAACGCCCTGAGCATCGCCTCCTGCACGACGTCGTCCGCCAGGCTCGGGTCTCTACAGAGCCAAAAGGCATATCGGTAGAGATCGTCGCGCCACGGCGCTACGAGACGCTCAAATCTAAGCGTAACGGCGTCACTCGCTCTGGCTTCGGACATGGGATTAGACCGGGGAATTGCGGCAAATATTACGGCCCGATATCGGCCTTCGAGGTACTGTAAACTACAAACCGTCTCGGCGTCCCGCCTGACTGTTCGGTCAGCTCGGCGCAATGGGATAACACACACGCGGAGGGGTTGATGAGCACGAGCGGCGAAGAGCCAGATCGGTATGCCGTGGTTGGCCATCCGATCGATCACAGCCGCTCGCCTGTGATTCACCAGCTGTTCGCCGCCCAGACCGAGCAGAACATCGTCTACGAGCCCATCGACGCCCCGCCCGAGGCGTTCGAAACTGCCGTTCGCGGGTTCGCTGCGGCGGGCGGCAAGGGCCTGAACGTTACCGTCCCACACAAGCAGGCAGCTCACGAGATCAGCAACGAGCTCGGCCCGGAGGCTGAGAGAGCGCGCGCCGTCAACACGATCAGCTTTCTGCCGGACGGGCGGATACGCGGCGACAATACCGACGGCATCGGCTTCATGCGTGACCTGACCGAGACCCTCGAGGAGCCCGTCGAGGGCCGCCGGGTACTCGTCCTGGGCGCCGGCGGCGCGGCACGCGGAATCCTGCCGCCGCTCGTGGAGGCATCGCCGGCCACGCTCGTGCTGGCCAATCGCACGATCGAGCGGGCCGACGAAATGATCGGCGACGTCGACTCGAGCGAGAATCTCGCAACGAGCACTTTCGCCGCGCTCGCTGATGAGCCCGCTTTCGACATCGTCGTTAACGCGACATCCGCCGGGCTGCGCGGCGAGGAGCCGCCATTCCCGCCAGCCTGTGTCGGCCCGGACACGCTGTGCTATGACCTGGCCTATAGTCTCAAGGACACGCCCTTCGTCACCTGGGCTCGCGCGAACGGTGCGCGCGAGGCCGTGCAAGGTTGGGGCATGCTCGTCGAGCAGGCGGCGGAGTCTTTTTTCATCTGGCGCGGCGTACGCCCGAACACAGCTGCAATTCTCGAGCACATGCCGCGCTGAGTAACTGCTCCGAGCAGGCTAGCGCATCGTTACGAGCTCTTCGGCACTCGTGGGATGAATCGCGACGGTGTCGTCGAGGTCGGCCTTACGTGCGCCCATTCGAACGGCTACGGCAAAGCCCTGGAGCATTTCATCCGCGCCCGGACCAATGATGTGACAACCGATCACACGCTCGTCGTCTCCTAACGTCACGAGCTTCATCGCGCTCTTCGGTCGGCGTTCCGTGAGCGCGTGGTACATCGGGACGAATTCCGATTTGTAAATCTTGAGCTCGTCTTGTGCGTAACGTTCTCTGGCCTCGGTCTCCGTTAGCCCGACCGTGCCGATTGGTGGGTGTGAGAACACGACCGTCGGAATGTATTCGTAGCTCAAATGCCGACCTGTTTGACCACCGAACACGCGGTCCGAAAGTCGACGTCCTGCCGCAATTGCCACCGGGGTTAGCTGGGCCTTGCCCGTCACGTCACCGACGGCATAGACGTTAGCGACGTTGGTCTGCTGGTACTCGTCGACGGGAATGTAGCCGTCATCGTCAACATCGATGCCGGCATCTTCGAGGCCTAGATTACTCGTACTGGCGTCGCGTCCGATTGCCCAGATCACGGCATCGAAACTCTCGAAGCTTCTCTCATCGCGCATCTCCAAGCACAGGCCATTCTGCTGAACGATACGTTCTGGAACGGCGCCCGTTACGACCTCCACGCCCTGCGCCGCAAGCTCCTCCATGAGCCTGCCGCTCAGCATTGGGTCAAAACTTCTGAGCACAGAGTCGTAACGTACGAACTGCTTGACCTGCGCTCCGAGGCCGCGCAGCACGCCGGCCAGCTCCACGGCAATGTAGCCGCTACCGATTACCGCGACCCGGTCCGGACAATCTGTAAGCTCGAAAAAACCATCGGAAGTGATACCGAGCTCGGCGCCCGGCAGCTCCGGGACGCGTGGGTAGCCGCCCGTGGCGATGATAATGTGCTCGGCGGTATACGCTTGGCCGTTCGCATCTCGCACAGTTCCAGGTCCCTGTAACTCGGCGCGGCTGCGAACGAGCTCGACGGCATTTCTATCGAGGTTGCGAGCGTAGATACCATTGAGAAACTCGACGTAGTTGTCACGCGATGTCTTGAGTCGCTCCCAATTGTGCCCGCCGACGGTAACGTCGAAACCGTAGTCACGGGCATCGTCCAGTGCGTGGGCGAGCTGTGCCGCGGTCCACATGACCTTCTTGGGCACGCATCCGACGTTGACGCAGGTACCGCCGAGACGTCCCGACTCGAAGACGAGCGCTCGTGCACCATGCAAGGCCGCGCGCTGCGCAGCGGCGAGTCCGCCGCTACCGCCACCGATCACTATGAGGTCGTAGTCCGCCACCGAGTTACCCTAGAGACTCGCAAAAAAGAGAACGCACTTTACCAGGATTTCATCGTGACGCCGTTCTCGCAAACGCTCTACGCGTCCGGCCGAGTTTTTCCTACCGGTAATCGTATTTTCTTCGTGCTAGATTTGCGGCTCTTCTGGTCTGCGGGGCCATGACGTCCGGCGGGCGTCGAACAAACGGAATCGATCATGAGAATCGCAAGCTGGAACGTCAATAGCCTACGCGTGCGACTCGAGCACGTCCTCGACTGGCTCGAGCAGTTGCAACCGGACGTTCTCGGAGTTCAGGAGACAAAACTCGTCGACGACAATTTCCCGGTTGGCGAGATCGAGGCTCTCGGCTACCGTTGCGCGTTCAGTGGTCAACCAACCTATAACGGCGTTGCGGTCCTCAGTCGCCTCCCGATCGAAGACGTAACTACTGAGCTCGACGGCTTCGACGATCCGCAGCGCCGCGTGCTCGGCGCGCAGATCGGACCGATACGGCTACTGAATCTCTATGTACCGAACGGACAAAGCGTCGAGTCGGAAAAATACAGCTACAAGCTCGACTGGCTCGAGGCGCTGCGTGCACAGCTCGATCGAGAGCGCAAGGATCATGAGTACATCGCCATCATCGGCGACTTCAACATCGCCCCCGAGGACAATGACGTTCATGATCCGAAGAGCTGGGAGGGAAAAGTTCTCTGTAGCCCTAGGGAGAGGGCTGCACTCGGCGCGATCTTGGCACTCGGATTCGAGGATACCTATCGACTGTTCGAGCAACCCGGCGAGAGCTTCAGCTGGTGGGATTACCGGGCAGCCGCCTTTCGCCGCAACATGGGATTGCGAATCGACCTTGTGCTTGCCTCCAGCGCGCTGAGCCGGCGCTGCGTTGCCGCGGCGATCGACAAGGCACCGCGCAAGCTCGAGAGGCCCTCCGATCACGCACCGGTCTACGCTGACTTCGACGTTTAGGCCGATCTTCTCGGCGATCTGGCCACAGTCGCCCGTGGTATGACGCTTTCAGCGTAGCTTGTTAGGCCGCAGTCTTCCTGTAACATCTGGGCCCTGCTCATGGTCAGCGACGATCGATACCAGGAACGACGCAGCGACTACGACGTCACCAATCGCGTCAAAGTCAGCTCACCGACGGCTGTCCGACAGGCCGTAGCGGACATCTTTGCCGAGCTTTACCCTGATTCGTCCTTCGACTCCGTATGGCTGGCATTTCTGGATTTCGAACGGCTTTTCAACGGTCTAGACCCTTCCTATCATGGCGTCGATACGGCCTATCACGACATTCAGCATACCCTCGATATGACCCTGGCTTTGGCCCGGCTCATCGCTGGGTACGAACGCGCCGCAGAAACCGAAGACCGACTCGGGGCCGAACGAGCTACGCTCGGTTTGATCACCGCGCTCTATCACGATGCCGGCTACCTGCGCCACAAGGAACACGACCACGGGTGTGTGAACGGCGCCGAGCTTACCCTCACCCACGTATCGCGAAGCGCAGATTTTCTTCGTCGCTACCTGCCGAAGCTTGGCCTAGACCACTTCGTCACGGTGGTGACTCAAATCGTGCATTTCACAGGCTATGAGCTCAACCTCGATAGCATCGAGTTGGACGACCCGAAGGACAGCACGATCGGCCATCTGCTGGGGACTGCCGACTTGGTCGCGCAGATGGCTGATCGCTGCTATCTGGAGAAATGCCGCGATAGGCTGTTCGCCGAGTTCGTTCTCGCCGGGATCGCGATCGAGGTAGATGCTGATCAAACAACGGTCCGCTATCGATCCGGCAAGGATCTACTCTCAAAGACACTGCAGTTCTACGATCGCTCAGCAAGACACCGTCTCGAGTCCAACTTCAGCCACGCGTATCGGTTTTTCGAGGCCTACTTCGAAGACGACAATCCGTACGTCGTGTTCATCAAGAAAAATCTGGATTACTTGACTTACATCCAGAGCTCGGAGCAGTGGGGCGCGCTCCGCCGGCATCCGCCATGCATCATGCCGGACCCGGATGGCGAAGCGCGTCTGACCCATCTGGCGCTCGAGCGGATTCATACGCTCGCTGATTCACGAAGGATCACGCTCAAGAGCAAGAATCGATTGTTGCCCGCCTATAGTCACTAGGCATGTGCTCTCACGCACCCGCGTCGCCCTACTCGACCGTGACGGACTTCGCGAGGTTGCGCGGCTGATCGACATCCGTACCTTTGAGAACAGCTACATGGTAGGCCAGCAGTTGCAGCGGAATCGTATAAAGAATCGGAACCTGGAGCGCGTGTGCACGCACAGGCATACGAACGACCGCAACACCCTCGCTCGACTCGAACTTCGCATCAGCGTCGGCGAACACATAAAGCTCACCTCCACGTGCGCGAACCTCCTGAAGATTGGAGCGTAGCTTCTCCAACAACGCATCGTTGGGCGCGACAGTAACGACCGGCATGTCCTCGTCGACGAGCGCTAGCGGGCCATGTTTGAGCTCACCGGCTGGGTAGGCCTCGGCATGGATGTAGGAAATTTCCTTGAGCTTGAGCGCGCCCTCCATCGCAATTGGGTTCAACACACCCCGTCCGAGGAAAAGCGCATGATGCTTGTCGACGAAGTCCTCGGCGAGCACGGAGATCTGGTCGTCGAGCGCTAGCGTCTGATCGACGAGCCGCGGTAAATCCACGAGCTGGTCGACGAAGCTGCGCTCAGAGGCTGCGTCTAGTCCGCCGTGTTTCGCCAGAGAGATCGTCAACAGGTTAAGCGCCAGGAGCTGCGTCGTGAATGCCTTGGTCGAAGCCACACCAATTTCCGGCCCGGCCCGCGTCATGAGCACGAGATCTGATTCACGCACGAGCGAGCTTTCCGGAACGTTGCATATTCCGACCGTGCCCAGATAACCGAGCTGCTTTGCTGCTCTAAGCGCCTCGAGCGTATCCAGCGTTTCACCGGACTGCGAAATCGTCACGAACAGCGTTCCGTTCGGTACAACCGGCTTGCGGTATCGATACTCACTTGCTATCTCGACCATGCAGGGCAAGCCCGTGAGCTCCTCGAGCTCGTAGCGTGCAACAAGGCCCGCGTGATAGCTCGTGCCACAGGCGACGATGTGCACAGCTTGCGTTGCGGCGAGCAGCTCATCGGCACCGGGTCCGAAGATCCCGTCCAGCAAACGGCCATTGTGGACGCGCTCCTCGAGCGTGTCGGCCAGCGCCGCGGCCTGCTCGTGAATCTCCTTCTGCATGAAATGCCGAAACCGGCCTCGCTCCATCGCGTCCGCTGTGAGCTCGCTCTCTTTGACGGGGCGCTCGGTCTCACGACCGTCGTCGGCGTAGACACGAACCGTGTCGCGTGTGACGACAGCGACGTCGCCCTCCTCCAAGAACTGAAACCGTCGCGTCACGGGCAGCAGCGCAGCAATGTCCGAGGCGACGAAGTTCTCACCAATACCCAACCCGACGACCACAGGACAACCCGCACGTGCAAGGACGAGCTCGTCCGGATCGCGCATGTCCATGACGACGAGCGCATACGCGCCATGGAGCTCTGCGACGGTGAGCTTGACAGCCTCGGAGAGCCGAGCCCCTGCAGCCCGATGGAACTGAATGCGATGTGCGACAACTTCGGTGTCCGTCTCAGACGTAAACTCGTAACCCGCGGCTTCAAGCTCCGCCTTCAACGCTGCGTGGTTCTCTATGATGCCGTTGTGCACGACCGCTATCGCATCGGCAGAGACATGCGGATGGGCATTGGTCTCGCTCGGTACGCCATGCGTTGCCCAACGCGTATGCGCTATACCGACCGTGCCGCGCAGGGGCGTCTGCTGCAGCGCCTGCTCGAGCCCGGCAACTTTGCCTAGTCTTCTAACGCGCTCGAGGGCGCCGTCCGAGACGAGCGCAATGCCAGCTGAGTCATAACCGCGATACTCGAGGCGCTTGAGGCCCTCGAGAAGAATCGGGGTTACGTTGCGCTCGGCAATTGCGCCTACGATGCCACACATAACTACGTGGTCCTTAGGACTCGGGAGAGAAAATTATGGACGGAAACCGCATTGCGGGCACGTACGTGGCGCTCATTTCTTCTTTTGTGGGCGCTTCCAGTCCGGCATCGTCCTTGCCTTGGCGCGCTCGACCGTTAGTACGTCCGCCGGAACATCTCGGCTGATCGTCGAGCCCGCACCGATGGTTGCGCCATCACCGATCGCTACAGGCGCGACAAGCATGACGCCGGACCCAACGAAAACTCGGTCTCCAATTCTCGTGCGATGCTTGTTGGCGCCATCGTAATTGCACGTGATCGTGCCCGCCCCGATGTTGGTGTCTCGTCCGACCTCGCTGTCGCCAACATAGGTCAAGTGATTGATCTTACTGCCTTTTTCTACCTCACTGGCCTTCACTTCAACAAAGTTGCCGACCTTGACCTGTTCGACGAAGTGATTCCCCGGGCGCAGTCTGGCAAATGGTCCAATCTCGCATCGCGGTCCCGCGATGAGTTCTTCGATAACGCAATGCGCATGCACGATGCAGTCATCCCCAAGCGTGCTATTCGAAATGACGGCGTTCGGGCCGATACGCACGCGATCGCCTAGCCGAACGTCACCTTCGAATACGGCGCCCACGTCGATGAAGACATCGCGCCCGACAGTTAGCGTTCCTCTTAGATCAAAGCGCTTCGGATCAGCGAGCGTCGCGCCTAGATCGAGCAGTTGTTGAGCGTTACGTTCTTGCGCAACGCGCTCGGCTTGGGCGAGCTGATTGCGATCGTTGATCCCAAGGACCTCACTCGCATCTTCAGCCTCTACGGTCACGATCGGTAGCCCTTGCTCGACCGCGAGACCGATCACGTCGGTAAGGTAGTACTCACCCTGAGCGTTGTCGCTGCTGAGCGCCGATATCGCCTGCCCGAGCCACTGCACAGGCAGCACCATGACCCCTGTGTTGATCTCGTCTATCTCCCATTCAGTCTCGCTCGCATCACGCTCCTCGACGATTCCGGTTACAACGCCGGCCTCATCACGCACGACGCGACCGTATCCGCTCGGATCCTCAGGCCGAGCCGTCAGCAATCCCAGACTCCCTTCCGGTACGATGTCAGTTAATGCGCTCAGGCTGTCCGGACGAACGAGTGGCGCATCACCGCAGAGTACGAGCACGGCGTGTTCAGGAGGGATCGATGGCAACGCTTGGGCGACGGCGTGACCCGTGCCGAGTTGCTCGGCTTGCAAAGTCCAAGTGATATCCGGCTCGGGAAAAGCAGCGCGCACATCGTCAGCACCATGCCCGTAGACGACGTTGATGGCCTCGGGCGACATCGCCCGTGCGGTCTCGATGACATGTGCGAGCAATGGTCGCCCACCCAAGGGCTGCAGCACCTTCGGCCGATCGGAATTCATGCGCTTTCCCTGGCCGGCTGCCAGAATTAAGACGGTCAGAGACACAGCTGCGCACCTCTATCGAACTGAAAACCTTCGGAAAACGCATGATAACGCGCCCGGCGGTCACCCGCACGAGCGCGCTTGGCCGGGTACCTCGCATTCTTGACCAAAGCTAGCGAGTGATAGGATTGCACAAGCGCTACTACAGCCGTCAGAACGTGCAGAGAGAAAAATGAAACGGATCACCGCGGCGTTTGCGTTAGCACTGCTGCCAGCCGTCACCCAGGCGCATCATTCCACGCGCGCGTTTTACGATCGCGATGCGAGTGCCGAAATCGAAGGCGTTATTACCTCGGTATTTTGGCGAAATCCCCATGTCGGCCTAACTGTGCTCGTTCGAGATCAACAAGGCCAAGAGGAACTATGGGAGCTCGAGGGCGGCACGATCAACACGTTACGCCGCCGGGGCTATGCAGAAGCGACGTTCGCGATCGGCGCCGAAGTGCGGGTCGCCGGCGCGCCTTCAACTCGCGGTCTGAACGCTCTATTCGTAACCAACATGCTGCTACCCGACGGTCGCGAGGTCATATTCACGGATCAGCCGCGGCCGCCGCTCTGGACAACGCCCTCACAAGCACCCGAGTCGGCCGGGCAGACCGCGCCGGGTACGCGCGTACGCGGTGAAGACACTGTGGCTGATCTGTTTCGCGTTTGGAGCCTCGGACAGATCTATCGACTGGAGGCTCCACTGGCACTCACGGATGCCGCAACGGCCGCCAAGGCGACCTGGGACCAAGCGCGAGACGACCCGAGCCTACGCTGCGAGCCGCCAGGCATGCCCAACGCGATCTTGAACCCCTACCCGATCGAGTTCATCGATGAAGGCGACACGATTCGGCTCAGAATCGAAGAATGGGACGCCGTTCGAACGATCCATATGACTGACTCGATATCGGAGATTGCCGAACCCCCGAGCCGACTCGGGCATTCGACCGGCGTCTGGGAAGGCGACACATTGATCGTGCAAACCTCTCGAATCGATGCCCCCTTCCTCGACGATAGCGGTACGCCGATGAGCGTGGATGCGCAAATGACCGAACGCTTCTCATTGAGTCGCGAGGAAGGCCGGCTCGACTACTCGGTGACCGTCACGGACCCCGAGTTCTTGACCGAGCCTGCAACCTGGAACGCGATCTGGGTTTGGCGTCCGGGAGCCGAAATTCAAGCGTTCAACTGCACGCTACGGGAGCCGGGCTAGCGGGGCTAGAGGCCGAGCTCCGCCCGGATCAAAGTCGCCATCGCCGAATCCGGTTGAGAATCGAGCTCGCCGATTGTTGTCTCGGCGGGCGCACCTGCGGCGGCCCACCACTCGATGATTCTGATCTGCGCCTCGGTCAAAGGCGTATTGCCTTCGGCCGGCATGAATGCCTCGTCGTCGCGGGGCAGCGTGACGCGATTGAGCAGTTCGCTGGCCTGGGGTCGCGCGCGGGAAATAACCGGCCCCGACTCTCCGCCTCGCATGACACCAGCGTGGCTCGTCAGGTTGAGGTCAGCCTCTCGCGTGTCGTCGCTATGGCACCTAGAGCATCGCTGCATGAGTATAGGGCCAACTAGATCGAGGAACGGATCGGCAGCCTCGAGGCTCTCGACCGGCGGACGGCGCGGGCCGAGACCGGCCATCGACCGCAGAAACTGAGGTCCGTGCTCCACGAGATACGTCGAGCCATGCGTCAGGTTGCCGCCATAGTGTCCTGTCACCGTTGCGAGCACGAGCATGACTATCGAGGCGGGCAGGAACCACGCGGAGAAACGTTCTGCGGCGCTGCCCACGCGAAGCACAGCCACAACCGTAATGGCGAGAGCGAGTACGGTGCCGAATGTCCGGTGTTGTATGCCCGACGCACTGTCGAAGCTTCCTTCGGCGAAATGCATATAGCCCATGACTGCCGTAAGAACTGCAGACACTGCACCGACGACCCACAAGTAGGCGGACGCCGATGCGAGATGCCGATACTTTTCACGCCGAGCGAGCGCTTCGAGAATGAACAGGGCAACGATGATGCCCAGCGGAACATGTAAGACGGCAACGTGGAACCGCCCTAAAAAATAGATGAACTCCATGCTTTGTGCTCCCCCGAGAATGCCTGATGACGCGCTCGCGACGAATTATCGTCGCCACAAGTATACGGTCTGAGGAAACGTTGTCATGAGACGGCGCGGTGATCGGAACGCGCCAGGCGGCGAGGAGGCGGTCTAGCGCTTGCCCTTGAGCTTCTGCGCGGCTCGGTAGCGAGCCTCGGCCTCGACGAGCTCGGCCTGCGCCTGCACGAGATCGATCTCGCCGTGACGTCCTTCGAGCACTTCTTTGGCGCGCTCCCGTGCCTCTAGAGCCGCGTTCTCGTCGAGCTGCTCGGCATGCAGGGCACTGTCGGCGAGAACCGTGACCCGGTGCGGCTGTACCTCGAGGACCCCACCGGTCACATAGAAGAAGAGCTCCTCGTTCTTCACGCTCTGAACCCTGACCTCGCCGGGTTTCAGATCGGTCAGCAGCGGTGCGTGGCGGGGTGCGATGCCGACCTCGCCGAGCTTCGCTGGCACGAAAACCATCTCGGCTTCGCCCGTGAAGATCTCGCCTTCGGCGCTGACGATGTCGACGTGAATCGTTGCCATCTGAATTCCCGACTGCTATTGAAGCTGCTTGGCGCGCTCGACGGCTTCCTCGATCGGGCCGACCATGTAGAAGGCCTGCTCGGGCAACTGATCGTACTCGCCGTCAACGATCGCCTTGAATCCTCTGATCGTATCCTTGAGCGAGACGTACTTGCCGGGCGCGCCCGTGAAGGTCTCGGCGACCGTAAACGGCTGCGACAGGAAGCGCTGGATCTTGCGCGCGCGCTGCACGATGAGCTTGTCGTCCTCGGAGAGCTCGTCCATGCCGAGAATCGCGATGATGTCCTGCAGCTCCTTGTAGCGCTGCAGCACGGCCTGCACCGATCGTGCAGTCTCGTAATGCTCGTTGCCTATGACGTTCGGATCGAGCAGGCGGCTCGTGGAATCGAGCGGGTCGACCGCA
>JABAOE010010863.1_pt6 | contig 13455 bp, 13 predicted proteins | sample 7062141 | NCBI WGS metagenome assembly JABAOE01 (sample SAMN14538627, study PRJNA623070) | marine sediment metagenome | biome: marine biome [ENVO:00000428]; feature: marine pelagic biome [ENVO:01000023]; material: deep marine sediment [ENVO:00002113] | place: India: Gulf of Khambhat ... | reverse complement strand
TTAATAGCCGGGTATTGGCAGAATTTCTATGCTGGGGAAAACTGTATTCGGGTGATGCCTCGTTCTACGAATCAGTCAGCATTCTGCGTGCGGCGCATTGTGGCGAATACAGCGTTGCCTCTCAAACATTACGTATCTGGCGCTACTGGGATTATCCTCACGGCGACGAGGTGGCGTCGGATGCTAAACGGGATATTGAAACTTTCGCCGCATTGCTGGATGACGCTGTGCGCCTGCGCCTGCGCAGCGACGTGGCGGTGGGGATAACCCTCTCTGGTGGTCTTGACTCGACGGCGATACTGGCCTCGGCCGCGGCAAACTCCACCCGGTCGCTTCCTTGTTTCACGGCTGTCTATGGTGATGACCGTGGTGAGGTGAACTGGGCGAGGGTCGCAACCGCGCCTTACGGGCTCAAACCGATCGAGGTTGAAGCCAGCAAGGCGGACTGGACCGCGCTGCTGCAGCAGATCGCCTGGCACATGGACGGACCGGGATACTCTCCCGCTGTCTTCCCGCTTTGGCAAATCATGAAACACGCTCATGAGGACGGCGTGCCGGTTCTTTTGGAAGGTCAAGGCGCTGACGAGGCGTTGGCGGGTTACCCGCATTACTTCGCGGTGGCAATATGGCAGCAGTTTGTCAATGCATCGCTGCGACCAAATCGGGCCAATCTGTGCGAACTGCGCGCGCTGCTAAAGGGTGCGTCGCGCACCTTCTCACCGCGCTGGACACTCATGTGGCTTGCGAGAGAGTTGTTACCGAGTCTCACTGGTCCTTATCGTCGGCGAGTTGGTGCCGGTGAGACGTTACGATCCGAATATCGGCTGCCCTTGCATGAGGCGAGCGCGCAAAGACGATCCGGAAGATATGCCGACAAGGTGAACAACCGGTTGTGGGCCGATCATTCGAGTGCGATTCTGCCTGGACTGCTCCAATACGGTGACGCTGTCAGCATGGCCCATTCGGTAGAGTCGCGTCTACCCTTTATGGATTACCGTTTGGTCGAGTGGTTGTTTTCCAGAGGTTCGGACATCAAGCTTGGTCACGGTCAGAGCAAGCGCATTTTGCGCAGCTACCTGCACCGGATTGGACAGCAATCCATTGCCGAGCGGGCGGACAAACGGGGATTTCCGACGCCTGCCGAGCGGTGGCTAAGCGAGGATAACGGCGCGATCCTTCGCGAAGCGTTGTTGCAAACGGATTCACGACTTGCTGAGTTCTGTGAGCCAGCGCGGATGCGCCGTTTGGTGGACGCCCATTGCGCGGGCCGAGGCGGCACCGGCAATCATCTCTACCGGCTTCTCAGCAGTGAATTGTGGATGCGGGAATCCCTGCGATGATTCGCACGGCATTCACTTTGCCCGACCGTACGCGCTGGACGGGCGGTTACCAGTATTTTGTCAATCTGTTTCGCATTCTCAACCGGTATGGGCGCGAGCGCGTGCGTCCCGTCGTTTTCGTTAGTGAAGACACTGCCGCGGATGCCGTCGAGCCTCTTGATGAAAGTATCGCGGAGGTCGTGCACGTTTCCGTCAACCAATTTCACTCGCCGCTTGCCAGCATCTTGTTGACAGGCGTGGATGAAAAAGCGTTGTCGACTTATCGTGGGCATGACACTGCTGTCGTGTTCGAGTCGGCGACCTGGCATGGATGGCGTTTCCCGCTTCCGCTAATCGCGTGGTTACCCGATTTCCAGCATCGCCGGCTTCCCGACATGTTCGGTCGCCGCGCATGGCTGCATCGCGAACTGGGTTTTCGGGCTCAGGTTGCATCGGCCGCCGCCATCATGCTGAGCAGTGAGTCAGCGCGCGCTGACTGTGAAGCACTGTATCCAGGGTCGCGCGGTCGGACCGAAGTCATCCCATTCGCCGTCGAACCGGGTAGCGAGGCGTCTGCGGTCAGCGAGGCCGATGTGCGCACGCGATATGATCTCGCCAAATCGTATTTTTATCTCCCGAATCAGTTCTGGCGTCACAAAAACCATGCGGTGGTCATAGAGGCTTTGCAGATACTGCGTGACCAAAACGTCTCGGTGATGGTGGTTGCCTCCGGTTCTTCGATAGACCCACGGTATCCTCGCTTGTTTGATGATCTGGTCGACCACGTGCGCAGGCTGGGCTTGAGTGACGTGTTCCGTTTTCTTCGCTTCGTGTCGCGAGCAGACCTGTACGCGCTCATGCGTGGCTCGATCGCCGTGGTGAATCCTTCTTTGTTCGAGGGTTGGAGCACAACGGTCGAGGAAGCCAAGGCAATCGGCGCGCCTCTGGTGTTATCTGACATCGCTGTACATCGTGAGCAAGCCGGCGGAGATGCCGTCTACTTCGAGCCTCACTCGGCAACGCAGGCGGCGGCCGCGCTTGTGCAAGCAATCGACCAGTACTCCGGCAACCGCGATGCTGGCGCTTCGGCGAGGGCGCAGGCGCGTAATTCCGAGCGGCTGAAACGCTATGCTGGTCAAGTTGAGGATCTGATTGAGCGACTCGCCGCAGCGCACTCGAGGAGCAAAACGGCGTGAAGTGCGCATGTCCACCCAATGCCATCAGCGCCCTGGCGAGGCCTGACTGATGAAACTGTCTGTCGTCACGGTATGCCTGAATGCGCGCGATACCATCGCCGAGGCAGTGGCGTCGGTGCATAGCCAGACGCATGGCAATGTTGAGCATATTGTGATCGACGGTGCATCCGGCGACGGCACGCTGGAAATTCTTGAGCAATACCGTGAAGGCATTACCAAGCTGATCTCGGAGCACGATCAGGGTTTGTATTTTGCGATGAACAAGGGAATTGCGGCGGCAACCGGGGAATATCTCGGCTTTCTTAACTCTGACGACGTTTACCATCATCCCCGCGTTCTTGAAGTTGTTGACAATGCCCTGTCGTCGAGCCATGCGGCCGCAGCGCACGCTGACCTGATCTATGTTCGCCGTGACGATTCGTCTCGCGTCGTACGTTACTGGAGTTCCCGGCCGTATGTTCCTGGAATGTTCGAGGCGGGCTGGCATCCAGCGCATCCGACATTGTTCGTCAGAACACGCCTGCTCAGGGAAATCGGCGGCTTTGACACACGCTACCGTTATCACGCAGATTTTGATTTGATGGTGCGTTTGTTCGTGGAACGTGGTATCACGTCGACTTACATTCCGGAAATACTGGTCCGCATGCGAACGGGCGGACAATCGACGCGCTCGGTTCGCAACATTTACAAGGGAAACCGTGAATCGTGGGAAATTGCGCGCCGCGCTGGTATTGCCAGTACGCCGCTGTGGATTCCGCGCAAGCTTGGCTACAGGGTCAGGCAGTTTTTCCGGCGGCCCAAATCGCGTTTCTGAGCCAGCTATGGCACGGCTGATGCGTGTATCGTTCAATCGTTGAACAATTTTGCTATACAGGCGCGAATGCTGACCGACGAGTTCAGTTATCGCTTGCTCAGGCTACTCGAAGTTCGGCCCGATTTGACCCAACGCGGCATCGCCGATGACTTGGGCATCAGTCTCGGACGCGTCAACTATTGCCTGCGGGCCCTGATCGGCAACGGTCTTATCCAGGCCAACGCGCCCGTGAGCGATGAAGCCGGTCGGTCCCGTCGTTACCTGATTACGCCGCGAGGAATGAAGGAGAAGTCGCGAGTCACTACAAAATTCCTCAGGGCCAGGTTAGATGAGTACGAAAAAATCAAACTCGAAATCCACCAGCTTCGGCGTGAAGTGCTCGAAATCGAGCGCAAGACCCGGAGAGGGAATGCCCGTGGCTAAATCTGCCACTTCCTTGGCGCCCGTCGACATCCGCAAGGTTTGGGACATGCTCTCTCCTGCGCAGCGGCGGGGTGCTTTTACCCTGATGGTGTGGATGATTCTCGGTATGGTGCTCGAAGCGCTCGGCGTCGGGTTGATCGTTCCAGCGCTGGCGCTGATGACGCAGCAGGATCCGGCGAGCCACTATCCCTGGATGGAGCGCTTTGTTCTATGGTTGGACAATCCGTCGCAGACCCGGCTCGTCCAGATTGCAATGGTTACTTTTGTCGCGATCTATCTCTTGAAAAATCTCTTTCTCGGTTTCCTGGCGTGGCGGCAAACGCGCTTCACCTATGGGATTCAGGTGGCTTTCTCGGAGAAGTTGTTTGCTGTCTACCTGCGTCAACCGTACACATTTCATTTGCAGAGAAATTCGGCTCAGTTGATTCGTAACGTCAATGGCGAAGTGACCTTGTTCATGCAGGTGATAATGGCGGGGCTGATGATCGTGGCCGAGCTATTGGTCATGCTCGGCATCGCGGTGCTGCTGTTGCTGATCGAACCTCGCGGAACTTTAATCGTTGTTGTCGTTCTGGTTGGTGCCGCCGGACTGTTTTATCGCATAACGCGTCGGTATATCGCCCAATGGGGCGTGGCGCGCCTGCATCATGACAGATTAAGGTTAAAGCACTTGCAGCAGGGGTTGGGCGGGGTTAAGGACGTCAAGCTGTTGGGGCGCGAAAGAGATTTTCTCGAGCAGTTTGGCATTCACAATGTCGGGAGCGCACGCGTAAACCGCCTGCAGGCCACCGTCCAGCAGCTTCCAAGGTTATGGCTGGAGATGCTCGGCGTCGTTGGGCTGGCGACATTGGTTTTGGCGATGCTGGCAGCCGGGCAGAGCCTGGCCAGCATTGTGCCAACGGTTGGTTTATTCGTCGTTGCCGCGTTCCGGCTGATGCCCTCCGTGAATCGGGTCCTGGCCGCCATGCAGACACTCCGGTACAGCGGCCCGGTGGTGAAGACCTTGCATACCGAGTTCGGGCTTGAGGCCAACGCGCTTGACTCAGTCGTCGAGCAGGGCTTGCTGCAATTTGAACGCGAGCTGCGAGTCGATGGCGTGAGCTACGCCTACCCAGGTGCCGAGCAAGCGTCATTGAAGCGAGTCGATCTGCACATTTCCAAGGGGGAGCTTGTCGGCCTGATTGGCGCTAGCGGATCAGGCAAAAGTACGCTGATCGACCTCGTTCTCGGTTTGCTGGCGCCAGACAGCGGACAAATTACGGCAGATGGAGTCGACATACACGCAAAGCTACGCGCTTGGCAGAATCAGATCGGCTATGTGCCTCAATCGATTTATCTGACAGACGATACCTTGAGACGTAACGTCGCGTTTGGTCTGCCGAAAGAGGAAATTGACGATGTCGCAGTCAAACAGGCTATACGGGCAGCGCAACTCGAGGAATTCGTCGACAGTTTGGCGGATGGTCTCGACACGGTGGTTGGCGAGCGCGGTGTGCGCTTGTCGGGCGGGCAGCGGCAACGTATCGGCATCGCGCGGGCGCTGTATCATGACCCTGCAATCTTGGTGCTGGACGAGGCGACCAGCTCACTGGATAGCGCGACTGAGCGGGAGGTGATGCGCGCGGTCCAGCAGATGCGCGGCAACAAAACAGTATTGATATCGGCGCACCGGTTAACCACAGTCGAGGCGTGTGACCATCTCTACCGGCTCGAGCACGGGTGTGTTACCGCGCACGGGACCCCTGAGGGGGTGTTAGGCGCGTTGCGCTCGGCCTGAAGCATTCCGCGTTGAGGTCATTTGCAAAACGGCTTGAACCATGCTGCATAAAAGCAAACGCGCGAGAACGGGTGAGGCGAGCATCATGACCAAGTTGCGTCGTCTTTGTTGGCACGTAACAGCCTTTTTGGGGCCAAGACGAGGAGACCGAATCAGGTGAGCGAGCTGTTTGTAAAATATCTGCTTGCGTTCGTCGGCACTTTGTTCTTGTTGCGCCTGTTAGCGCGGCTGGCTGGCCGGATTGGCCTGGTTGACTACCCGGGGCGGCGTAAACGCCATCGCGGAGAAATTCCTCTGATCGGTGGTCCGGCGATTTTTGCGGGCTTGGCATTTGGGGTTTTGTTCACTGCTGAGACCTTATACCCGTATCGACCTTTGTTCGCCGCGCTGGCGATCTTGCTAATCGCTGGCCTGCTCGATGACCTGCGCGACCTTACGCCGAGACAAAAGTTTCTGGCGCAGCTGATTGCCGGTGCGATCATGGTCTGGTGGGGACAGCACGTGGTGTTAAGCCTGGGAGATCTGCTGGGCATTGACAATATCTCGACGGACTTCTGGGCCATTCCGTTCACCCTGATCGCCCTGTTGGGTTTGATCAACGCCATCAATATGGCGGATGGGGCCGACGGGTTAGCCGCAGGCCTTTCACTGATCGCATTGTCATTCCTGGCTCTTAGTGCGGTACTGACCGGGAGAGTTGTTTCGGCACAACTGCTGTTTACCATTGTTGCCGTGGTGTTGGCATTCTGGGTCATGAACATGCGCTTTCCATGGCAAGTGCATGCAAAAGTATTTCTGGGCGATTCGGGCAGCATGATTCTCGGGGCGTTGCTGACTTGGTTCAGTATCGAGATTGCCCATGGGCCCGGTGGTATTTACCCGATGGCTGCTGTCTGGTTTTTGGCGCTACCGCTCATCGACATGGCGGTTGTCATTGCGCGCCGGCTTGCCCGTGGTCACAGCCCATTCCGAGCTGGTCGCGACCATTTTCATCATATGCTGATTGCTGCTGGTATGTCGCCGGGTGCTGCCGTACTGCTTGTTCTGGCGACGGCGTTGGCACTGGCGGCAATCGGGTTTTTTGCCTGGCGGGCGCGGGTCCCGGAGTACTGGCTGTTTGCCGGGTTCCTCGCGCTATTGACATTGTCGGGCGCGATATCTTGGCATTGGCCGCGCATCGCGATGCGGTTGCGGCGCCGTCGACGCTGGGCTGCGCACGCCTATTCCAATACAATTGCGACGTTGCGTAAATGAGCTTGAGTCCTCCACCAGCCGCACGGCTGGTGTCAAGCGCTCTTCATGCTTATTTCAATGTTACAAGTGTGCGCGAAAAGAAAGCGATTGATCAGCCCCCCCTGAAACCAACGCGCCTGATTAAGATTGCCGCAGCAGCGTTTTCGGTTTCGCCTTTGATTGACTGTATTTTGCGCGATCACACGATCGAGAAATTCATGCTTGCCGCAAGTGTTTTTCTTGGCGTCGCCGCAAGCGCTGACCGAGATAAGGTTAATGAAGCGTAACGAGGCGACCTGGCTGCTTCTTTCCCATGCCTTCAATATGGATGGGAGAGCGGCGAGCCAGACCATTACCGACAAGATTCCACACCTGCTGAGTGCCGGGGTAAGGCCAATTGTGCTGAGCGGAGTGAGTGGAAGGCAAGATATGTTGGTCGAGCACCATCAGTTTTTACCTGTGTCGCCAGCAGGTTTGCGGTTTGATCTACGCTATATTCTGCGCCGACGATTGTCGAGCAAGGTGTTGTACAGACTGGCGGTCGGCATGATGACACTGTTCATCTTGCCGTTCTATGTACTTGAAAAGATTTTTATCCGTCTCGAGCCTCAGTGGTCGTGGTTCATTCCGGCGTATTTTGCGGGGGCAAAGATTATTCGTACTCGCAAGCCCGCGGTGATCTACTCGACCGGGGGGGCTAATTCTGCGCACCTTGCGGGCTACCTTTTGGCAAGACGATTCTCTTTGCCGTGGGTTGCCGAAATCCATGACCCGATGATTTTCGGCTCGTACGAGCGCTCGCGAATGGCGTATCGATTTGCCGCTTGGCTCGAGGGGAAAATTTGCCAATATGCAGACGTGCCATTCTGGTTCGTCGAGACTGCACTGGCTCGCGCCAAGGAACGCCACCCGGAGATGGGCGACCGCGGTCGGGTGTTGATTCCGGGTGCGGACAGACCCGCCTTTGGCAAGGTGCCGTATCAGCGTGGCCAACAGTTGGTGATCGGGCACTTTGGTTCGCTGTCCGTCACCAGAAATCTCGAGTATTTTTTGGCAGCTCTTTCGCGGCTAGTCGAGCAAAGAGCGGAGACTCGTCGGCTGATACGTTTGGAAATTTATGGTAGCGGTGCTGATTCGGTTTCGGCAGCCGCCATCGAGCATTTCCCAGCACCGGAGATGATTCAGGAACTCGGGCGCCTTGAGGAGGACCCAGTGACCGGCGAGAGCGGGCGCGACCGGGTGCTGAAACGCATGAATACGGTTGATTGCTTGTTGTTGCTGCACGGGACCGAGGTATTCTGTGAGGAATACATTCCCTCGAAGTTCTACGAGTATTTGTGGACACAGCGCCCTATACTGGGCCTCGTATGGCATAACGCACATTTGGAGCGCTTGTTGCGGGAAAACGGCCACATCGCCGTCAAGGCAGATGATATACAGGATATTTGCGATGCTCTGTCGAGCTTGTTTGACAAGTGGAAACGCAGCGATCTCGGTGACTCGGGCCGTGATTCGCCATATACCGCAGAAGCCGCCACCAAACAGCTGATCACGTGGGTACGCAGGCTGGATGAACAGCCCGCGCTGAGCAGCAGATAGATGCAGCCGATAACCCTGAAGACAAAATACGCTTTTCATCTACTTGCGGCATTTCTGGAGCCGGAAGTCATTCTTGATATCGGCAGCATGGATGGCGCCGATTCAAAGCGCTTCCGCAGGCTTCTGCCGAATGCAAAGATCGTTGCGTTTGAAGGCAACCCGTATAACTATCGCACGATGTGTGCTGATCACGAGGTGGGGCGGGCGGCAATCCGGCTTGAGCACAGGCTGATTTCGGATGTATCGGGTGAGACGCGGTTTTTTGTGCAGCGGCCCGTTGCCGGTGGTGCCAACTTTAATCGAGGCACGAGCTCCACCCTGCCGAGATCGCTGAGCGACGCACTTTCTGAGGAAGTGACGGTGGAAGCCGTGCGAGTAGACGACTACATCGCCAGTGAATATCCTTTGGCATCACGGATCGCGGCGTGGGTCGATGTTGAGGGGCATTCGTTTGGTGTTATCAGCAGCATGAAAGGGGTAGGAAACCGCCTCAAACTGCTTCATGTGGAGGTGGAAAATAGGGAAATTTGGCCGGGGCAGAAACTTGAGCCCGAGGTTATCGCTCTATCGGAGGATATGGGTTTTGTCTTGCTTGCGATGGGACCCGGCGACGTTCAGCGGGATGTGATTCTTGCGAATCGGCGTTGGGCCGCCTCGAACGAGTTGCGCTTACGAATTATTTTGACAGTTGCGAAACTGTTCGGCCCAGCGGCCTCGCGAATTGTCGAAATGTGCGCGCGTTTGCGATCGATTGCCTTGTCACACGGGCGTTGTACATAGGCTGGGTGCAAGCTGATGACTTTCCTAATCCGATGTATTTGTGAGCTATAGCGCGGTCAAGCTTTACTCTTGGCGGCGTTGTTTAGTAACTATGCGGAGACTGATGTGAAAGCGGTCATTTTGGCGGGGGGCTTCGGGACCCGGCTTGCGGAGGAGACTTCGGTTCGCCCTAAACCGATGGTCGAGATTGGCGGTAAGCCGATTCTGTGGCACATCATGAAAATCTATGCTGCCCACGGCGTGAACGACTTCATTATTTGCCTGGGTTACAAGGGCTACGTCATCAAAGAATATTTCGCTAATTACTTCCTGCATATGGCGGATGTCACCATAGACCTCGTCGCTAACAAGCTTGACGTCCATCAAACAAATGCCGAGCCTTGGCGGGTCTCACTGATTGATACCGGCGAGCAGACCATGACCGGGGGTCGACTGCGGCGAGTCCGTGAGTTTGTCGGAGAAGATGATTTTTGTTTTACCTATGGTGATGGTGTCGGCAATGTTGATATTGGAAAGCTAATTCAGCATCACCGGCAATCTGGAAAATATGCCACGGTTACCGTGACCCGCCCACCCGGACGTTTTGGCGCTGTCAAGCTTGATGGCGACAACGTGAAGGCGTTCTTGGAGAAACCCGAAGGCGACGGTGGGTGGATCAATGCCGGCTTTTTTGTTTTGTCTCCAACGGCGATCGATTACGTGGTGGGTGATGATACGACCTGGGAGCGCGAACCGATGGAGCGGCTTGCCAGTGATAGTCAACTTGGTGCGTGGAAACACACGGGCTTCTGGCAACCGATGGATGCGCTGCGCGACAAGCAGCAGCTTGAATTGTTATGGCAATCGGGACATGCCCCATGGAAGATCTGGTGATTGCTTCCGACTTCTGGCGTGGCAAGCGTGTCTTTCTCACGGGTCATACCGGTTTCAAGGGCGGATGGCTTACGCTCTGGCTTGAATCGCTTGGATCGTACGTGTTCGGGTATGCACTGGCGCCTGACACGAACCCAAACCTGTTTACTTCGGCGGGACTCTCAGAGTCAGTGAACTCGACCCTGGCTGACATCAGGGACATTGACGCATTGTCCGAGGCGTTAAGTCGAGCTGCCCCCGACATCGTCTTTCATTTAGCGGCCCAGCCTCTTGTCCGGGAGTCCTATCGTAAGCCAGTCGACACCTACGCCACGAACGTGATGGGGACAGTGCACTTGCTCGAAGCGGTGCGCCACGCTGATAGCGTGCGTGCGGTAGTTGTAGTGACAACCGACAAATGCTATGAAAACCGAGAGTGGGAGTGGGGCTACCGTGAGTGCGATCGGCTCGGCGGCCACGACCCGTACAGTAGCAGCAAGGCAGCGGCCGAGTTGGTAACCGCGGCTTATCGCAGGTCTTTTCTTTCAGGAGATCGTTCGCCGCCGGTTGCCTCGGCGCGCGCTGGCAACGTCATTGGTGGTGGCGACTGGGCACAAGATCGGCTCATCCCCGACATTGTCCGAGCTTTTTCCAAAAACAAGGCTGCGCGTATTCGCAATCCTAATGCGATTCGGCCTTGGCAGCATGTGCTAGAGCCACTTCGCGGGTATCTTGACCTCGCCGAACGCTTGTTTATAAGCGGGAGTAAGTTTGCCGATGCATGGAATTTCGGACCCGAAGATCGGGATACGCGCGACGTGGGCTGGGTTGTCAACCACTTTACCCAATTATGGGGCGGTGATGCGGCGTGGAGTCAAGATAGTGCAGAACATCCACATGAAGCCGGATACTTGAAGCTCGACATATCGAAAGCGCGGCAACGGCTTGGCTGGTCACCGAGACTTGATCTTGAAACTGCATTGACTTGGACCGTAGATTGGTACCGTCAGCATGCTGCGGGGGAAGATGTCCGCAACTTGACACTCAATCAGATTTCGCGATATGGCAAACTCGGCTAATTGCAACCGCCCATCATGCCGATCTTGCGGCGCGGTACTAACGCATACCTTTTGCGACTTGGGGACGTCTCCACCATCAAACGCCTATTTGTCGGCGGCGCAGTTGCATTCCAGCGAATTGTTCTTCCCGCTCCACGCCTATGTCTGTGAAAAGTGTTGGCTGGTACAAATCGAACAGTTTCAGTTGCCCGAAGAAATATTTGCTGACTACGCTTATTTCTCCTCCTATTCGCGCAGTTGGTTGGATCACTGCAAGACATTTGCGCGATCTGCAAGTGAACAATTCGGTATTAATTCTTCCAGCCAGGTAGTCGAGATCGCCAGCAATGATGGATACCTATTGCAATTTTTCGTGGAGATGGGAATTCCCGTTCTGGGTATCGAGCCTGCCGCCAATGTTGCCCGATATGCAAAAGAGAAAGGTATTCGCTCAGTGGTCCGGTTCTTCGGTTTTCAGACAGCAAAGGATCTCGTGGCTGAGGGGATCCGCGCAGATTTGTTAATCGGAAATAATGTATTGGCACATGTTCCCGATCTCAACGACTTTGTTTCGGGGTTAAAGACGCTGTTGCACAGCGGTGGTGTTATTTCAATGGAATTTCCTCACTTGCTCAGGCTCATAGAGGAAAATCAGTTCGACACCATTTATCATGAACACTTTTCTTACTTCTCGTGTCTGAGTGTCAGCACGGTTTTTGAGCGTCATGGGCTGACTATCTTTGATGTCGAAGAGATTCCAACCCATGGTGGATCGCTGCGACTGTTTGCGCGGCATGCGGAAGCTACAATCTGGCCGATTCGGTCTTCAGTCCTACAACTAATTGATCGCGAAAGGCAGGCGGGACTAGAGAATGTTCAGACGTATGACCTGTTCTCCGAGCGAGTCACGGCTACGAAGCGCAGCCTGCTCAAATTTTTGATCAAGGCAAAAGAGGACGGAAAGAACGTTGTCGGATACGGCGCCGCGGCAAAAGGTAACACGTTGCTGAATTACTGCGGTATTCGCAGTGATTTTCTCGACTACGTCGTGGACCGCAGCCCGCATAAACAGGGAAAATTTCTTCCTGGAACTCATCTTCCGATTTTTTCGCCAGATCGATTGAGCGAAACGAAGCCGGACTACGTGCTTATACTTCCGTGGAACATCAAATCAGAGATCATTGAGCAAATTGGGCACATTCGGGAATGGGGCGGGCAGTTTGTCGTGCCGATCCCCGAGGTTTCTGTCGTATGAAATTTGTGAAGACCGCGATCGACGGGCTTTTTGTAATTGAGCTGGAACCAGTCAATGACGAGCGTGGCATGTTCTCGCGGACATTTTGCGCGAAAGAGTTCGAGCAGCATGGTCTTGTAAGCAAAGTCGCTCAGTGCAATGTTTCGTTTAACCAAAAAGCCGGAACGTTGCGCGGCTTGCACTATCAGACCGCGCCTTATGATGAAGCGAAACTGGTCCGTTGCACGGCAGGTGCAATTTTTGATGTCGCGGTTGATTTAAGGCCAGATTCTTCAACAAAGTACCAATGGGTTGGCGTTGAATTGACTGCTGCGAACAGACGGGCATTGTTTGTGCCCAACGGCTTTGCTCACGGTTTTCAGACCCTTGAAGACGACTCCGAAGTTTTCTACCAGATTTCCACGTTCTACCATACTGAATCAGCGCGTGGGGTAAGGTGGAATGACCCGAGGTTGGGAGTGCAATGGCCCCTGCGGCGACCGATTTTGTCGGAAAAGGATAGGGAGTTGCCGTTGCTCGATGAGGTGTCCGGGTGAGAATGCTCCTGATTGGTGGGGAGGGGCAACTCGGCAGCGACATCTTGCGTAATAACACCTGTCACCAAATCCTTGCTCCAACGCACGCAAAACTCGACGTCCAGCTCCGGGAAAATGTTGAATCCTTCGTGCACCAGTTCTCTCCAGAGATAATCGTGAACTGCGCGGCTTTTCACAATGTGCCGAACTGTGAGTTCGCGCCCGAGTTGGCGTTTCGAATAAATTGCATCGCGGTTCGGGACTTGGCGGAGATTTGTCGGAAGCTTGATATTCCCCTGGTGACTTTCAGCTCCGACTACGTCTTTGGTGGAGACCAGCGTAAACCGTATGGTGAAGCCAGCTGCCCGGCGCCGGTTCAGGTATATGGCATGACGCGCCTGGCTGGCGAGCATGCGGCGCGCGCGTTAGCGCCGAATCATGCTGTTATTGTGCGCACCTGTGGACTGTACGGTATGGCTGTGTCGCGTTCGAAGGGTGGCAATTTCGTGGATCAGCGAATTGCGGAGGCGAGGGTGAACGAACAGATAGAAATATCATGTGAGCAGATTGTTTCCCCAACCTCGTCAGATGACCTGAGCAAAGCCGTACTAGGTTTGATTGAGCACTCGGAGCG
>JABAOE010004637.1_pt1 | contig 13459 bp, 7 predicted proteins | sample 7062141 | NCBI WGS metagenome assembly JABAOE01 (sample SAMN14538627, study PRJNA623070) | marine sediment metagenome | biome: marine biome [ENVO:00000428]; feature: marine pelagic biome [ENVO:01000023]; material: deep marine sediment [ENVO:00002113] | place: India: Gulf of Khambhat ... | reverse complement strand
TGCAGCGCATCGCCGTCGAGGAGAGCCGCCTTGGCATTCCGCTGCTGGTCGGACGTGACGTCATCCACGGCTTCAAGACCGTGCTGCCGATCCCGATCGGCCTGGCCGCGACGTGGAACCCCGAGCTTGCACGCGAGAGCGCTCGGGTAGCCGCGCTCGAAGCGGCAAAAACAGGTGTCAACTGGACCTTCGCGCCGATGATCGACGTTTCGCGCGATCCGCGCTGGGGGCGCATCGCCGAGAGCTTCGGCGAGTGCGAGTACCTGACCAGCGTGATGGGCACAGCCTCGATCGAGGGTTTCCAGGGCGACAGTCTTGCTGACACCGGCTCTATCGCCGCGTGCGCCAAGCACTTCCTGGGCTACGGCGCGGTAGAAAGCGGACGCGATTACGCGACGACGAACATTCCCGATACGGAATTGCGGAACGTATATTTGCCGCCGTTCCGAGCGGCGGCAGAAGTGGGTGTTGCGTCCTTCATGACGTCGTTCTCCGACCTCAATGGCGTTCCCGGCACCGGCAACAAATACATTCTCTCGGACATGCTGCGCGGTGAGCTGGGCTATGACGGTTTCGTCGTCAGCGACTGGGATTCGGTTCGCCAGCTGCAGATTCATGGTCTCACCGAGAATGATCGGGAGTCCGCGTACACAGCGGTAAGCGCCGGCGTGGACATGGAGATGGCCGGCGATGCTTACAGTAATCACCTGCGGGACCTGGTCGAGAAAGATCGAGTAGCAGAGACGCAGATTGACGCGGCGGTGGCCCGAATACTCAGCATCAAGTTCGAACTGGGGTTGTTCGAGAATCCCTACACGGATCCGGGACATTTGCCGGAGATCGCCAGCGACCGTGCATTGAAGGCGGCCCGCGACGCGGCGCTGCAGAGTATTGTCTTGCTGAAGAATGATGCCGGGACGCTGCCGTTGGCGACGGACAAGCTGCGTTCGCTGGCCGTCATCGGGCCGCTGGCCGACGAGGCTTATGAACAACTCGGAACATGGATCTTCGATGGCGATCCCGGCCTGAGCGTGACGCCGCTGCAGGCAATTCGCGATCTCGCAGGCGATGGCATGGAGCTTCGTTACGTGCGGGCAATGGCAAACTCACGCAGCCGGGTCAGCGACGAGTTCGATGAAGCAGAGAAAGCGGCGGCGGCGGCAGATGCAGTGCTGCTGTTCCTCGGTGAGGAGTCGATCCTCTCCGGCGAGGCACATTGCCGTGCCGATATCAGTCTGCCCGGTGACCAGGCGGAACTCGTTCGCCGTATGCGATCGACCGGAAAGCCGGTCATCGCGGTCGTTCTCGCAGGGCGGCCGCTGACTTTGAGTAACATTGTCGACGAGGTCGACTCCATCCTGTTCGCGTGGCACCCGGGCACCATGGGAGGACCCGCAATAGCCGACCTCATTTTTGGCAGGGAAGTGCCGTCCGGTAAGTTGCCGGCAACGTTCCCGCGCGTGGTCGGCCAGATCCCCATCTATTACGGCCAGAAAAAAGGCGGCAAGCCGCCGTCGCCGGACAACGTTGTGTTCATCGATGACATCGATGCATTCGCGCCGCAGACCTCACTCGGTATGAGTGCGTTTCACCTGGATACGCACTTCACGCCCTTGTTTCCGTTCGGTCACGGACTGTCGTACTCGGAGTTCAGCTACGAGGACGTGCGCGTCAGCGCCGAGGAGATGCCAATCGGGGGCACCATCAAGATCTGTGCCGAACTGAGCAATCGAGGCGAGCGGGAAGCCGAAGAAGTCGTGCAACTGTACACGCACGACGTAGCGGCCAGCGTTACGCGACCGGTCAGGGAGCTGAAAGGGTTTCAAAGGGTTCGCCTGGGACCAGGCGAGACTACGACAGTCAGCTTTGAACTGAATACTGATGATCTTTCATTTTACGGCCAGGACGGCAAAAAATTAGTCGAACCCGGCCTGTTCCACGCCTGGATAGGAGGCAGTTCGGACGCAAACGGCAGAACGCAGTTCAGGATCGTTGACTGACAGGCAGGCATCTCGTGAAAATGGAGTCGACGTGACGCAGTTTCTGAGAGTAACCCTGCTACTGGCTTTCGTGTCGGGCTGCTCATCGGGCACTGACGCGAGCGAGATGGCAGAAGGGAAAAGCGTCTTTATGCAGGCTAAAGAGGACTTGCTGATCGGCCAGGTAATGGCGATATCGTATTCGGGCTACAGGGAGGGGCAACACCCCGACCGCGGTGAAGGCGCGAACCCCCCGAGTTCCGAGCAGGTCCTCGAAGACCTGCAGATTCTCCTTGACCACGGTTTCACGCTCATTCGCGTCTACGATACCGGTGCGCACACGCGGATGACGCTCGATCTGATTGCGCGCCACAAGCTGCCGATCAAGGTTCTTCTTGGCATGTGGCTGCGCGCGGAAATCAGTAATCACGAAGGCTGCCCGTGGCTCGATGAGCCGATTCCGGACGAGGTGCTCGCACAGAACCGGATACTCAATGCTGCCGAGATCGAAAGAGGCATCGACCTGGCGATGCGCTATGAAAATATTGTAGTGGCAGTCAGCGTCGGCAACGAGGCACTTGTCGAATGGAATGACCACATGGTGCCGTTGCAGCAGGTAATCGAGTACGTCCGTACGGTCAGACAGTCGATTTCACAGCCAGTGACGGTCGCTGACAACTACCTGTGGTGGATCACCGAAGGGGCAGCGCTCGCAGCAGAAGTCGATTTTCTCGGAGTACACACCTACCCGGCCTGGGAATCCAAGCATATCGACGAGGGACTTGCGTACACTATCGACAATATCGAAGGCGTTCACGCCGCGTTGCCGGACAAGCCTATCGTGATTGTCGAGGCTGGCTGGGCGACGACTGCCAGCGAATTCCCCGACCAGGCCAGCGAGCCCAACCAGGCGCGACACTACGCAGAGTTAAAGGAGTGGGCGCAAGCGTCCAATGTGACCGTGTTCTTTTTCGAGGCTTTCGACGAGCCCTGGAAAGGGGATGCGAGCGATGCAAACGGCGCCGAGAAGCATTGGGGCCTGTTCCGGGTGGATCGCACGCCGAAGCTGGTAATGGAGCAAAGATGACAACTGCAGCTTCGCGAAGATCTGCATTGCTGGGCAGTCTCCTTGCCATGATCGCCGCCTGCGGTGGCGGCGGATCCGATTCTATGGCGGTGGCCCCTCCCCCACCCCCGCCACCACCGCCGCCCCCAACCAACGTGAACATCGACAATCCGACGCTGACGATTGCGGACAATAACGTGGTGTCGCCCGGCGATACCCTGACGCTGGTCTGGTCGGACGAGTTCAATGCCGTACAACTCGACCCGGAGGTGTGGTTCTTCGAAAGCGGTGACGGATCCCAGTACGGTATTCCGGGCTGGGGCAACAACGAACTTCAATATTATCTTCCCGCAAACGCGTCGCTGGAGAACGGCCTGCTGACTATCGAAGCCCGATCGGAGTCGACCAACGGATTCAACTACTCCTCGGCACGAATCAATACGCGCGATCGGTTCGCTTTTCGCTATGGTCGCATTGAAGCGCGCATTCGTTTGCCCGGCGGACAGGGCCTCTGGCCCGCATTCTGGCTCCTGCCCCAGGACGACGACCACTACGGCACGTGGGCTGCCTCGGGTGAGATCGACATCATGGAGGCCGTCAACCTTGGTGGTGCGGGGGGCAACCAGGTTTACGGCACGATTCATTATGGTGGGCCCTCGCCGGCCAACGTTTTCAGTGGCGAGAGCTATCTCGTGCCCGCGGACGCAACCGCTGAATTCCATACCTATGCCATCGAGTGGGACGTCGCGGAAATCCGCTGGTACGTCGACGATGTGCTCTATTCGATGCGCAATACATGGTACTCAAGCGGCGGCCCCTTCCCGGCGCCGTTCGACCGGCCGTTCTACATCCTTCTGAACGTTGCCGTAGGCGGCAATTTTCCGGGTAACCCGGATGCCAGCACCGTGTTTCCGGTAACAATGGAAGTCGACTGGATCAGGGTATATTCAGGAGAACCGTGATGACCGTCTCGGAGAAGACCCCCTTCATCCAGGGCCTGCGATTTGCGCTAGCCGTGGCTTCGGTCGTGCTCGCATCTTGCAACATGATGGCGGCCGAGGTCGTTGCGACGGTGAAAGACGAATACGGCTGGAAGCTGCAGGTCGACGGAAGCGATTACTATATTAAAGGTGTCGTGTGGGAATACACGCCGCGAGGCGAGAATGCTTCGAACAAAATCTGGGCCGAGTCCGAAGCGCAAATTCGCGCGGTCCTCGACTACGATTTTTCCCTCCTCCAAGAAGCCGGTGTCAACACGATTCGCAGCTTCAGCATGCTGCCGCCCAGATGGGTGACTTACGTCTACGATAATTACGGTATAAGGACGGTCGTCAATCCCATGATGGGTCGTTACGGCACCCACATCGACGGCAGCTATATCGAATTCACGAACTACTCCGATGAAATCACGCGCCAGACGCTCAAGGCGGAATCCCTGGATATCGTCCGCGCATACAAGGACGTACCGGGCGTATTAATGTTTGCATTCGGGAACGAGAGCAATTACGGCCTGTCGTGGTCCAGTTTCGAGATCCAAAACCTGCCGGAGGCCGAAAAGGAGACAGCCAAGGCACGCTATCTGTACACCCTGTTCAACGAAGTTATTGCCGAAGGCAAGGAGATCGCACCCGGGAAACCGTTCACGATCGTCAACGGCGATATTCAGTACCTCGAACTGATCGCGGAACTTTGCCCCGATCTTGATCTCTTCGGTAGCAATGTTTATCGGGGCCCAAGTTTCACGAACCTGTGGAAGGTCGTTGCAGAAACACTCGATCTGCCGGTCGTGCTCTTCGAGTTCGGCAGCGATGCGTTTAATGCGCGGCAACAAATGGAAGACGAGGTGTCGCAGGCGCGGATCCTGCGGGACCAGTGGCTGGAGTTGTACAACAAGGCCTATGGCAACGGTGAAGAGGGTAATTCACTCGGCGGTTTCGTGTTCCAGTGGCGCGACGAATGGTGGAAGTATCGCCAGGACCGAAACCTCGATGTTCACGACGAAACCGCCTCATGGTCGAACAAAGCTTACCTGTTCGACTGGGCGGAAGACCGGAACAATATGAATGAGGAATGGTTCGGCATCATGGCGCTGGGACCGCGCAATGCCGATGGCGTGCAGACAGCTGAACCGAGACTCGCCTACGACCTGTTGTCCAGGATCTGGTCGATGGACCCGTATGTCGACGCAAAGCCAGCGTTCAATAAAGCAATCGGCGACATCGATCTCAGCGAAGCGGACAGAGTGCGATAGGCTTCAGTCCCCGGCCGGCGCCGGTCCGGTCGACTCCCTTACCTGGATGGTTCCCGGTATCGTTTCGAGCCCCGGTTCGTGTGGTGCACCGCGCGCGCGGTCAATCAATGCGCGCGAGGCGGCCTCGGTCATCGCCCTGAGCGGCTGCCGAATCGTCGTGAGTGATGGGAAGATTTGCTGCGCCAGCGAGATGTCGTCGCATCCCGAGACCGAAAGCTCTTCCGGTATGCGTATTCCCAAACGGGTTGCCACGCGTACCACACCCGCCGCCATATCATCGTTGGCCGCAAATATCGCGGTCGGGCGATGTTCGAGCTGCAGCAGCTGCTCCGCGCATTTCTCTCCCGAACCGATCGAATTGTCGCCCTCGACAACGAGTTCTGCTACGTACGGCAACCCGGACTGCTCGAGTCCATCCTGGTAACCGGTGAAACGATTGCCGACAGCCTTGTGCGTGCGGCTTCCTTTGATGAACGCGATACGCTTGTGACCAAGTGACGCGAGATAGCGCGTCATTGCAGCACTGATTTCGCGGTCGTTCGTGGCGACCTCGTACGTTTCACCATTGCCGGTTCCTGTAGACAGGTACACATGCGGCGTGTTCGATGCCTCTACGGCCGCGACGATTTCCGGAATGTTCGACAGCGGTGCCGCAACGACGATGCCGGCCGGTCGCAAAAGGCTGAGCTGCTCCTGCAGCTTCGCACAGACGTCGCTGTCCCGGTGTCTGCACGGGTAAATGAGCAGCTCAAAACCCTCCGGGCGACAGGCACGCAGCGCGCCTTCCTGCATTTTTATGATGTAGCCGGCGCTCGGCACCTCGTAGACGCTCGGGTCGTCGTACATGAGCACGATCAGGCGCGCGCGATGACTGGCGAGGTTGCGGGCCGAAGGATCGGGGCGGTACTCGAGCTGCGAAATCGCGCTCTCGACCTTCTCCCTCGTTGCGGCACGAACATTGGGCTCCCGGTTGACAACGCGCGATACAGTCTTGATCGAGACGCCGGCGAGCGAGGCCACATCCTCAATGGTAGCTCTGCGCTTGGTCATGGCAACTTCCTGTTGTTATTCCCCTTCACTTTCATGGACACCAGTGGCCAGCCGGCAACGCCGTCAATTCCGTCTGCATCATGCATATTTCGGTTGTCCATCTTTGTCCCACAGTCCCCAGTACGCCCCGACGTCGCCTTCCGCATCGACCTTCCAGGACTCGTCGAAAGAGGAAAAATAGAAGACCTCTATGCCCTGGGCCTCGGCCCAACGGTACGTATCAATGAAATACTTGAGCGCGTTTTCGTAGGACGGAACCGCAGCTCCCTCGGAAGTGCCAATATTCGGCCAGCCGGTCTCGGCAATTATGACTCGCTTGCCGCTGGCGACGCTTTCGGCACGGCGGTACATCTCTTTCATATACAGTAAGGCGTGCTCTGCCGGGCAGCTCTCCCAGAACGGATAGCAATTGGCCAGCAGAACGTCGCAGGCTTCCGCGATTCGAGGATGATCCGCAAACTGGAAATAGGCATCGACGTATCCGACCTCTACATCCGGCAGCGCTGCTCTGGCGCGCCTGATATAGCCGAGCAATTCATTCTCCGTAAGATCCCCGCGCAGCAGCACTTCGTTACCGACGCCAAGGATGTCGACGTGTCCATCGCCCGCGGCCCGGATCGCGTTCTCGAGCTCGAGTTCGTTTTTCTCCTTGTCGTCGCCGAGCCATACGCCAACCAGCGTATTGAGGCCCATTTCCTGGGCTATCGCCGGGATCAGTTCGTGCCCTGACGAGCAGGAAAAGGTCCTGATCCAGCGGACATGGGGCTCGATGATTGCCAGCCGTTCACGGATCTGGCCCTCGCGTACGATCGTCCCGGGTCCCTGGCCTTCGCCATAAGGACTGAATGACAGACCGTGAATCTTGTGCTTGAGAATTTCGCGCACCAGCATTTTCAGCGCGTCCAGGCCAACACTCCCGACGTCGACACCGGCCAGCGACAGCGTCCGCTTGTAATGTTGTGACATAGCCGTGCCTTATCAGTGATTGCCGTCGAAAAGTGTCGTCGGGTCCAGCGTTGCCGTTACCTTGCGCACGCGTCCGTTCCGTGCGAACAGGTCGGAACTGAGTTCTGCGAGCAGGGTGAACTCCGGATGATCAGCGTGGCTGCCGTCAGCGAGTTCGACATCCAGGCCCGCAGTCTTTGCATCGCCGAGAATGTAGACAATCGGTACCTGGCACCAGGTGAACGCGAGGCTCGATTCGGGAAGATCGAGGGTTTGCCAGTTGTCGTCGACATCGAGGTAGCAGAACGAGCTTGCATGGGCGATGAACTCGCGAACCCGCAGCAATGCCGGCCTGATAGAGACGCGGCCGTCGTGTACGCGAATTCCGAGTTCGGCGAAACGCGTTAGCACTTCCTCCTTGACCTGTCCGGTCATGCCGGGCTGGCGCGCACCCGCGTGCTTCGGCGAGTGCGAGTACGGGTCCGTAGGGAACGCCCCATACTCCGCCGGCGTCTTGTTGAAGCCGATTCCCGAACGCACCCGGTAGTACAATTCCCCCAGTCGCTTGCCCGCGGCCGGGGCAACGTGCTTGTCGAGGGCGTCAAAAAAGTTCTCGGCGACGGCAAGCAGCAGCTTGGCGACCATATGCCAGTAGATCGAACCCAGGCCTTCGAAGCCGAACATAGATCCGGAGCGACCCGTTAACTCGCTGTGCTGGAACACGGACTCGTAAAGATCGAGGATTGCTGCCCTGTCACGAGCAACGCTCTCGCCGTTCTCAGTAACGATTTCGTTCAGCACCGCGACGACGTCGGCAATATTGGTGAAATCGGCGTTGAAGCGCAGGCACCCCTCGGCATCCCGAATGACAATGCGACCATCTCCGCGCGCGAGCATGTCGTCGAGCAACGGGATTGCCCTGACCCGCTCTTCCGGCACGCGATTACGCTCGAGGAACCCGGGCAGTTCGCGATCCGGGTAAAGCATGAAGCTGTGCTGGTCCGCGCGGTAGATTGTGCTCGCATACAAGGCTTCGATAACGTCCGCCGCCTCGTCCGGTCCGATGGTCCCGGCGCTGAGTGCCGCAACCTGGCCCTCGAGCATCGGGTAAAGATTGCTGACCGCAACGGCCGCATACGTGAAGTCGGCGATGTTATACGCGTGGAACAGGCCATCGTCACGCCTGTTCGCCGCGATACTGTGATCGATGACCTGCAGGGCATCGAGGAGCATTTCGCGAACGCTGTCGAACCCGCGTTCGCAAGTGTCGCCCAATGCACTCAGGGCATAGACACGCTCGCGGAAATTGCTGGCGGCTGACCCGAGTGCTCGCAATGATTTGTACCGCATTGCATCGAGGTCCGACACCCTGCCGAGTTCGGCATGCATGTTGGCCAGTGCCGCAGCCGTGTCGCCGAACCACGTATCGACCTCTGCGGTGACAGCGAACGTGCCCGATTCGCCGTCCAGCAGGTCTACCAGGAATTGCACATAGCGCCGCATGTAGCACAGCGTGACCATCGAGAGCCCCTGGCCCACGAGCGCATTGTTGGCATCGTTCCATTCGGGACGCTGCGTGTTCAGCCAGATTCCTCCATCGACAACCAGGTTGCCGAGCTTCGCGAGCAGCGGGACGATGAGCTTCTCCAGCAGATTCACCTGGTAGACTTCGCCCGCCGCATCCAGAACCAGCTTCCCATCGCCACCGAGCGCGGCCACGCGATCATCGACCAGCCGCGCGGCATTCTTGTCGAAGGTGACCGTATGTTTCGGGTCATCCAACAACTGGTCGAGCGGCTTGATGCGATAGGGCACGTTGGCGTAACAGAATATGGGTGCGCGGAGCAGTTCCCGCAGCTTTTCCGGATGGAAGCTGTGAGACAGCTCCAGGAATTTGAGCAGATAAATAATCTGGTGATCACCCCAGTACCCGATGTAGCTCCAGGGGTTGTCGGATTCTTCGACCTCCCAGTCAATGCCTTGATTGGTGATGCGATACGGGTTGTAGCCGTCGATTGTCGAAGCGTTGACGAATTTGGCGATTATGTTTTCGACGAATTCCGGATAACTGAAGGCGAGCGCTTCCCAATTCTGGAAAATGTCGCGCCAATTGCCCTGGTAAGACAGCAACGCCTCACCGTGATCGTCTTGCAGGTGAATCGCGAACTCGTTCCAGGGACGGCTCGGATCACCGTGACGACGCCCAAACGTAATTGGTAAATACTCGTACGCAAGGCGCGACAACTGCTTGTCGCCAACGGCGCTTACAGCATTCACGAGTTCGTCAGACCGTAGCTGCTCGGGCAGAGAATGCAGCAGGTCCCTGTTCCGGTCGTAAACCAGCCGGTTGAAATGCCTGACGGTGCGACCGAAGTCCCTGGCCGAGACGTTGTACTGATCGATCACGATGCCGCCGCGCAGCACATTGAAGAGCACATTGGCGTAATGATGTACGACGACGTTTTCCTCGGCCGTCGTCTGAAAGGCGTCGGCCGACGCCATTATTCTGGCCAGTTCATCCGAGCCAGCGGCGATGGATGTCGTGATGCGCTGGTCAAGCGAGGTGCGCGAGAGCAAAGCTTTTCGCAGCTCCGCGACATCGGACTGGTTTTGTGGGCCATCCAGGACGATGCGCCAGCTACTGGCCTTCCCCTGCAAGATATTTTCGCTGTGCCCGACAAGGTAGGCACCGCGAATACCGCGGCTGTGCCGCTCCTCGGTCAGGTCCTGCCCGTCGCGAAATGCGTTGAGCTGGGCAGTCGACACCAGCAGCTTCGGATTTTCCAGGCCGATACAAAATGCCGTCGTCGCTTTGAGCGATTCATAGGGTTCTGCACGGTCCGAGACGCCCGAATACAGGGTAAAGGACGCGAGCCCCGTTCGCTCGTCGACTTCGGTCCATTTGTAGGCATTGACGAGATTGCTGAAATTGGTCTGGGAGAAGCGCGGCGTGCCTGCCGGCAGAATGTTCTGCAGGCCGTCAACGATATCGACCGGAGCGTCGGCTGCTCCCGTATTCTGCAGCTCGCAGTCACGCACGAAGCCATACTCTGCGCTCATCGACCAGGTGTAGCGAAAGACAAGCTCGAGGTCGTGATTCGTCTCCTCAAAACACAGCTTGTCGCCCAATGTGCTTTTGTAGAGGTTGCGACTGATTCTGTATCGTCCGCGGTGTTCGAGATTGAACGGTTCCCAGTGCTTCGCACCGTCTGCGTGGTGCAGGCGCACGATCGTGCGCGGTCCGGTATGACTCAGGCTGTCATGAATTTTGTCGACCGTAATGTACGGGAACAGGGCAGTCTCGGGAGACATGCGCCCTGCGGTCAGCCCCCCCGTGGACGACACAAACAGCCAGTGGTCGTCGGATGAAATCACGCTGATGAAGAATGGCGGCATTTCATCGACGTTGCGTATGCAATAGAAACGCTCGCCCGCGCGATGCACGAAAGCGCCCGACACCTCACGCGCTACAGTGGCGTCCGCGCGCGTTGTTTCGGTCGGCAGCACGCTACTCATCGAGCGCTTCCTCGACGAACAGGCCGGCGACTGTCCGGCAGCCGGAAACGCGCCCCTCCCGGGCCGACCGCAATCGCGGAATCTTTCTAAAAATCAGACTCATCGGCAACAAACCGCACGGTTTCTCCCTGTTCTTAGTTGTCGATTCGCCAGTTCGATGACCGGGTATCACCCCCATAGATCCCGGCTCAACCTGCACGCCGCGTTTCTTGACAACGCTGTCACCTTGACTTATAACTGGGATTGACAACGCTGTCAAATAGGTCCGGCGGTGCTATTCACGCATGAAAATGGGTCGCTGCACTCACCTGATAGCTAGCCAAATAACGGCCAATCTGTATTGCAAGCGCGGGGGACTTCAGGCATGCAAAATTCTTCATTTACCAGGAAACCACTTGCAGTGGCTGTCGCTGCCGCCGTGGGTTCGGGCTTCGCGACACCTTCGGTGTCCGTCGCGCAAGACGACGAAGTGATCGACGAAATCGTCACTGTTGGTATCCGCGGCAGCTTGACCCGTTCCATGGACATCAAGCGCACTTCAAGGGGCGTCGTAGACGCGATTTCTGCCGAAGATATCGGCAAGTTCCCTGACGCGAACCTGGCAGAGTCCCTGCAACGCGTAACCGGTGTGTCCATCGACCGGGAGCGCGGTGAGGGCCAGCAGGTGACGGTGCGCGGATTCGGTCCGGAATACAACCTGGTGACCGTCAATGGCCGCCAGATGCCAACCCACAATGGTGTCAACCGCTCTTTTGACTTCGCTGATATTGCGTCGGAAGGGATAGCCGGTGTGCAGGTCTACAAGACGGGTCGAGCCGATGTGCCTTCCGGCGGTGTCGGTTCCACCATCAATATTTCTACGCCTCAGCCGCTTAGAGCGGAACCGACTGTCAGTCTCGCGGCGACGGCTGTAGCCGATACGTCGACTCGCACCGGCGATCGGGTCACACCGGGATTCTCTGGCATTTACCTCGGACGTTTCATGGATGACACGGTCGGAATCGCCATCACGGCAAGCCATGCGACCAGGAACAATGGTGTGAACTCCGCAAACATTGGTGGCTGGTATACCAACCAGGGTGATGGATCGGATCCAGAAGAGGCGAGACTCGTCAATGATGAAAACCAGATAAACCGGCCGCAGGGACCCGATGAGAGCTATTCAATCCCGCAGGAGTTGGTGTACCGGTTTGAAGAGTTCAGAAGTGAAAGGACCAATGCGCAGCTCGTGCTGCAGTGGGCGCCGACCGAAAACATTACGGCAACGCTGGATTACCTCCGCTCTGAAACCGATCTGGAACGAACCTACAATACTTTTTCTGCCTGGTTCTCCAACACGGCAGCCCTCTCTCAATCCAGTTCATGGACCGATGGCCCTATTGCCAGCCCGATTTATTACACAGAGACCAATGACAATAACGACTTCGCGATGAAGGCCGGTGAGGATGGGCGGAAAAACCGGAACGAATCGATTGGCTTTAATCTCGAGTGGTGGGTTAACGATCGGCTTAGTCTTGAATTCGATTACCATGACTCTTCCGCTGAAACCGGCGCAAACAGTCCTAACGGCACAAGCTCGCAGATCACCATGGCCAGCTTCAACAAGGTTGGCCAGACGATTATTACGGGTTACGAAATGCCGATCATGGTCCTGGATCTGAACTCCGGTGGCGAACAAAATCGCCCTCTGTATAAGAATGACATGATCATCACGGGCAGTGTGTTCAATAACGACATCGCCGATATGGAGTTGGAGCAGGCCAAGCTCGCCGGAAGCTTTGATTTCAATGAGAACTCAAGTATCGACTTCGGCGTGCAGACGACGGACGTCAGCAATCGTTCGGCGACCAGCAATGTGCAGCTCGATAACTGGGGTGGTATTACGGAGCCCGGATTCATCTCGGATATCGTTGTTCGTTCCAGCATTGCGGGGCAGTTCAATGATCTGTCCGGTCATGACCATCCGGATCTGCAGACAGAGTACTTCACCGCCAGTCTCGCCGATCTTCAGGCCGCGGGTGAGGCCTATTACGCGGCCAGCGGTTATGAATATGCCGAAACGGGTGACTGCGGTACCGGTTATTGTGCGGACTTCACTGACTGGAACCTCACTGATTATCGGACCACTGAGGAAACCATTGCCGCTTATGTCCAGTTCAACTGGAGCGGGGAGATCGGCGACATGCCCGCCAACCTGCGTTTAGGCGTTCGCTACGAAGAGACGGATGTAACTTCTGCTGCGCGGGATACGCTCTACGATGGGTCATCATGGGTAGGCGCAGGCAACGAATTGAATATCGTGGAAGCGACAGATGCTGACGGCAATGTCCTTCAGAGCTTCACTGATATTACGGGTAACTATGACGTCACGCTGCCCAGCTTCGATTTCGATATCGAGCCCTGGGAGAACATCGTCCTGCGACTGTCGGTCAGCGAGACGATCACCCGTCCCAGCTATGATGACATCAAGGGCGGCCTGGCGCCCAACAGCACCCAGTACTTCCCGACGACGAAGCCGCGGGCGTCGGCGGGTAACCCGAACCTGGTTCCCATTCAATCGCAAAATCTTGACCTGTCGTTCGAGTGGTACTACGCGCCCGGCAGCTATTTTTCCGTTGGTTATTTCGAGAAGGATGTCGAGAACTTCATCGG
>JABAOE010026966.1_pt1 | contig 13466 bp, 11 predicted proteins | sample 7062141 | NCBI WGS metagenome assembly JABAOE01 (sample SAMN14538627, study PRJNA623070) | marine sediment metagenome | biome: marine biome [ENVO:00000428]; feature: marine pelagic biome [ENVO:01000023]; material: deep marine sediment [ENVO:00002113] | place: India: Gulf of Khambhat ... | reverse complement strand
TAGCTTTCACGGGCTCTACCGCGGTCGGGCGCATTATCCAGAAAGCGCTGGCTGGCAGCGATAAAAAATACACGCTCGAACTTGGCGGCAAAGCGGCAAATGTCATTTTTGCCGATGCCGCAATCGACCAGGCCGTCGAGGGAATCATCAACGGCATATTTTTCAACCAGGGCCATGTGTGCTGTGCGGGCTCGCGTCTGTTCGTGCAAGAGTCAGTGGCGAAGGAGGTTATCGATAAGCTCAAGGACCGGATGGAAACGCTCATTGTTGGCGATCCGCTCGACAAGAACACCGACATCNNCGAACAGCTCGAGACGATCGAAGCTTATCTCCGCATCGGCGAGGAAGAGGGCGCGGAAATACACCAGAGCTCCTGCACCGTGCCCGAGAAAGGCTTCTGGTGCCGCCCGACCTTGTTCACTGGCGTCTCGCAGTCGAATCGCGTGGTCCAGGAGGAGATTTTCGGGCCCGTGCTCGCGATCCAGACTTTCCGGACCTTCAACGAGGCGCTGGCCAAGGCAAACAATACGCCGTACGGGCTCTCCGGTGGTGTCTGGACCGACAAGGGGGCGAAAATCTTCAAAATGACCCGCGGCGTGCGCGCCGGCGTAGTCTGGGCGAACACCTTCAATAAATTTGACCCGACCTCGCCTTTCGGTGGCTACAAGGAGAGCGGTGTCGGCCGTGAGGGCGGATTGCATGGCCTCGATGCTTACCTCGAGCTGGTAGGGAGCTGAAGATGGCAGCGAAGAAAAAGGTCGCCCGGGAACGGCTTGCGGTGGCCAAGACGTACAAGATCTATATCGACGGCAAGTTCCCGCGCACGGAGTCGGGGCGTTATTTCACGCTCGAGGACAAGAAAGGCGAGGTCATTGCGAATATCTGTCGCGGTAGCCGTAAAGACTTCAGAAACGCCGTCGTGGCAGCGCGCAAGGCGCAGCCAGGCTGGGCGGGAGCAAGCGCTTACCTTCGCGGCCAGATCCTCTACCGGATTGCCGAAATGCTCGAGGGGCGGTCCGAACAATTCGTTGCCGAACTCGTGCAGCAGGGCACGCCGCGCCGCGCCGCCAAAAAAGAGGTTACGGCAAGTATCGACCGTCTCGTCTATTTCGCGGGTTGGGCAGACAAGTACCAGCAGGTTTTCAGCTCGGTCAATCCGGTCAGCTCCTCGCACTTCAATTTTTCGGTGCTCGAGCCGACAGGCGTCGTCTCGATTCTCGCGCCCGATGACAGCGGCCTGATCGGCCTGGTTTCAAACATTGCGCCGGCTGTTGTCGGCGGCAATACCTGTGTTGTGCTTGCGTCGAAAAAGCTGCCGCTCAGCGCGATGAGTTTTGCCGAGGTTTTGCACGCATCGGACGTGCCGCCCGGCGTGGTCAATATCATCACGGGCCTGCGCGACGAACTCACGGGACAATTCGCCTCGCACATGGACATCAATGCGATTATTTATTGTGATGGCGACCGGCGCATTGCAAAAGCCATCCAGGAAGCAGCCGCAGACAACATCAAGCGCGTCATCCGCAGGACGCGGGTCGACTGGCCGAAGCCGGACGCCCAGCATCCTTATTTGATCCGCGATACCCAGGAAATCAAGACGACCTGGCACCCGATCGGCGCCTGATCAATAGGGCTCTCCTGGCGATATCGGGTCAGGCGAATTCGTCGAGCAGCCCCGGCTCAATGCGTGCACCGAGTTGCTGAATGACTTGCGTTGCACAGAAGGTGCCCAGTTTCGCGCTCTCGCTCAATGACTTGCCGCAGGCCCAGCCGAACAGGAACCCGGCGCAGTAGGCATCGCCGGCGCCTGTGGAATCGACGACTCGTTCGACAGGTACTGCTGGCTGTTCGACCGTCTCTTCGCCGCGGACGATCACCGAACCTTTTTCCGAGCGCGTCATGACAAACAGGCAATCGATTGGACGGACGGCCTCGAGCGTGTCGGAAAATTCCGCTGTACCCATGAGCTCGTTGATTTCGTCCTCGTCAGCGACAACGATATCGACCTGGCTCTCTACTGCCGAGCTGAAGGCAGCATGATGTCTCTGCACACAAAACGAGTCCGAGAGTGACAGCACAACCGCACTGCCCTCGGCCTTGGCCAGCTCCATTGCTTCAAGCGCCAGGTCGGGCCCCTCCGGCAAGTCCCAGACATAGCCCTCGAGCAGCACGGCTTTTGGCGAGCCGAATGCCGTTGCAGTGATATCTGCTACCCCGAGTTCCGTGCAGGCGCCGAGATAGGTGCACATCGTGCGCTGCCCGTCCGGGCTTATCAGGACGTGGCTGCGAGCCGTGGGCAATCCCCGCTCGGCTGGCTCGAGTCTGACATCGACGCCGAGCGAGCGCATGTCGTGATTGAAAATTGCGCCGAGCTGATCGTCCCGGACCCTGCCGATGTAGGCCGTCGATCCGCCAAGATTCGCGAAATTGGCAACGGTGTTGGCAACGGAGCCGCCCGACATTTCGGTTGCCGGGCCCATCATCGCGTAGATTTCATGAGCGCGGTCCTCGTCGATCAATGTCATCGCGCCGCGTACGACCCCTACGTGCTCGAGGAAATCATCCTCGATGTGGGTAAGAATATCGACAATCGCGTTGCTGATACCGAGCAACTGGACGGAATGGTTCATGTGCGTGCCGTTCGCTTAATGCGCGTCAAGCGTATCATTGCCGCGGCACATGCGCCTTGGGCTACAGCGAGAAATTCATGCCGACCGCGTGCTGCACGGGCTCCCGGCGGGCCAAATGTCGTGGGCGCAATGTGGTCGGACAATCGCCTATCCAAGGCAATTCCGGATCAGGTACCGCTCAACTCGCTCCGGTCTGTCAATAATGGCAAAAAAGTCTCTGATGTACCTGCGGATGCGTTTGCGCGTAGCGCTCGTAGGTCCCTCGAGACTAACAATCAAGTTGTCGATCGCCTCGCGTTGTTCGCGAAAAAGACTGAAAGAGTGCTCGAGTTGGGCGTTGTTCCGACAGCGACCTCGATACAGGCGCTGACGGACGGATGTTAGCTCGAAGCGGGGATTGGGAGCGGCGTACGGGGCATTGACGAAACCCGAGAAATCGAAATCGAAAGGTACCGAGTACCAGAGTTCGCCCTCGCGCCCGAAGAGCGTATGGTTATGGCAGCAGTATCGGCCTTCAGAATTTCGCAGTGGCGAAAAGTCCGTGTTGCCAATCAGGAAATGAAATACCGAGGTGAGGTTCATGTACCGTGGCTCGAGCGCGGCAGTCGTGACCGCGTCGGCCCAGATCACGGGTTTCCCGATTCGCGCGGCCACTTCGTCACGATGCTCGATAAGAAAAGCGGGCTTGACTCGCTCACGATCGTCCTCGGAATCGACATAGGTAACGCGAAGCAGGCGCACGCGGAAGCTTGTGGGCGCGACGAGATTGAGTAACCGGTACGCCAGGTACTCGGCATACACGTATTGCTCATAGCGCGAACCGGAGTGCCTACAGTGTGTCACCAGTTTCAGCTTGTCCTGGCCGGCAAAAATCGTCCCGGCTGCCTCGGATGTGTCAATGTCGAGGCGCAGCGGGGCAAAAACGCATACCGATCGGCGGCGGCGGAACTCGCCACGAGTGCGCAGGCCGATCTCGAGTTCGACTGGCCCTGCCAGTGGATCCTCGTAGCGCAGAAGCCCCGGCACATCCCGGTCCTCGGGTCGTTCCCGCATGATCTCGTCGAACGCGGCCTCGAGCGTCACGTCTCGAACGTCGTCTGCGGCAAACAACGGGCCGAAACCGCCTTCTGCATNNGATGAAGCCAGGAAAACCAGGAACAATGACAGCAGACGACAAGTCCAAGAGCGCATAAAACACGGATTCGTTCTGATTTACGTATACTTTATCAGGAAACCTTGCTCCGGATGACCAGCTTGCCGATAAGCCGAACATTTCTCCCCGTCCTGCTGTTGATGAGTTCGCCACTCATGGCCGGACAATGGGTCTTCGACGGCATTGAGCGGGTCGTTGCGATCAGCGATATTCACGGTGCACACCGAGCGCTGGTCAGCACCATGCAACGTGCCGACGTAATCGACGCGGCACAAGCATGGAGTGGTGGCGAAACTCACCTCGTGATCGTTGGTGATATTCTCGATCGCGGTCCTGATTCACGACAGTCGCTGGATCTCTTGATGCGTCTCGAAGCGGAGGCCACCGAGGCCGGCGGGCGCGTGCACGTACTGCTTGGCAACCATGAAACCTTGGCGCTGACCGGTGATCTGCGCTACGTCACGCGCGAGGAATACGCGGCTTTTGCCGCGGAGGAAAGCCAGGAAGAAAGGCAGCGCTGGTTCGAGCAATTTGTGACGAAACGCGAGCGGCTCGGCCAGAGCGCCGAGGAAATGCGGCAGCGTTTCGATGAGAGCTTTCCGCCCGGATTTTTTGCTTATCGCGAAGCGTTCGGATTCGACGGAGTCTATGGCGAGTGGCTGTTGTCGAGGCCGGTCATGATCGTGATCAACCGGACGGCCTTCGTGCATGGCGGGGTCTCACCGCTGATCGGGCAACTGGGACTCGAGCGCGTCAACGCACAGATAAAAGCGGAACTCGAGGCCTACCTTGCACAGACGCAAATGCTGACGAACGCGGGGATATTGCTGCCGACTGACAGTTACGTCGAGCAAGGGGAGATCGCCGTTGCCGGGCTTTCCGGGATGCCGCCGAGCGAGGAGATTGCCGCGGGCCTGCAGACGATTCAGCAACTCGAGAGGTCCGAGCTCATGGGTCTCAACGGACCGCTCTGGTACCGCGGTAACGTTGCCTGCAATGCCATTGTCGAGGTCGATCGCATTGATGCCGTTCTGAGCGCCATCGGTGCCGAGCGCATCGTCATCGGGCACACGCCGACTGTTGGACGCCAGGTCCTCGAGCGATTCGACGGGCGTGTCATCGAAGTCGACACCGGCATGCTCGTCGATTACTACAATGGCCAGGGCAGCGCGTTGGTGATCGAGGCAGACCAGGTCCGGGTCGTACACGAAAGCGGCCAGGGTGTGGCGGAGCCGCTGCCACATCCGCGCCGGGTCGGGTTGCGGCCGGACAGTCTCGATGTCGAGCAGCTCGAAAACCTCCTCGCCGAAGGGAGCGTGATCGCCGATACCGAAGACGAATCGGGTCGGCGCATATTGACGATCAGTGATGGCAGGTATCGAGTCGATGCCGAGTTTGACAGAAGGGCCGGGCGTAATTTCTACCCGGAAGTCGCCGCCTACCGGCTCGATCGTCTGCTCGGGCTCGACATGGTCCCGGTCGCCGTGCCACGCAGTATCGATGGCCGGGAAGGATCGTTGCAGTTTCGCCCGCCGGGCACGACCAACGAGATCAACCGCCGCGAAACCGGGCTTGGCGGTTCGGCCTGGTGTCCGTTGCCCTTGCAGTGGGCAGCAATGACGATTTTCGATGCGCTGATTCTCAACGACGGGCGGGTCCAACCGTCGATGTTCTATACCCGGTCAAACTGGCAGCTGATGCTGACCGGGCATTCGCTCGCATTCGGCACCCGCAAAGGACGGCCCCGGCATCTCGAAGGCATTGCACTCGACGTCTCCGGCGGCTGGACGCGCAGCCTCGAGGCGCTGGATGACGCGCAGCTCGAGGGTGCGCTTGCCGATGCGCTCGATCCACGGCGACTCAAAGCGCTAATGGCGCGTCGCGACCTGCTGCTCGCAGAACAGGTTGACCAAAATCGCTAAGCGAGCCGTGACCGAAGCATTCCGAGCGTCGATTTTTCACTGCCTTGACGATCCCGGCGAGGAGGATTCGGCCGCGGCATGGGAATTCCTCGAGGATGGGCTGCTTGTCGTTGCCGACGGTAAGATCGCTGCGGTCGGTGCCGCCGATGACCTGTTGGCCGGACTCGAGAAAGACATCGTCGTCAATGATTTTCGCGGTCACTTGCTTTTGCCCGGTTTCATCGATTGCCACGTGCACAGTTCGCAGCTCGATATCGTTGCATCGGACGGGTCGAAGCTGCTCAACTGGCTGTCGCGTTACGCCTATCCCGAAGAGTCCCGGTTCGCCGATGCCGGCCATGCACGCTCGGTCTCGGAGGCTTTTGTCGACGAGCTATTGCGCAACGGCACGACATCCGCGCTAGTCTTCACGACCGTGCATTCAATTGCGGTGGACGCACTCTTCGAGGCTGCTGCCGCTCGCGATATGCGCCTGATCGCAGGCAAGGTAATGATGGACAGGAACTGTCCCGACGAGCTAAAAGACGATGCAGCAACGGCTTACGAGGATAGCCGTCGGTTGCTCGAGCGCTGGCACGGGAAAGGGCGCCTCGGCTACGCGATCACGCCGCGCTTCGCGCTGACCTCGAGTGAGAAGCAGCTCGAGGCTGCGGGCCGTCTTGCTGCCGAGTATCCCGAGGCCTGGGTGCACACGCACCTCGCAGAAGATCACGTCGAAGTGGACCAGATCCGCTCGTTGTTCCCCGAACGGCGCAGTTACCTCGATGTCTATGACCATTTCGGCTTGTTGCGCGAGAAGTCCGTGTTCGCGCACTGTCTGCATCTCGACACTGCCGATGTCGAATTGCTTGCCGCCAAGGGTGGTGCGGCAGCTTTCTGCCCGACCTCGAACCTGTTTCTCGGCAGTGGCTTGTTTGACCTGCGAGGGCTCGTATCGGCTGGGGTTCGAGTGGGCCTTGCAACTGACGTCGGCGGTGGCACTAGCCTGTCGATGCTCAAGACGGCGAGCGAGGCCTACAAAATTCTGCACATGCAGGATCAGTCATTGAGCGCCACGCGCGGGCTTTATCTTGCCACTCTCGGGGCGGCGCGAGCGCTTGGCATCGATGCATTTGTCGGCAATCTCGAGCCGGGCAAGGAAGCCGACTTTATTGTCCTCGATCCCGCGGCCTCGAGTCTCAGCGCAAGGCGCTTGGAACGGGCCACCTCGGCGCGGGAGATCTTGTTCGCCTGGCTATTCCTCGGTGACGAGCGACACGTTGCAGCGACATTTTTGCGTGGCAAAAACGTGTCGATCAGCTCGGCTTCAGGTCTTCGAGACGGGTGATAATTTCTTCGAGTTCAGGCCGGTTCTCGCGCAGATCGCTGAACGTCAGGCCGGACAGCTCGTAAGGCAGGACCAGCCAATCCGAGGTCTGGTGGATGAAATAGTCTGGCACGCGCAGCGTCCGCTCGCTCGGGCGGTACCAGACCGCCGCAACGCGGATGTCGTGCGGGAGATTGCGCCGGGTCTTGCGTGCAAGCTGGTCGATCACTGCCTGGACGCTCGAACCCGTGCTGTACACGTCGTCGACGATCAAGAGCGAGTGATCTGCGCAGAGGTTCTCGAGCAAATACTGAAGACCGTGCACGCGAATGCTGGCCTCACCGCTCATCATATGCGCGTAGCTTGCTGCACCGCTGTAGGACGTGCGAATGGCAATATGATCCGATTCGATACCGAGATAGTGCAGGCCTTCCTGCACGGCGATGCCTACGGCGCTGCCGCCGCGCCAAAGTCCGACGAGAAAGTCGGGGTGAAATTCGGCCGAATGGATTTTGACGGCGAGTGCGAACGAATCGCGCAGCAGGTCGTTGGCGGCAATAAATTGTCTGGCCATTGTTCGTTGCGTGCCGCGCTGGTTAGAATCTCCGGCTGGCAGTATACCGACACTTGCAGGCAGACAGACAGTCATCATGGAAAAGATCGTGCTCGCAGCGCAAGACCTGCTCGAGGACTCATTCCGCCTCGGCTTGAACGTGCTCGAAAGCGGCTTCGAGCCGACCATGATCATCGCGATCTGGCGGGGCGGCACGCCGGTCGGCATGGCGGTACAGGAAATCCTCGCCTACTGCGGCGTCGAGTCGGATCATATTGCCATCCGCACCTCGTCATACTCGGGGACTGAACGCCGTGGCGAGGTTGTGGTTCACGGACTGAACTACATCATCAAAAAAATCTGTTACGACGATCGGGTGCTGATCGTCGACGACGTTTTCGATACCNNAAACGAGACAGAGGCGACGCCTGATTATTTCATCCACGAAACCGATGCCTGGCTCGTGTTTCCGCACGAACTGGATTCACTGACGCCGGCCGAACTGCAGGCTGAACGCCCGCGCATAGCGAAAATAATTACTGGCGCCGGCAGTAACGGGAAGACCCGCTGATCCGACCTGATAGCCGATGCAAAGAATCTGCGTTTATTGCGGCTCGAGGTTCGGCACGGATTCGGCCTATGCCGAAGCCGCCAGGGATCTGGCCGAGGTGCTCGTCCGACACGACTACGAACTCGTCTACGGTGGCTCGTCCATCGGTACCATGCGCATCATCGCAGACGCCATGCTCGAGCGTGGTGGTCGCGTGCACGGCGTGATTCCGAAAATGTTGCTCGACAGGGAAATTGCACACGAGGGCCTGACCGAATTGCACATCGTCGCCTCGATGCATGAAAGGAAATCGATGATGGCCGCGCTGGCCGACGGCTTTGTTGCCCTGCCCGGCGGTTTCGGCACGCTCGAGGAACTGATCGAGGTCGTTACCTGGGCGCAGCTCGGCTATCACGTCAAACCCTGTGGCGTGATCAATGTGCGCGGCTATTTCAATCACCTCATAGCCATGCTCGATCACGCCAGAGACCAGGGGTTTTTGCGCCCGAAGAATCGTGAGCTGCTGATGTGCGCTGAGGATGCTGCCGAGCTGATCCAACAGTTCGAGGCGTTTACGGCCCCAAGCAACAACTAGGCTTTTTCCTTACCGGTCAGCGAAGGGCACCGGACTATGTCAAATAGGCCTCGCAGATCTGCAGTTCAGGCGCCGGTCATAACGATTCCGGGGTGTTGCCGGCCGTCTGATCGCGAGAAAAAGCCCAAAGCTGTGGATCAGGTCGCACTCCGAAGCGGTGCTATTACGTAAGATACCGGCCATTACGGTGACTGGCTTTTCCGCACAATGAACTTTGATGAAGTGCTCGCACTGCTGCTGATCTTTAGCGCGGCCTGCTACATGGCACTCGGTCTGCGACTCGTTGCGAGTAAACGCGACGTTGGCACCGTACCGATCGGTATCCTGTTCATTATCATTTCGTTCTGGGTTATCGGCGGTGCCATGGAATTCTTGGCCAAGACCGCGTTCGCATTTTCGCTGGGCAGGACAGGACATTTTGTTGGTACCGCTTTCCTGCCCGTTGCCGCTTACGTCGCTTTCAGGGAGTACACAGGTCTTTCGACGACAGTGCACCGCATTGCCACCTTGATGATCATTCCGGTGGTATCGGTAGTGCTCGCTGCGACCAACGCCTACCACGAATTCATGTGGTATCTGCCGATGACCAATGAACAGGGCGAGTTCCTGACCCGGCCCCTCGCGTGGGGTTCCTGGTTCCTCTTTATCCACGCGCCTTACAGTTATGCGGTCATCGGCCTGGCCGTCTTGACCTTGATCACCAAGAGTTCCGGTGTTGCGCGAGCTCACCGCCGCGGCATCTTCTTGCTCGTGGCTGCCTGCTTCGGCCCACTGGGGGCGACGGTTGCCTACGACGCCGGATTAGGGCCGGACACGATATCTTTCGTGCCTTTCGTATTTACATTGATGCTGCCGCTTTATGCCTGGATAGTCCTTGGCGAGCAAATCGTGCGCTGCTCGCCGTTGGCTTACGAGACCGTGTTCCAGAACATGCAAGACCCGGTCGTCGTCGTTGATGACGAGGGGCGCATCATCGGCCTTAATCGACAGGCGGAGACGCTTCTCAAAGTGTCCGAGACCTCCGCGCTGCTCGAGCCGCTCGCTGTTGTCATGGGCGACGGGTCTCCCGAAGTGTTCGAGGCGCTCGACAGCGGCGAGCCGCGCAAAATGATGACGAACACAGGACGCTACCTCCACGTGCAGGTCTCTTCCATGAAGTCGACGCGAGCTGCGATTCGGGATGGCAAGGTGCTGATGTTCCGGGATGTCAGTGATGTCGAGGAAGCGCAGGCCAATGTTCTGGCGAATGAACGTCTGCTGCGTACGCTAATCGATCATTCCGTGAACGGCATCATGCGCATGCGCTGGACTGAGGTCGAGGACGGCCTGCGACAGGAACTGCGCTGTATCTTCGCCAACCGGGTCGCTGCGCGCTTCCTTGACGTGACGCGCGAGGTTCTAGTTGAAAACACCGGCGAGGAAATCTTGCGTAACGCCAGCGATGCCATGGAAGGCAAAGAGGTCGAGGACATGGTCGAGCGGTTCACCCGTGCGGCGCTCGCCGGTGAAAGCCTCGATATCGAGGTTCGGCACCAGTCACAAGACGGCGTCAAATGGCTGCGCATGATCTGCGAGCCTTTCGGCAATGACATGGCAATTACTCTGGTCGATATTACTGATGGTAAAGCTAAAGAGCAGCGCATGCAGTCGATCGCAACCTCCGATGCGCTTACCGGTGTGTTGAACCGGCGGGGCTTCGAGCAGCATGCTGCGCAGCGCCTGACAGAGAGTGCCGACGATGCCACCGGAGCGCTGCTATTCATCGATCTCAACGGATTCAAACAGATCAACGATACCCATGGCCACGAGGTGGGCGATCAGTTATTGATTGTCGCGGCAAAACGCCTGTGTAAGAGCCTGCGATCATGCGACATTATCGGCCGTCCGGGTGGTGACGAGTTCGTCGCCCTCGTTCCCGATGTATCGCCGGCTCGTGCCGGCAAGCTCGCCGAGCGACTGGCCGCATCCCTCGAGGAGCAATATTCGATCAACGGATTGCGGCTGCAGTGCACCGCAAGTATCGGGCTGGCACTCTACCCGGACAATGCCAATACCCTGACCGGCCTGCTGCGCGAGGCAGACCAGGCGATGTATCGCGCCAAATCCCGCTGCCGCAGCACAGCCAATATCCGCAGCGTCGATCTTCTCGAAAAAGCCATCTAGCATCGGGAATGTAATAATCGGGCATTTACCCGGGTCCTTGTGCAGGTACGCAAGGAGAAAACAATGCTCAGTAACACTGCCGGCAGGCTCGATCTGCGCTCAGCCATCCTCGCCACCCTGTCCACGGGCCTGTTGGCGAGTCTCATCTACAGTCTTTCCCTGCAGCAGGGCCATGCAGATGTGCCTATCGCCGCGTCGGCCGATTTGATTCAGCCACTTCAGGCGGGCGACGATGCGCCCCGTTTCGTCGTATCCGATGTTGATGGCAAGCCATTCCGCTTTGATCCCGCGAGTCTCGACAAGCCGACCGTCATCATCACGTTCCGCGGCGGATGGTGCCCTTACTGCAACACGCATCTCTCCGAGCTGCGGTCGGTCATGCCGCAAATCGAAGCCATGGAAGTGGACGTGTTGTTCCTGAGCGGCGATCGTCCGGAGCTGCTTTACAAGAGCCTTGCGCAGGAGACGCAGGCAGACATTGCAGGCCTCGGCTATACGATCCTTTCCGATGCCAACGCTCAGGCGGCGATGGCTTTCGGCATCGCATTCAGGGCGTCCGAGCCCGAGCGGACTGTCCGTCGGCGCAAGGAAAAAGGCGAGGACATCGAAGGGTCGTCGATGCTTCGTCACGGGGTTCTTCCCGTGCCGGCGGTTTACGTCATCTCGACCGACGGCAGGATCACTTACGACTTTGTCGAACCGGATTACAGGATTCGTCTGAACGCCGGGGACTTACTCGACGCCGTACGCACAACCTCGCAGTAACGGCTCTAGTAGTGTTACGCTTCCGTCCTGCGACGGGAGCAAATCCTCATGAGCGAGATCAACCGCGCCGGCCCTTTTGCGCGCCTCGTCAAAGCCGCGGCCAAAGTCGAGACGCACGAAATCGGCGCAACGCTGCTGTCGTTCCTGTGGGTCTTCTTCGTGATGTGCGCCTGGTACATCCTGCGACCGGTGCGCGATGCACTGTCATCCGACTGGACCGACGCGCAGCTCAGCTGGCTATGGACCTCTACGTTTGTATTCAGCGCTATCGCCGTCAGCATCTATGGAGGGTTGATCTCTCAAGTGCGCTTTAAGCGCATCGTCCCCAGCGTCTATATATTTTTCGCGCTGTCGTTTGTCGCGTTCTGGGTTGCCGGCGCAACGCTCGAAGGCAACGACATCGTCAACCGGGTCTATTACGTCTGGACGAGCATCTTCAGCCTGTTCCACCTGTCCGTATTCTGGACCTTCATGTCCGACCTGTATACGAAGGAGCAGTCGAAACGCATCTTCGGTGTGATTGCTGTCGGCGCAACACTCGGTTCTATCGTCGGGCCGCTATTCGTCACGGTCTTTAACGACATCATCGGGAACTTGAACATGCTGTTCGTCAGCGCCATGCTGCTGCTGGCGCCCGTGCCATTGATGTCGGCACTCGAACGGCTGCGGACAAAGCAGCTCGGGAATCCGGCCACCTCGTCCGACCTGGCCCGCGGAGACCGGCTCGGTGCCAACCCGTTTTCCGGCTTCACGACTTTCGTCAGCAATCCGTACCTGCTGTGGATCGGGGCGTTCATCCTCCTGTACGTCACACTGAGCACGTTCCTGTACTTTGAAATCCGCAAGCCACTCGGCGAGCTGTCGCAACTGCGGCGCGCCGATATCTGGGCGAGTATCGACCTGTGGGTCAACTCGCTCGCGGCACTGACCGCCTTGTTTGCCACCGGTCGGCTTGCGACCCGGGCCGGGGTGCCGAAGACACTGGCGCTGGTGCCGGCTTTCATGGTCCTTGCCTGGCTCGCGGTTGCCGCGAATCCCGCCGCGCTATCGGTCTTTGTCGTGCAGGTTCTGCGCCGTGCCGGTAATTACGCGATCACCCGCCCGGCGCGGGAGATGCTGTTTACTGTCGTCGACAGTGAAACCCGCTTCAAATCGAAGCCGGTCATCGACACCGTCGTTTACCGCGGAGGCGACGTGGCGACGGCCTGGTTCTATACGGCAATCGTCAGCATGTTTGGCCTTGGACTGGCGGGCATCGCTATTGTTGGTGCTGTGATCGCTGCTGTCTGGGCCGCGGTCGGCTTGCACGTCGGCCGGATATTCGACGATCGCTCGCCGGCCACGGCGGATCGGAAACCAATTGGGGAGGGCTCTCGTGGGTCTACGTAATACAAAGGATCAATACGGCACGCTGGCGAGGAGCCTGCACTGGCTGGTAGCGATCGGCATATTCGCGCTGCTCTGGCTGGGGCTCGAGCAATCGGGAATGGAGAGTGGACCCGAACGGCAGGCGGTCCGCGATCTGCACGGCTCGATCGCGCTGATCGTGTTCGTCCTGATGAGCGTGCGCCTCGTCTGGCGGTTTATGAACGTCGTCCCGGGACATCCGCCCGGAACACCCGACTGGCAGCGGCGCGCGGCGACGGTTGTCCACTGGGGTCTCTACATCAGCGTATTTGTGCAGATCGTTGCAGGCGCCATGGCCGTCTCGACAGGCGGTCGACCCCTGGCGTTCTTCGGCCTTTTCTCCATTGCGCTGCCGGTTGCCGAGAGCGATGCGGGCCACGAGTTCTGGGAGGAGATACATGAGTCCGTGTGGGCTGTTATTG
>JABAOE010019423.1_pt2 | contig 13466 bp, 17 predicted proteins | sample 7062141 | NCBI WGS metagenome assembly JABAOE01 (sample SAMN14538627, study PRJNA623070) | marine sediment metagenome | biome: marine biome [ENVO:00000428]; feature: marine pelagic biome [ENVO:01000023]; material: deep marine sediment [ENVO:00002113] | place: India: Gulf of Khambhat ... | reverse complement strand
ATCATGTTCCCGATTCTGGTCTATGTCTACATTCGGCTCGCGCGGTACGAAGAAGGAGTAGCGCTTGAGGAGTTCGGCGACGAGTACCGCAGCTACATGGCTCGCACGCCCGCGTTTCTTCCGTCGTGGAAGACCTCTGTGTCTACATCAGTGAGTTAGAGCAGTGAGCGCAGCGCCAACAGTCACGTTTCTCGGCGCGACCGGCACGGTGACCGGCTCGAAGTACCTGCTGGAATCAGGCGCTCGGCGTGTGCTTGTAGACTGCGGACTGTTTCAAGGCCCGAAACCGGTCCGAGAGCGAAACTGGCGGCAGCTCCCGATCGATATCGCTAGCCTGACCGCCGTCGTCCTCACGCACGCACATCTGGACCATAGCGGCTACCTACCTGTCCTACGAAAAGCGGGGTTTACCGGACCCGTCTACTGCACGTCCGGGACGGCCGCATTAGCACGCATCCTCCTTCCTGACTCTGGCTACTTGCAGGAAGAAGACGCCCGCTATGCAAATCGAAAGCGGTACTCGAAGCATCGGCCTGCAAGACCTCTGTACACACTCGCAGACGCTGAAGAGTGCCTCAATGCACTGCGAGCATGTGGATTCTATGAAGAGATCTCACTGGCTGAAGGATTCGCTTTCTCATTCTCCCCTGCAGGACACATCCTGGGTGCTGCCCGAGTCGATTTCACCGTAGAAGGACGGCGCGTGACCTTCAGCGGAGATGTCGGACGACCGAACGATCCGGTTATGAATGCCCCGGACCCGTTGCGTGCAACTGACTACCTGATCGTTGAGTCGACCTACGGCAATCGCCTTCACGATCAACACTCACCGCTACTACGGGACGTCGTCAATCGGACGGTTACCCGCGGAGGTATTGTCTTGATTCCCGCGTTCGCTGTGGGCCGAGCACAGACCCTTCTCCATCTTCTGGCCGAACTACGAGACAGAGACGAGATCCCAAGCGTTCCGATTTTCTTGAACAGTCCTATGGCGATCAATGCAACAGAAATTTTTTGCGCGCATGCTGACGAACATCGTCTGTCACCCGAGGCCTGTCGCACCATGTGTAACTCCGCACGCTACGTAAATAGCGCGGAGGAGTCTCGCGAGCTCAACCGCATGCAAGGTCCGATGATCATTATCTCTGCGAGTGGAATGGCGAGCGGCGGCCGAATCCTACACCATTTCAAAGCGTGGCTGGGAGACACGCGCAATACGGTGCTCTTCACCGGCTTCCAAGCAGCCGGAACGCGAGGCGCCAGTATGGTCGCCGGCGCACGCAGCGTGAAGATCCATGGCCAAACTTTTGCCATCAAAGCAGACGTTTGCGAACTAACGAGCCTTTCTGCCCATGCTGACTGCGACGAGATGATTGACTGGCTGAGTCCGTTGCAGAGGCGGCCACCAAGAGCCGCGTACATCACGCACGGAGAGCCGGCGGCCGCTACAGCGCTTCGAGATCGCGCTGCGCATGAACTTGGCCTGAACGCTGAAACTCCAGTTGACGGCGAACGAAGAGCGCTCGATTGAGGACAGGAAGATGAATGCCAGTACCAGCTTGGTCCAAGCCTACCTCCACGCAAACGGTTACTTCACCGCTACCGACTATCCATTGATCGAAACTGTGCCTGACAACGCACCCAGAGCACTCACCGATATCGACATGCTGGCGGTGCGCTTCGCACGCTCGATGCCGCCTCACGACAAGCGAAGCCTGCTTGACACGAGTGAAGTAACTGGCCCCGTCACCGTTCAGGCTGATCCTCAACTCGATTGCCCCGCCGATCACACGGACATGATCGTTGCAGAAGTCAAACAGGGTAAGGCCCAGGTTAATCCGGGTGCTCGCAATCGCCACGCACTCGCGGCCACGCTCACACGTTTTGGCTGCTGTAACGCAACGGAAGCGCCGAAGCTCGTTCGTGCGCTGCTGCAAGATGGTCGAGTACTGGCCGCAAACGGCCACGTAATTCGAATGGTGCTGTTTGCATCTCGCGGCGATCGCGCCCCTCGAGGTTGGCATTGGGTTCACCTCGATGGTGTTGTTCAGTTCTTGGACGCATTCTTGCGCGAAGACGGCAGTGCCCTCGGAGCAGTCGACCTTCACGACCCGGCCTTGAACTGGCTATCTCTACTTCACAAATGTGGTTTTTCATTGCAGCATAAGAGGCAGGCCCCATGATCCGCGTTTCGGCGCTTTCCGCCCCGGCAACCAAAGAAGAGAGCGGGTTGCTGGCCATTCCCATGGGAATCGACACCTATCAAGAGCCCGTCGTCTATATGCGGGCAGATTGCCCGGTCTGTCTCTCCGAGGGCTTCGAATCTCAATCGAGGGTCAAGCTGAGTAGCAACGGTCGATCCGTGGTTGCAACCCTGAATGTCGTACGAGGTGAGCTACTGGATCATGGAGAAACGGGGTTGTCAGATGCGGCATGGACACTCCTCGGCGCCACCTCCCCCTGCCCCGTAATCGTCTCACACCCAGAGCCAGTCGATTCGTTCCGACAGGTTCGAGCCAAACTCTTCGGACACGCGCTAACCCCAGAACAATTTGAGGAGATCGTAAGTGATGTAACTAATCGCCGCTATACCGACGTTCAGTTGAGCGCTTTTTTGGCCGGCTGTGTCGGCGACCGCATGACAAGTCAGGAGGTCGTAGACCTCACTCGCGCCATGGTCGAAGCCGGCGACCGTCTGGATTGGGGATCAGCGGCAGTGTTCGACAAGCACTGCGTCGGCGGCCTGCCCGGCAATCGCACAACCCCGATCGTTGTCGCAATTTCGACCGCCTGCGGTCTCGTAATGCCCAAGACATCGTCTCGTGCTATTACCTCGCCGGCGGGAACGGCCGACACAATGGAGACATTGACGCGTGTTGACTTGCCCCTCGATCGCATGCGCTATGTCGTCGAACAGGAAGGAGGCTGTCTCGTCTGGGGTGGCGCGGTAAGCCTTAGTCCCGCAGACGATGTGCTGATTCGAGTCGAGCGCGCTCTAGATCTCGATAGCGAAGCTCAGCTCGTAGCCTCAGTGCTCTCTAAGAAGATCGCCGCAGGTTCCACCCACGCAGTAATCGATATTCCGACCGGTCCGACCGCGAAGGTGCGCGATCAGGCAACAGCCGACCGGCTTTCTATGGTCCTGAGGCACACGGGCACACAGCTCGGCCTTGATGTAACGATTACCGTAACAGATGGCGCCCAGCCGATTGGCCGTGGGATCGGTCCAGCTCTGGAAGCACGAGATGTGCTCGCAGTGCTTCAGGGCACGAGTGATGCACCTGAAGACCTACGTGCACGGGCCGTACTGCTTGCCGGGACGGTTCTCGAAATGAGTGGTCGAGCCTCTCCCAATCAAGGCGCCGTACTTGCGGCTGAAGTCTTGGCCGATGGGCGTGCATGGCAGAAATTTCAGGCGATCTGTGAGGCTCAGGGCGGGCTCAATACGCCACCGGTCGCTGCTCACCGACACGATGTACTCGCAGCCAAGTCTGGTCGAATTACCGCGATTGACAACCGGCGACTGGCCAAGGCTGCCAAGCTAGCCGGTGCGCCCACTGCTCCAGCGGCCGGCATAGAATTGCACGTGCATCTTGACGATCTAGTAGAAGCCGACGCGCCCGTCATGACAGTCCACGCTGAGGCGCCGGGTGAACTTGCGTACTCTCTCCGCTATCTCCAAGAACACACCGACCTGATACGCATCGAAGACGACGATCAGGAGGTACTCGCATGACCTTGCCAACCTTGGTATTCAGCTTGCCGGGTCACGAAGCACTAGGCAAGGGAATCGCGACGGCCCTAGACGTTCCCGAAGGTGCTCTGACCGTTCGCGAGTTTCCCGATGGCGAAACTTACGTGCGTGGCGAGACGCCCTGTGACGGTCGTGACGTTGTGTTGGCAGCGAATCTCTTTCAGCCGAATGCTGCGATGCTTCCGCTCATGTTCTGCGCCCAAGCCATGCGAGTGGTCGGTGCCAGGCGAATAATCCTCGTATCGCCATATCTCCCATACATGCGCCAGGACGCACGCTTTCAGCCGGGTGAGGTCATCACGTCGCGCATTTTCGCCAAGCTGCTAAGTCAAACTGTCGATGGCCTCGTCACGGTTGATCCACATCTGCATCGCTACACGGCGCTAAGCGAGATCTATTCGATTCCGAGCCGCACGGAGCATGCCGCACCAGCCATCGCCGAATGGATTAGATCCCACGTCGATCGACCGCTCATCATCGGGCCAGATAGCGAGAGCGAGCAATGGGTTGAGCAGGTTTCGAACCTGGCACACGCACCGCATATTGTTCTCTCCAAGAAGCGTCGGGGTGACCGCGATGTTGTAGTCGAGGTCCCATCACTCGACGCTTGGCGTGGATGCACGCCGGTCCTGGTCGATGACATCATCTCCACGGCCCGAACGATGATCGAGACTATCGGTCATCTTACTCGCGCTGGATATTCCGCTCCGATCTGCGTCGGCGTACACGGTGTATTCGCGGGTGATGCTTATGAGGAGCTTCAACGCGCCGGCGCCGCAAAAGTTGTGACCTGCAACACCGTCCCTCACTCGAGCAATGCGATCGACTTAACGCCTGCGCTAACACAAGGCATCTGCCACTTGCTCAAGCCAACCGTGCCATCTCAGGGCACTAAAGAGAGCACATCATGAGCGAAATCAAAAGAATCACAGCAATCTTGCCCGTGGGCATGCTATCGCCACTGAAAGACCATTTGCGTGCTTTCGGCGTACCCGGAGTGACCGTTGAACGCGTCAAGGGGTACGGAAAGCATCCCGATTACTTTAGCCGCGATCTTCTTCAGGACAACACGCGGCTCGTACTCTACGCAAACGACGCTTCCGTAAACCGGATCGTCTCGATAATTGCCCAGTGCGCAAAAGAGTATGGCGTAAAGGCCGGCATTCTGGCAGTTGAGAGTATCGATCGGCTCGTCAGGCTGACGGACGGAGCCGATGTAGATCCGTCTTCACTTTAGATGATGGAGGTTTGAAATGGATTGGGCTACGGATAATTCATTCTTTCTGCTAATCCTGCTCGTGTGCGTAGGCGTGCACCTATTCCATGGTCACGGTGGCCATGGAGGACATCGCGGCAAGCACCAGCACGACCCCCGCGAACGGGACGGCCACGGCCGAGGAGACTGAGATGTTGAACTGGAAAGTCGTTTCCTGGTCTCTTGCGTGTTGGGCGGGCGTATTCTTCGTTATATGCGTGATCTGGGGACTTGTCACTCCCGAAGCTCTTCATATGCACGCTTTTCTTGAGCAGGTTCTCCCCGCATTCCAATGGCTGACTTGGTGGGGTTTTCTCTTAGGACTTGCAGAAAGCGTTCTGTTCGGCTTCTACGCTGGAATCGTCTATGTACCGATTCACAACTTCTTTTTTCGGCGCTGGGGGCTATCAAGTAATCAATGATCGCTCCGATACCAGCCGTGACACCAACGACGCCGGAACAGTGAGCGAAGCCCGAGAGCGGCTATCGACGGCACTGACCATTAACGCCGGGAGCTCATCGCTCCGCCTTGGAGGCTACGCACTGCAATCCCCGCCGGAGCGACTCGCGGAGTTACGGCTCGCACCACCGCCGGACAACGGTCCATCGGTGCTCGCCGAGTTCATCCGGCAGCATGCTCGGGTCGCACCCGATCTTGTGATGCATCGCGTGGTCCACGGCGGCCGAAATCTACGCCAGCCGTGCCTGATCGATCGGAAGGTCGAAACCGAGATCGAACGGCTAAAGGACTGGGCACCGCTGCATAATGCCACCGCACTTGCCTGGATCCACGCCTCGCGTGAAGCCTTCGGCGCGGATTTTCCACAGGCGGCGTGCTTCGATACCGGTTTCTACGCCAATCTGCCGGCAGTCGCTTCTAGCTACGCGCTACCAAAGGAATTCAATGAGGAATATGAGGTTCGTCGCTACGGTTTTCACGGCCTCGCTCACCAATCTATGTTGAATCAATGGCACGATCAGAAGTCCGAGCATACCGCTGGCCGCGTCATCTCGCTGCAACTGGGTGCCGGGTGCTCGGTTACTGCGACCAAGCGGGGCCAACCGATCGAGACATCCATGGGATTCTCCCCATTGGAGGGTCTCGTCATGGCGACTCGCTCTGGCGACCTGGACCCTGCCATCGTGCTCTACCTCATCGAACAGTGCGGATTCAGCGCGGGGGAGCTCGATCGGATACTCAACCAGTCTTCGGGATTGCGGGGCATATCTGGTGAGTCTGCGGACATGCAATCCTTACTCAGGAGCAAAACTGAAGCGGCGGCGCTCGCGGTTGACATGTTCTGTCATCGCGCGCGCAAATACCTGGGCGCCTATCTCGCCGCACTCGGCGGTGCCGAGGCAATCCTCTTTGGCGGAGGTATTGGCGAGAACGCAGCGGTCATTCGCGCTCGCATCCTAGAAGATTTTGACTGGGCCCAAATTCGACTCGACCCCGCTCGCAACGACTCTATCGATCCTGGCTGCGGCGGGCCGATTCATGCCGAGAACAGCGCCGTCGAGCTCTGGGTCACGCCCACGGACGAGGAACTCGTCATGGCGAAGGCCGCACGGGCGCTCCTCACAGCTGATGCACCGCAGTCTTAGGATCCCGCGGAGACCTCCCCATGAATGCAAAAGCCGAGCCGGACCCGAAGCTCTCACCTGACGAGCTGAATCAACTAAATGCCTATTGGCGGGCTGTCAACTATTTGTCCGTCGGGCAGATCTATCTGCTCGACAACCCGCTACTCCAAGAGCCCCTGTCTCTCGACCACATCAAACCCCGACTCTTGGGTCATTGGGGCACTACCCCGGGCCTCAACTTCATCTACACGCATTTAAACCGCGTAATCAAGGCCCATGACCTGAATATGATCTATGTGACGGGGCCGGGCCACGGTGGCCCCGCCGTGGTTGCCAATACCTGGCTCGAGGGTACCTACAGCGAGTTCTATCCCAACGTGTCACAAGATGCGGACGGTATTCGCCGGCTGTTCAAGCAGTTCTCTTTCCCCGGCGGCGTGCCTAGCCATGCGGCTCCCGAAACGCCAGGGTCGATTCACGAGGGAGGCGAGCTCGGGTACTCGCTTGCGCACGCCTATGGGGCGGTCCTCGATAACCCCGCGCTCATCGCAGCATGCATCGTTGGCGACGGGGAGGCGGAGACGGGGCCGCTCGCAACCGCCTGGCATTCGAACAAATTCTTGAATCCAGAGAGCGACGGTGCCGTACTACCGATTCTGCACCTGAATGGCTACAAGATCGCCAACCCTGCCGTGCTCGCCCGCATTAGCTCCGACGAGCTCGAAAGCCTGATGGTTGGTTACGGCTATCGTCCCCACTTCGTAGAGGGGGACGAGCCGATCGCCATGCATCAAGCAATGGCTGCGACTCTTGATCGGGTAATCGCCGACATTCAGATCATCCAGAGGAATGCACGCGAGGACGGTGACCTCAATCGACCGCGCTGGCCCTTGATCGTACTGCGCACCCCGAAGGGGTGGACCGGCCCACAACAGGTCGACGGAATGCCAACCGAAGGTTCTTGGCGATCCCACCAAGTACCGCTCGCCGGTCTCGCAGAGGATCCAGGGCACGTCGAACTCCTCGAACGCTGGCTCAAGAGTTATCGACCTGAGGAGCTCTTCGACCCAGTGACGGGGACGCCGCGGCCCGAGATCGTGGCAACCGCGCCGCGTGGTTGTCGCCGTATGGGAGCAAATCCACATGCGAACGGAGGCCAGCTGCTGAAAAACCTGCGCATGCCGAATTTTGTTGACTACGCAGTTGAGGTACCAGCTCCGGGTGGCATCGAGGCCGAGGCTACCCGAGTGTTGGGAGATCTATTGCGCGATGTGATGAAACTGAACACTATCGCCAAAAACTTTCGCATATTCGGTCCCGATGAGACCGCCTCCAACCGTTTGTCCGCCCTCTTCGAAGTCACTGACCGCACCTGGATGGCCGAGCGCACGGCGAACGACGATCATTTGGCCCCCGACGGCCGCGTGATGGAGATCCTGAGCGAGCACACCTGCCAGGGCTGGCTCGAGGGCTATCTGTTGACGGGGCGGCACGGGTTCTTCTCGTGCTACGAGGCGTTCATTCACATCGTCGACTCGATGTTCAACCAGCATGCCAAGTGGCTGAAGGTAACCCGTGACGAAATTCCCTGGCGCCGGCCCATTGCCTCGCTGAACTATCTCCTGACCTCGCACGTCTGGCGCCAGGATCACAATGGCTTCTCCCATCAGGACCCAGGGTTTATCGACCACGTCGTCAACAAGAAGGCCGACGTCATACGCGTGTTTCTGCCTCCGGATGCCAACACCCTGCTCTGCGTTGCGGATTGGTGTCTACGCTCGCGCAATCTTGTCAACGTCATTGTCGCGGGCAAACAACTACAGCCCCAATGGCTCGACATGGACGCTGCTATCAAGCATTGCAGTGTGGGTATTGGCATTTGGTCTTGGGCCAGCAATGACGATGGCGCTAAACCTGACGTTGTGATGGCTTGTGCCGGAGACGTGCCAACGATCGAGACGCTCGCGGCTGTGTCCATCCTTCGTGAGCAGCTTCCCGAGCTCAAGATCCGAGTCGTGAACGTGGTCGATCTAATGACGCTACAACAAAAAGAAGAGCATCCTCATGGTTTGTCGGATCGCGACTTCGACACGCTGTTCACCACCGATAAACCTATCATCTTCGCCTACCACGGCTATCCGTGGCTAATTCATAGGCTAACTTACCGGCGTACCAACCACGATAACCTCCACGTACGCGGCTACAAGGAGGAGGGAACAACGACCACACCGTTTGATATGGCCGTGCTCAACGATATCGATCGATACCATCTGGTCGGCGACGTGATGGACCGGGTGCCGTCGCTCGGATATACGGCGGCTTACGTCAAGCAGCTCATGCGCGACAAGTTGGTTGAACACCGCCGGTACATCGCTCAGCACGGCGAGGACATGCCAGAGGTTCGGGAGTGGCGCTGGACGGCAAACGAGCCCCCGGCTGTTAGACCAAACCGTAGCAAATGAGCCGACTCACAATAAGAAGCGGGCAAACGCCACCACATACCACGGGGGCATCATAGCGATGCGCGGGCGTAGGGTAGAGATCGTCGGTGCCGGTCCGGCGGGACTGAGCGCAGCCCTCGCCGCGCACGCGCAAGGCGCGGCGGTGCAAGTCTACGAGAAAAGACCCGATATCGGCGCCCGGTTTCACGGCGACTTTCAAGGGCTAGAGAACTGGACGTCGAACACAGATGTGCTAGCCGAACTAGAGCAGCTCGGAATCCGGACTAGTTTCACCCATATTCCGGTCTATGAAATCGTGATATTCGATTCAATGGGCCAACCGTACACCGCGCGCGCCGCGGATCCCCTGCTCTACCTGGTACGCCGCGGTAGCACCCCGGGAACGCTGGATCGGGCGTTGGAAATACAAGCACGGGATGCGGGTATCACGATCCACCTTAGCGAGCGCCGGCGTCGCATCAAAGACGGCGGAGTGGTCGCCGAAGGCCCGCATCGCGCCGATGTAATCGCTAGTGGCTACGTCTTCGAAACCGACATGGCTGACGCTTGTTACGGCGCAATATCGGATCAACTTGCGCCTCAAGGCTACAGCTATCTTCTCGTCAGCCAAGGCAGAGGTACGGTAGCAACATGCCTCTTCGATGAGTTTCATGATGAACGACGATTTCTCGAAAACACAGTGAATTTCTTCCAACAAGCAGCGGGCCTTCGGTGGCAGAGCGCAAAGCGCTTTGGAGGCAGCGGCAACTATCACGACGTCAAGACCGCAGTGAACAGGAACCGACTTTACGTGGGCGAGTCAGCAGGTTTTCAGGATGCCCTATTCGGCTTCGGGCTTCGCTACGCCTTGATCTCCGGCTACCTGGCAGGATCCACCTACGGATCGGCGAAAGCCTATGAAGGCGCGTGGCGTACGCGATTGAGCGGGCTGAATACGGCCAGCATTTTCAATCGGTGGTTTTATTCAAAACTCGGCGACCAGGGGCGGCGAGTCATCCTTCAGCGCGTCTTGCGCAGCCGGGACGCCCGTCAACTGCTCCACGACATCTACCGACCAACCGTCTGGAAGACTCTGGTGGCTCGATGCTTGCCGACGCAGAAGTTCCCACGGACTGTCAAACCACCGGATGGTTGCGACTGTACGTGGTGTCGCTGCTACCGCGATGACCGAACCGACGCGGAGCGTGCAGCCTGACCGGTACCAGCAGAAACGAGGGGACAAATATGGAGCGCGTACCCCTCCGGGTCGCCACCAGTACTGTCTTGGTGATGTTTCTGTGGGCCATATGCTTTCCGTCGATCAAGATCGGCTTGTCAGATTCCCCACCCATGTATTTCGCTGCGCTGCGCGCGGCCCTGTCCGGTGCGGTACTCCTAACTGCCGCACACTGGATGCGGCGTCCTCCAGTCGAAGAGCGATCAGTCTGGGCTGGACTGGTCCTGGTGGGTTTGACCGCAACCAGTCTTGGCTTTTTTGGTATGTTCTACGGCGGCAGTCGCATAGCCCCGGGTCTAGCAACGGTCATTGCCAACACCCAGCCCCTGATCGCTGGCGTTCTCGCATGGGGACTCCTAGGCGAACGCCTGACGGCCATCCAGCAATGGGGGCTTGGAGCAGGATTTGCCGGCATCGTTCTAATCGGCGCCCCGCGCCTATCTGGTCCCGAGTCTCAATTAATTGGAGTGATCCTGATCCTAATTGGCGCGATCGGAATCGCCGTAAGCAATGTCGTTCTCAAGCGCTTGGCGGGCAAGGTAGATGTTTTGCGCGCCATGGGCTGGCAACTTCTCATCGGAGCCCTACCGTTAGTATTGCTAGCACTGATCAACGAGGAGATCACCGCGATCGACTGGTCGTGGCTATTCACTCTGAACCTGGTCGCGATCAGCGTATTCGGTACGGCCGGCGCATTCGCAATTTGGTTCTCATTGCTTCAGCGAGCGAAACTTAGCCAGCTGAATGTGTTCACTTTTCTGACCCCAGCCTTCGGACTGTTTATGGGCGTTCTGTTCTTCGATGAACAGTTGCACTCTATAGAACTGGCGGGCGTAGCCCTGAGCCTCCTGGGTATATGTGTTGTAAGTCGGACCGCCTAGCCACCGACACGCACCGGCGTGCTTCCGATTCGTGAGCGGCTCGTGCCCACGCGGGTGAGCACAGACTAGTAGTCACTCCGCTTCCTGTTCAAGCATAGACTCCATCATCATCTGCATCATATCGACGCGAGCCTCCAGATCTACGAGACGCTGTGCATCAGTCATGCTCGAACGCGAGACCATCGGGCGCCTGTGCACGTGTCGGCGCGGTCGTTGACCTGTAGCAGCCGGCGCGGCGGCGTTCATATGCTCGAGCATGCGGGACATTGTCTCGCCACCCATTCCACTCATCAACGCCATCGCTTCACGCATGTGTTCGCGATGCGTCGCCATCAAAGACGCTCGGTCTTGCACGTCCTCTGTGGCGCGCAATACAGCCATCTCTTCGGACATCAAGTCCATGAGCTCTTCGAGACGCGCCTCATCGGCCGCGGTTGCGGCAGGCGCGTCTGACTGACTCCAAACAATGGGGGCATATGAAACGCAGAGGACACCGACAAACGCTATCAACCTGGACATTGCTGCTCTCCTTAGATTAACCATTTAGGGACAATCGACTTCCACGAGCACACACGCCTCGAGGAGCACAGCTAACTTCTAGCTTGCGCATCCTGAATGTCAGGATAGGACTGACCGCCAGCGGGAGCAATACCCATCAGTACGACGGAAGTCGGCACATCACTGATGCGGTGACACCCACGTAAACTCAGGGCGCTTAGCAACTTGCCAGAGCCGCCCATCGCTAGCAGAGCCTACAACTTATATCCTGCATATAGGTCAATACGCATGAGCAGAAATTGCTCGGGCTCGCGTGCGGTCGCGCCGGCCGTTACGCACCTAACATACAAATCGAGCCGGCGATTCAGTCCGTCTGTGAATGTCGGCATTCACGCAGCTCTCGGTGACTGGCACGTGGCAGATCGCTACGAGATGGTCCGCGGTGTGCCGCACGAGACCTGGACTGGCAACCGTTTGCCGCAGGTCTTTGGGCGAGACGGCGGAGGTGCCGTGGTCGCAGAAGCTTTGGCGGACGTGAGCGCTGCCGTCACCAATGCACCTGTCAAAGCGGATCCGGACTCTACGAGCTCACTGCGTCGGCCGGAGGCGGTCGCACCTGCACCGCCGCGCCCGAGCGGTGAATCCCTTCTCGCCTTGTGCGCTCGGCCAGGAGCCTGTTGACGGTCACGAACGCCTTGCCGTCCGGACAAGCGCGGTTCGAGATGCGACGGCGCAACGTTACAAAAACGAGACCACAGCTCAAGAAAGAACCGAAAAACGTCAGCCTGCCCCAAGGTCGATGGGTGGGGTTCGGGGGATGACACCCAGATGGTCATGGACTTCACTCACTCCCGGAACGGTTTCCGCTGCGATCCGTGCGGCTTTCTTCTCCAGCTTTGTGTTTACAGCCCCCCACAGGTGTACGACGCCCTCACGGACGACTATGTCGATGAACTTATCGGGCACAGCCGCATCGTGCTCGAGGGCACGGCGGAGATCCAACCTGATTGTTTCGTCCCGGTGCTCGTTTGTACCGGCGATACCTGCTGCGACGAGACCTTGAAGGAGATTCGCCCGACTCACCACGCCGATAAGTTTTCCCTCTTTCAATACCGGCACGCGCTTTATCCTGCACTCCTCTAATAGTGCCGCAATCTCCTCCAATGTGGCATCCTCCTCAATTGTGACAACATCCGTTGTCATCACGTCGGCCGCTGTGCGCCCGTGACTCTTGATATAGGCGGCCGTTGTCGCACGCGAGTCGTCGAACAAGGAGAGCCACCACGATCGATGCTTCTCGGTACCGATCTCAGTTCGGCGTACGAGATCACCTTCGCTCACAATCCCGATAATCGCCCCGGCGGCATCGACGACGGGAGCAGCACTGATGCGGCGTTCAAGCAAGGTCTGAGCGACCTCCGCAACCGGCGCCTCGGCACGTACGGTCACAACGTTCGGAGTCAAAATATCTTTGGCTCGCATTTGCAGAATTTCCTTTTCTCACCCTGATCCGACGACGGAGACAAGACAGTTCGTACCGCATAAATCGTCGACATATACTCGTAGGAATTTACGGGCATTCTTAAGCCAAAACAACGCTGAGGTTACTTATAGGTTCAAAGCACCTGCCGCCACCGCAACATCGCGCTGCCGCGACAATCGAACTGCCTCGAGCTTGAACTCTACAGCAGCTCTCCTGTTTGCCATCGCCCTCCTCCCGATCTCGTTAGCACACGAATTACAAGTGCGCGTGAAAACTACGCTAGTTCGAAACCCGCCAATGACGGGCCAGGTTCAGAGAAGCCTTGGCTGTAGA
>JABAOE010005363.1_pt1 | contig 13467 bp, 11 predicted proteins | sample 7062141 | NCBI WGS metagenome assembly JABAOE01 (sample SAMN14538627, study PRJNA623070) | marine sediment metagenome | biome: marine biome [ENVO:00000428]; feature: marine pelagic biome [ENVO:01000023]; material: deep marine sediment [ENVO:00002113] | place: India: Gulf of Khambhat ... | reverse complement strand
CAGCTCGGTCTCCGTTGTCGGAAATGCCTTGCGACTGCGGCGAACTCGTCTGGGAGCAACATTCCACCGCCGACCGTGAAGAAAAGCACCGGTCGCATCATCTAAACTGAGCGTGTGTCAGCGCCCTGGTGACAACTCCAAGTCGCCAAGGACAGCTGACAGGAAGAGGGAGGTCATGGTTCGTTCAATCGAATCGGTAGCCGCTGCCTACGACCGGCATGCGCGGAAGTACGACCGTGCAGTCAAGCTGTATCGTTTGATGGGCTTGCGAATTGAGCAGTATCGTTCGCATGCTATCGATCTACTGCAGCTCAAGCCCGGCGACTGCGTAGTGGACCTTGGTTGCGGTACTGGATTAAGTTTTGAACTACTGATGAAGCACATCGGAGCGGGGGGCCGCTTAATCGGCGTCGACATAAGCTCTCAGATGCTCGCATGCGCACAAGAAAGAGCTGACCGGGCAGGCTGGAACAATGTGCAGTTAATCGAAGAGAACATCTTGAAATATGAGTTCCCCGAGAGCATTGACGGCGTGCTCTCAACCGGAGTCTTTGGATATATAAGTGAACGCGACCGAGTGATACAAAAGATCTCGCACTCCCTGGCCCCCGGCGGTCGATTGGCAATTGTTGACGGAAAACGTCCGGCTCAGTGGCCAAAGTGGTTGTTCAAGCTGTTTGTCCGGATCTCCCGGCCGTTCGGACTCACGGAGGAGTATTTTGAAGGTCGCACGTGGGAAGTACTGGAACGTTATTTTGAACAAACCACCTTCGAGGAACGCTACGGGGGGCTGATCTACATCTCTTCTGGTCACACACCGAAAAAGATCCATCTCGCCGTGTAGCAGTCACTCATAGCACAAAAAGATCCAGCTTTCTCACATTAAAGACATCCGATTGCCACGCGCCACATCAAGACGCGGGCCGGCAGCTCATGCATATGCCCCCAGCGTACATGTTGCCAGCTATTGTCTTTCGTTGCCGAGATGCCTTCGGCGGCAGAATTCAGTGCAAGATTCCCGGTCGTTCCGCATTCCGGTATCAGCTAAAAGGCTGCCTGCATTTCACGGCGCCCGCAGTTGTCTGCATCAGGCTTACGCGTTTTCTACGAATCGGGGGTCTTCGATTCCTAACCGAAGCTTCCATTCCATGACAGAACAGTAGAGCACGGGCACCACCAGCATGGTCATGATTTCGATCAGCATGCCGCCGAAGCTGGGGATTGCCATCGGCACCATGATGTCGGAGCCACGACCCGTGGATGTCAGCACGGGGATTAGCGCGAGGATCGTTGTAGCCGTGGTCATCAAACAAGGTCGGACGCGGCGCAAGCCTGCGGCGAGGGTCGCATCGCGGGCTTCTTCGGGTGAACCGATTCGACGCTGGCGAAAGCTCTGGTCGAGATAAGTTGTGATAACGACCCCGTCGTCCGTGGCGATGCCGAATAGTGCTAGGAAACCAACCCACACAGCAACGCTCAGGTTGATTTGGTGAACCTGGAAGAGCGTGCGCATGTCGGTGTCGAACAAGTTGAAGTCCATAAACCACGATTGCCCGTAAAGCCAGAGCATGAGGAAGCCCCCGGACCAGGCGATTAGGATGCCGCTAAATACCAGTGACGTAGTGATGACGGAGCGGAATTGGAAATAGAGAATCAGGAAGATGACGAACAACGCCAGTGGCAAAACGATCATTAATGTCTTTTGCGATCGAACCTGGTTCTCGTAGCTGCCGGCGAACTTGTAGCTGACGCCATCCGGCAGCACGAGTTCGCCTTTGTCGATCTTGTTCTTGAGGAATCGTTGGCATTCTTCCACGACGTCTACTTCGGCGTTGCCCGGTTTCATATCGAACAAGACGTAGCCGAGTAGAAACGTGTCTTCGCTCTTGATGACTTGCGGGCCACGGACGTAACGGATTTCCGCAAGCTGCTCGAGCGGAATCTGCTGGCCGGTTGGCGTAGGCACCAAGATGCGGCCGAGTGTTTCGACTTCGTCCCGCAACTCGCGGGCATAGCGGACTCGCACGGGATAACGTTCACGGCCTTCCACCGTTGTCGTGATCCGCCGTCCTCCGATGGCAACTTCGATCACGTCCTGCACGGCACGGATGTGCAGGCCGTAGCGCTTGATGGCGTCGCGGTCAATGTCGATTTCCAAATATGGCTTGCCGACAATGCGGTCGGCGATCACCGCTGATGCTTCGACCGACGGCACTTCCTTCAAGAGTCCTTCGATCTCCAGCGCCACACGTTCGATGGTTTCGAGGTCAGGGCCTTTGATTTTCAGCCCCATCGGCGCGCGCATGCCGCTTTGCAACATCACGATTCGTGCGGCGATCGGTTGCAGTTTTGGGGCAGACGTCGTCCCCGGTAGTTCCGCTGCGGCAGTGATTTCTTTCCAAATGTCGTCAGGCGTGTGGATGTGGTCGCGCCATTGTCGAAATGGGCGGCCCGCGGGGTCTTCGATGAGATCGCCACCGTCGTCGCGAACGAATTCTTGTTTCTCCTCATCGTAGCGGAACTTCAAGCGATGACCGTCCTTGTCGGTCACATATTCCGACTTGTAGGTGATGACGGTTTCAATCATCGAAATGGGAGCCGGATCGAGTGGGCTATCCACTCGTCCGATCTTTCCGACCACCGACTCGACTTCGGGAATTGAAATCAACAGACGATCTTGAAGCTGAAGCACGTCCATCGCTTCGCCGATCGACGCGTGCGGCATCGTGGTGGGCATGTAAAGAAACGAACCTTCATCGAGCGGCGGCATGAACTCCTTGCCGAGTCCTGGGAAGGTGCTAGCGACGGATTTCCAAGGCGACGTATTGCGAACCGACGCAGGCACGAATCCAAACACACGGTCGAAACCAAGCCACACGCAGCCGCCAAGTAGCAAAATCACAATGGGAACGACCATGAACAACGCTTTGTTTGCGAGACACCAGCGCAGCAGGGGTTCGTACATGTACCGCTGAAAAACCTGGAAAAACGCCAGCAGTCCACCAATCAACAGTGCGACGAACGATAGATTGCGAATGAAGCCTTTGTCCGGCCCCAATGGTAGCCAATGGTCGGTAAGTATCAGCCCAATAACCAGAACGGCGATGCCGCTGGCGGCCCACGGACCATACTGCCGAAGACGTTCAGGAATTCGCCCCTCAAACAACTTGTATGCGCCCAGCGCAGCGTGTCCGCGCCGATTTCGGCCTGGTCCACGACGACCATACACCTATGCTGGTCAAACTCGACGTGCCGCCAGCGCAATGCCGGTCCGAGTGTCAAGGCATGGGAAAACTGCAACCGACTCTCACCTCAATTGACGCCAGCAATCTCGAAGGCGACGCCGNNCCTCATAGCGTAACTGTCGTCTCCTTGTAACGGCGAGCGTGGTGCTCGCCGCGTTTCGCAACAAGGAGAAGACCATGAATTGGTGGGAAATTGAACCAGCGGGTGGGCACGATGCGTTGCGGTCGTCTGGTCTGGAAGCAGATTAGTGACGCGTCGCGGACCCGATCTCGGCCAAATTCCTCGCGCCGCTTGGTTTGACGAGTGTTGCTTCCGCCACAATTTGAAAGGATTCCGGCAGCCGATCTCTCGACGCCGGGCGTTAACTGGTCGGTGGTTTCTTTCCGCAGAAAAGAAACGAGCTCCCCGAAAGGAACCCTCTTCGTAACAATACTCTCTTTTGCGAATGACGTAAGCCGTTGAGAAAGCAGCGGTTGCCGAGTTCGAGTCCCTTTCGAAGGTCAAACCGTTAGGGACTCTTGCCGAACTCTGCCGCTAAAGGCTCCCGCTTCTTCACCGCCCGGGCCGCGAGTTCGTCGACGTTTCGTGCGTAGTCGAAGGCTTTTCGCGCCCTGCCTAGTAAAGCGGCCTTCCTTGAGCGAAGACGCGAGGATTGCGCATATTGCGCGCTCTTTCGCACGGCTTGTCCGTCAATTCCAGTGTGACGGCCGTGGCACGGCGTTTGCAGTCAGCATTTGGTGAAGAATCGATACGATCGCTGCATCTAAATTGAAGCCCAAAAGCACGGATGGCGCGACTGGAACGGATCACTCAGACATGGTCGCCGATTTCAGCAAACGAGGAATCCAATGGCGCCGACAATTGAGAAAACGACGCCGAAGCCCAAGTTCACCGACACACACGAGGGGCGCGACATCGGAGCAGAATGCGGGCTTGATGGATGGGCCGTCGAGGCCCAGGTAAGAGCTGAACTTCGTACGTGCTCCTACCACCCAGTCCGCAGTGTGTCATGTGAAGTGCGGGGCAGCGTACTCTCGCTGCGTGGGCGCGTGCCGAGCTATTACATGAAGCAGATCGCTCAAACGATCGTGCGACACCTTTTGAAGGACACGGTAGTCATCAATAACGAGCTAGAGGTTGACGGTACGGATTGAGCCGTCGAATGCGATTTGTCCCGTTGGCAAAATTGACAGATGAAAAGCACTACCATCATTGCATTGCGTTCCAAAACCTGCTCGCAGAACGGCGAAAGGGAGGGTGAAGTACGATGATCGAGGCGACACATGAAGCAGCTGATGTTCGCGGCCTGGGCCTTGCTGACGACCAGCATATTGTGGACGCCAACATCCTCCTGGCAATTCGGCGACAAATCGCGCAAAACGGCCCGAGGCCTTGCGCCTATTATTTTAAAGACGTTTTGTTTCGATGTTGCAACGGGGTTGTTACAGTCGATGGCCGCGTCCCAACGGTCCGGCTAAAGAAAGTCCTTCTATCATGGATTGAAATCCTAGAAGGTGTCACCGAGATGAACGACCAGTTGGACGTGGTCAGCTCGACGGGATTGAGCACTGGGCGCCCTAGAGATAGATAGGCACCGCTGGGTTGGATGGATGCGTCTTCCTTGGCCTGTCCTTCGAGTGTACTCGGCACCGAATAGACTGCGATTTGTTCACGAGGTTTCAACTCGGTGACATTGGCCGGTTCATGCTGTGCAGTGGACAGGTGGTGGCCCAAAACGCCGCGCCAAAACCACAAAACTGAACAAAATATGAATGAGAAGAACCGGGCTCCCGCGAGCACCTAGTGTCGTGAAGCCAACACTTTCTTCAAGGACAAATCTCCGACCGGCAGTAAGGTGAGAACAGTACCAGCAAATGTCCGCCGCCCGCTCGCTTGGCCAACAGTGCTATTAGCCTGCGTGCTTATCAGCGTCTTAGGAACGCCCGCCTTCGCACAGCAGTTGCCTTCGGGCACCGAGAGTCTCGACAACCGCACGATCGCGCTGTGGTGGACGTTGAGTGTCGTCGGGTCTTTCGCCGCGCTGGGTTTTGCATACTGGTTTTACCGATGGATGTGTCGCCAAGAAGAAGGCGACGCGCTTATGGTTAAAATCGCTGGTCATGTCCGCGCCGGGGCGCGGACCTACCTCTGCCAGCAATACAAGGTGGTGGCAATGTTTTTCGCCGTCATCTGTGTTGCGCTGGCGGTTGTCGCCTTCGGTTTTGGTGCGCAGTCTCCGTGGGTCCCCTTCGCGTTTTTGACCGGCGGATTCTTTTCGGCATTGGCCGGATGGTTCGGTATGACCACGGCCACGATGGCCAGCTCAAGAACCACTCAGGGCGCCAAGAATTCGCTCAACCAAGGACTCCAAATCGCACTGCGCAGTGGCGCCGTTATGGGGCTGACCGTGGTCGGGCTGGGATTACTGGATATCTGTCTCTGGTTCGCCGTCTTGTATTGGTGCGTCGGGATGGGGCTTGTTGAGTTGACCGTCACCATGCTCTGTTTTGGCATGGGGGCTAGCAGCCAGGCGTTGTTTGCCCGCGTGGGCGGTGGCATCTTTACCAAGGCCGCGGACGTGGGCGCCGACCTCGTGGGAAAAGTCGAAGCAGGCATTCCAGAAGACGATCCGCGGAACCCCGCCACGATCGCAGACAACGTTGGGGACAATGTTGGAGACGTGGCGGGAATGGGTGCGGACCTCTACGAATCGTATTGTGGTTCGATTCTCGCCAGCGCGGCCTTGGGCGTGGCTGCATTCAACGGCTTTCCCAAATTGCAGATGATGACGCTGTTGCTGCCTATGGCATTGGCTGCTTGCGGAATCGCTTTGTCGATATTCGGAATCTTCCAGGTCCGCACGCGGGAAGAGGACAGTCAAAAGAATCTGTTGGCCGCCTTGTCAAAAGGTATCAACCTCAGTAGCGTCGGCGTGGCTGTTGCCGCGTTCATTCTTGTTTGGCTGATGCTCGTCCTACCAGCGAAAGAGATGGCTGACCAGCTGGACCAACGCGGCTTGCCGAGCGGCAACCTCTTGTTCGGTGTCTTCGCATCGATCGTGACCGGCCTTGTCGTGGGGGTGATCATTGGAGCGTGGACCGGATACGCGACGAGCGAACAGTCGGCTCCCACGCGGCGCATTGCCGACCAGTCAATTACTGGACCAGCGACGGTGATCATCGCTGGGCTTGCGGAAGGACTCTATAGCGTGTGGGTCCCAATTCTCGTAATCGGAGTTGGAATCCTTCTGGCGTTCGGCTTCTGCACGGGCTTCGAGTATCAAAACCCGGCAGCCTTTGCTCTCGGTTTGTACGGCGTCGCGATCGCTGCCGTCGGAATGCTGAGTACTCTGGGTATCACGTTGGCAACCGACGCATACGGCCCGATTGCCGACAACGCTGGCGGCAACGCAGAAATGAGCCATCAAAAACCGATCGTGCGTCAACGCACAGACGCCTTGGACAAACTCGGCAACACCACGGCAGCCACCGGCAAGGGATTCGCGGTCGGCTCAGCGGCCCTCACTGCCTTGGCGTTGCTCGCCGCCTATGTCGAAGAGGTGCGCATGGGCTTCGAGCGCTGGGCGGAAAAGACGCCGGTTGTCGCGGTAGCAACCGATGCCCACGCCGTGCCGGTTCGCAAGGTTACCGAGAGTCTGCTAGGCGTGAATCGATCGAGAGAGGAAAACAGCCACAACGCCGCCTACCTGTTGTTCCCGAACACCACAGGGACAATCCCCCCGGAACTTCAGAAGATTATCAATGCCGAAACAGGGGCCGCAGTTACCGTCGACTTGGCCAAGCTAGAAGAAGACGGAAGAGTTGTGGCGGCCGATTCGGCCACGATTCCCGACTTCGTGCGGTACTACGACATCACGATCATGAATCCCAAGGTGCTCGTCGGCATGCTGATGGGAGTTTTGCTGACGTTCGTGTTCTGTTCGATGACGATGAGTGCGGTTGGCCGCGCAGCTGGTTCGATGGTTGAGGAAGTTCGGCGTCAGTTCCGTGCAGACAAAGGCATCATGGAAGGAACGGCTGAACCCGATTATGCGTCCTGCGTTCAGATAAGTACAATCGCGGCGCAGCGCGAGATGATCGCTCCGGCACTGCTCGGATTGCTCCTACCGGTGGCTGTTGGGTTGGTGCTGGGAGTGCCCGGCGTGATGGGAATGTTGGCGGGCGGGCTGACGAGCAGTTTCGCCGTAGCAATCATGATGGCGAATGCAGGTGGAGCATGGGACAACGCCAAAAAGTACATCGAAGGCGGAGCGCACGGTGGGAAGGGTAGCGAGGCTCACAAAGCGTCGGTCGTAGGCGACACGGTGGGAGATCCGTTTAAGGATACGACCGGTCCCAGCTTGAATATTCTGATCAAGCTGATGAGCATGGTCTCGGTGGTTTTCGCTGGATTCGTTGTTCGATACAGCCTACAAGCACTGGGCTTGTTTTAGCATGACCCGGCGTGGAATTCGCCAACCGCAGCCGTTGCTGCTTGGCTTACGACACATAAAGCGACAGCTATATCCGGCGTTCGCGATGACGCAGGATCCGCTGCCGCTCGCATCCCGTTTTCGCGAGCGTGGAAATGAGCAGTTCAGTTGAATCAGATACCGCCACCACAGGCACCGACGAGTTCCTCAAAGGAATCTGGAGTCAGAATCCGATCCTGGTGTACGTATTGGGCATGTGTCCGGCCCTGGCCGTGAGCAACTCTGCAGTTAATGCACTGGCCATGAGCTTGGCCACCATGTTTGTCTTAGTGATGTCGAATATCGTGGTTTCAGCGCTACGTCACGTTGTGCCGAAGCAGGTGCGGATTGTGACATGGGTCCTCGTGATTGCAACATTCGTGACCATCGTTGATTACTTGATTCAAGTGATCAGCCTGGAGGTCCATCGAACACTGGGGGCATTCATCTCGTTGATCGTGGTCAACTGCCTTATCTTAGGGCGTGCCGAGGCATTTGCTTGCAAGAATGGCATCTTTCGCTCACTGCTCGACGGTCTCGGGATGGGCCTCGGGTTCAGCGCGGCCCTGCTTTGCTTAGGCAGTATTCGTGAGATACTCGGTAATGGCAGCCTTTTCGGCATCTCGCTCTTCGGCGAACGATACCAGGAGTGGGTGGTCATGCTGCTGCCACCTGGAGGTTTCTTCGCGCTGGCGGGATTACTACTGGTCTTCAATTGGTTAGGAGGGAGCGGCCGCGCTCGGCAACAGAGTCAATGTCATTGATGGTACCCAGCGCTAGCTGGCACTCGAGTTGTTCGGTCATGGACTCGTAGGCCGGATATCAAAGTCTTCGCGATTATGCGATTCCACTCGCAATGTAGATGAAGCCGAAGTACAACTCCTCGATTTCGGTCTGTTTCAGGTAGCGGCCCACGGACTCCCAGGGATGGCGCTCGACTAGGTCCAAGGTTACGCCGAACGGTCGCGTGGTAAGCAGAAGTAGCGGAGTCAAGAACCGCGCCCACGTCGTTGGTCGCTTAAAATCCAGGACGACCCAGCGCCCACATTGGCCGAGCGCTTCGGCGCCGCGGCGAATGACGTCGTCGAAGTCGGGACAGAGTGTGAGGGCGAACGTCGAGAGGATTCCGTTAACGGCGGAGGGAAACTCGTACTCCGCCGCGTCCTGATGCACCAGTTCGACGTTCGACCAGCCCTCATCGTGGATGCGGGATTCTGCCTGGCCGAGCATCTTGTCGGTCATGTCCACGCCAATGATCTTGCCCGTGGAACCGATATAGCGCTGCAACAAAGGAAAATTGAGTCCCGTACCGCAACCGATCTCGACAACCGTGTCCCCCGGCTGGAGGTTCAAGCGGTCGACCGCTTGCTTGCGATAGGCATATTCGCGGACACCGACCAGATAGTAGAGATTGGCGGTGAAGTCATAGCGTCCGGCTCGCTGGCGATAGAGATCGATGAGTTCTTGTTTGGAAAACACAGTTCTGGCTCTCTGCTCAGAGCAGCCGCTCCGTCCGCAAACGCAACGCGTTACCGACAACCGATACCGAACTGAAACTCATGGCGGCAGCGGCAAGCATCGGGCTCAGCAAGACTCCAAATATCGGAAACAAAACGCCGGCCGCTACAGGCACGCCCAGCATGTTGTAAATGAACGCGAAGAACAAATTCTCTCGGATGTTGCGCACCGTCCGGCGGCTGAGCTGCACTGCCTTGACGATGCCGCGCAAGTCCCCTTTCACCAACGTCACTCCGGCGCTCTCGATGGCCACATCGCTGCCGGTGCCCATCGCAATGCCGATGTGGGCTGCGGCCAAGGCCGGCGCGTCGTTAATGCCGTCTCCCGCCATGGCGACGACCTGACCGGCCGCCTTGAGGGCTCTGACCTTCTCGTGTTTGTACTGCGGTTTGACGCCGGCATGCACTTCGTCAATCTGCAGTTCGTCGGCCACGGCCTCAGCCGTGCGCTGGTTGTCGCCGGTGAGCATAATGATCTTCAGACCGAGTCGGTGAAGGGTGGCAACGGCCTCCGGCGTCGAGTCCTTGATGGGGTCGGCGACAGCGCAAACGCCCGCCAGCTGGCCATCGATACCGACGAAGATCACGGTGCGGCCCTGCGTCTGCAGCTCGCTCGCCCGCTGCTGCAGAGAGTCACCAGCAATGCCGTGCTGAGTCAGCAGTTCCGGTTTGCCTATGACTACCCGCTTCTGGTCCACTGTGCCAAGCACGCCCCCGCCAGTCACGGACTCGAATTCATCGACTTTCCCCAACGTCAGGTCGCGATCGCGAGCGCCATCCACGACCGCTCGGGCCAAGGGATGCTCGCTAGACTGTTCGACAGCGGCGGCCAGCCGGAGCAGTTCCGTCTCATCGAATCCTTCGGCCGGGATGCACTCGGTCAGCTTGGGTTTGCCCTCGGTCAGCGTCCCGGTCTTGTCGACGACGATCACGTCGACCTTCTTCATCGTCTCCAGGACTTCGGCGTTCTTGATGAGCACGCCTTCCTTCGCGCCGCGCCCCACGCCAACCATGATTGACACGGGAGTTGCCAGTCCCAATGCACAGGGGCAAGCAATAATCAGCACGGCCACCGCGTTGACAAGCGCATGCGCGAGTCGTGGCTCGGGACCAATCCCCGCCCAGACGACAAAGGTGATCACCGAGGTCAGCACCACGGCCGGCACGAACCAAGCGGCGACCATGTCCGCCAGACGCTGGATCGGCGCTCGGCTCCGCTGTGCTTCTGCGACCATTTGGACAATGCGGGAGAGCATTGTGTCGCTGCCGATTCGTTCGGCCCTCAGCATGAATGTGCCCGTCTGATTGACCGTCCCCCCGATGACGGTGTCGTCGACGTCTTTTTTGATGGCAATCGGCTCTCCAGTTATCATTGATTCGTCAACCGTGCTGCGGCCGTCGGTGATCACGCCATCAACGGGAACTTTTTCGCCGGGGCGGACGCGCAACAGGTCGCCTTTGTTCACCTGCTCGAGCGAGACATCCACTTCTTCGTTGCCACGCACGAGATGCGCAAGCGGCGGCGCCAAGGACAACAATTCTCGAATCGCGCCGCTTGTTCGATGCCGGGTCCGCAGTTCGAGCACCTGGCCGAGCAGCACGAGAACAATGATCACGGCCGCCGCCTCGAAGTAGACTTCGGCTTGTCCCTCCCGGAGAAAAGACTCGGGCAACAACTGCGGGAAGAACATGGCGAATACACTGAAGAGGTAGGCCGCACCCGTGCCGAGCGCGATCAGCGTGAACATGTTGAGGTTCCAGCGGACGACACTTTGCCAACCGCGAACGAAAAACGGCCACCCCGCCCAGAGGACGACTGGAGTGCTGAGGACCAGTTGAATCCAGTGCGATGCGGACGTTGAAAACCAGTTTTCGATTGCCGGCACGATCATCGGGGCCATGGCCAGGATGAGAACTGGAAGGCCCAGAATCAGTCCGCCCCAAAACCGTCGCGTCATGTCTCGCAGTTCGCTGCCGTCTTCTTCCGCGACCGCCGCGACTGACATCGGCTCCAGGGCCATCCCACATTTGGGGCAGTTGCCAGGGTGATCCTGTTGAATCTCAGGATGCATCGGACAGGTGTAAATCGTCTTCGATCCCATCGCAGGCAGGGCCGGCTCCAGCGCCATGCCGCATTTCGGGCAGCTGCCCGGTTGGTCGCTGACGACTTCGGGATGCATCGGGCAGATGTAGGTCGTATCTGACTGAACGGGAGGAGGATCGGATTGAGGGGCTTGGTCAGCCACGAATTTGTCGCGGCAATGCTCGCTGCAGAAGAAATGGCGCTGACCGTCTACTTCGACGCTCAGGCCGGTCGCCTCGTCAACCTCCATGCCGCAAATCGGGTCAATCGCCATGCTTGAAGTCCCATACAACACCACTGGCCAACAGCGACCAAACAACCCCTTCAAACGTTAGATGCGGGACAGTGCGGGTTTCTTCATAGACCAGCATTGACGACTGGCGCGCGGACAAGTCAGGCCCGAAGCCCGAAGAAAACACGCCCCGAAAGCATCCAACAATAGGATGGATGGTCGACCGCAAACCCTCTCGTCCAAACGAGGCGACAGTGCGAGCCGCAACACCTCGGAGTTACGTGTGATGAGGCACCTTGTGCACATGCTGATTGGTTGCGTGTTACCGTTCTTGCTGATTTTCGTTCTCCCATTGTTTGGCGTGGGAGAGGGCGTGACGATGTTCGTATTCGTTGCCCTCATGTTTGCTTGCCATCTTTTCATGATCCGGGGACACGATCACTATCCGCGAGATGACGGGAAGGGAGAAGACCGTGCGCACTCTTAGCGTTGCCCGATTCGGGTTTGCCTTGGCGATGGGAGCTGCATTGTCCTACGTTGGCTGTGTGTTCGTGATGATGACAGTCCCGAAAGACGTAGCAATTCGCTTCTTCAACAGCATCATGCACGGTGTCGACGTCACGCCGATCATGCGTTGGGATATGCCGTGGTGGGAGATGATCGTGGGCGTGCTGGAGATCTTCATCCTGGGGTGGCTGCTCGGGGCTATCATCGCGGTGTTTTACAACGTGGGATTGAAGGAAACGAAGAGGAACTGATCCATGCACGACCATCAGTCCTACGCCTATGGAGCTTGGGGCCTCGTCATCACGATGGTCCTGATCAGCGTTTTCTTCATTGTGCGTTTCATTCCGATGCAGACGCGACTCGGCAAGCGTTCTGGCGGAGCACTAATCACCTTTCTCGTAGCCCTGTTCGCAGAGATGTACGGCTTTCCGCTGACGATCTATTTGCTCGGACACTTTGTCGGAATCCGGATTCCCTTGGATCACGTCAGCGGTCACCTCTTGGGAGATCTCATCAGCTACCTGGGACTCGGCAATGGATGGTTCATCGTGATGACCGTGAGCAACATTTTGTTAATCACCGGAATGTTGCTGGTCATAAATGGCTGGGAACAAGTCTACAAGTCTAAGGGAGAATTGGTCACTGACGGTCTTTACAAATACATGCGCCATCCTCAATACACGGGGATCTTCGTAATTACGCTGGCCTTTATGATCCAGTGGCCGACGCTGACTACCCTTGTCCTATGGCCGTTCGTTATCGCCATGTATGTCCGCCTAGCGAAGCAAGAGGAGCAAGACGTGTTAAAAGAATTCCCGGAGGAATACCGCAAGTACATGCGAGACACGCCGATGTTTATTCCTCGAATCTTTCCACACGACGCATAAGGGTGATCAATTCCGCCGCGCGCACTCTACATTTGCTGCCGCAATGCTCTCCTCGCCCGATTAAGACGCGATCCCACAGTGCCCTCGGGAATCTCCAAGGCGGTGGCGATATCTCGATACGACAATTCCTCGACCTCGCGAAGCAGGAATATCGCACGTAAATCCGGCTCGATTCTGGACAGCGCAACTTCCAAGGCGTCCCTGTTATCGAGATCCGTCAGATCTCCATCATCTACGGGGTCCCAATCTAGCAAGTGATCCGGCCACCGCCGGCGTCGGCGCAGATGTTGAAGCGACTCATTGACGGCCAGCCGGTACAACCAGGTCTCGAAGCGCGCCCGCCCGTTGAATTGACCAATCGAGCGGAACGCTTGCAGGAAGACCTGCTGAGTTACATCCGCGGCATCTTGCAGGCCCACCATCCGCACCGCCAGTCGGAATACGTTCTGGTGACACGAATCGTAAAGCTGCCGATGCGCCGTGCGGTCGCCCCCTTGGCAGGCCGCCACGACTACCGCGAGCGA
>JABAOE010013401.1_pt1 | contig 13475 bp, 12 predicted proteins | sample 7062141 | NCBI WGS metagenome assembly JABAOE01 (sample SAMN14538627, study PRJNA623070) | marine sediment metagenome | biome: marine biome [ENVO:00000428]; feature: marine pelagic biome [ENVO:01000023]; material: deep marine sediment [ENVO:00002113] | place: India: Gulf of Khambhat ... | reverse complement strand
TTGCTACTTTTCTGGATGTTACGTACGTATCCGTAGACTACATAGGCGGTGATCAACCCCAAGACGACCGCGACCAACAGAATCCCCCCAGCACCGGGTTTCTTAGCCATGACAAACCTCCTTAAGTTGCGGAATCGTATGATGTTCGTAGAGTTTCACAAAAGCAACCCTAAATTCGTTTTCTATTACACGCGCTCCGAGAGTGCGGGCCTGGCTGATTGGCAACCATGCCGAGATTCACCTACAGCCATAATAGTGCCAACCTTTTCACAATCCGGCGCTTCGTGACGCAGAAGAAACCAGGAGGCACAAAAAGGCTTCATCCATGATAAAAAGGCGCACCGTGGTAACCCGGCCTCCATTACCCGCTAAGACCGCAGAGAATCGGCCTGCCCCAAAATGTACAACCGTCCCCGCCGGGAACCCGACTACCAGAGACCTCCCCTCCCCGCTCCGGCGACACGCGTCAGGTGGCCTTTAACGCCAGCAAGGCCAGCATCCGCCCCGTCTGACCGCGCTCGGCCCGATACGAGTAGTAATCCTCCAGGTGGCAGGCGGTACAGACACGCGGATTATGCACCTCCCGCACCCCGAGAGCGGCTAGTTGATCCTCGATTGCCTGCCAGAGATCGGTTTCGTAATGGCAGGGACCAATCGATGGTCCGAGGGTCGCGTGGCAGCGAGCGGCCTGGGTGCCATATGCTCGCTCCATGGCGGCCAGGGTCCGTCCCACCAGGTTTAACCCGGTACCGGCCCGGCCAGAATGTACCAGGCCAATCGCCGGCCGATCAGGATCCACGAGGTAAACCGGCACACAATCGGCCGAGCGGATGACGAGCGGCAGGCCGGGCTTGTCGGTCACCAACGCGTCAACGCCCGGAACACCCGTGGGAGAGGGATGATCGATGATCGCAACGCCGTCCCCGTGGGTTTGCTCCGCCCCAACAAAACGTTGCGGGTCAAAACCGAGCGCAGCGAGAAACTGATCGCGGGCCCGGTCGGACCGGCTATCGAGACCGGCTGAACGCTTCGTGAAGGCATGAACGACGCAGTCCGCGGACACCAGCGAGGGGAAGGTTTCCCACCGCAACACCGGTTCATCTGGCATGGCGGACGGTGACCCCGGTGGCGCGTTCAAGGGTGGCGAGAGCGACCTGGTAATCGTGAAGGGCCTGCACCTCGTTGGCGCGGGCCTGGGTGAGAGCGGTCTGGGCACTGAGCACGTCCAGTTGGGTCCCGCTGCCGGCGCGGAACCGGGCCTCGGCGAGGCGGAGTCCTTCGGTGGCCTGTTCGACCGTCTTGGTTTGGGCCTCGATGAGCTCAAGCGCTTGCTGGTAGGCCGAGAACGCCTGGCGTACCTCGAGCTCGATCGTGCGCCGGTTGTCCTCCGCATCAATCCGCGCCTGGTCCAACTCGGCCTGCGCCTGTTGGACTCGTCCGCGGGTCAACATCCCGTCAAAGATGTCCCAGGTGGCTCTCGCGCCGGCTGTCCACCCGTCAATCGTGTCGTCCACGTCATCCTGGAACAGGCTGTTGCGGATGCCGTAACCGGCAAACACCGAGAGTTCGGGGAGATATCCGGCGCGCGCGACGCGGAGGTTTTGTTGGAGTAACCGCACCTGTTGCCGGGCCTGCTTGAACTCGGGGCGGTTCTCGATGGCGTCGGCCAGGGCGGCGGTCAATTGCCAGTCGTGAGGTTGGTAGCGCAGGTTGCCGCGGAATTCCATGGCGGTGAAGTTGTCCTGACCCACAACATCATCCAGCGCCAAGAGCCGGACCAGGTTTTCCTTCGACAATCGTAACTCGTTGCGCGCCCGAATCAGCGGCGGTTGGGCGTTGGCCAGTTCCACTTCCGCCCGCAGCACGGTGAAATGCGGCACGGCGCCGACTTCAAAGCGATGACGGGCATCCGTGAGCTGTTGTTCGAGCAGGTGAATCGATTCCTGGCGCACCGTTACCAGTTCCGTGTTCAGCAAGACCTCGTAGAATCGTTGTTGCACCTCGAGCACGGTATCCGCCAGGACGCGATCGTAGTCCAGCACGGCGATCTCGCTTGCCAGCCGCGCGGCGTGCAGGGCGGCATTGACGCGCCCACCGGAATACACCAATTGGCTGACCTCGATGCTGGCGCGCCAGGGACGTTCCTGGTTCTCGGTCGGACCGCTGCCGCCGGGAAAGACATCAATGAAATTGACATCGTTCTCGGTGTATTGGCCCACGGCCTGCAAGCGGGGGACGGCCTCGGCGCGCGTCTCGACTACCACGCCGTGGGCGCGTTTGAGCTCGGCGCGTGCTTTCAGGATGGTCGGGTTCTGCTCCACGGCACGATCAATCGCCTCCACCAGGGTCAGGCTGTGGCGCGGACCGGTGGTCGGGGCGGGCGGGGGCTCGGCCGCGACACCCACGGCAGTGCCGGCGAGGACCGCGGCGGTCAGGCAGAAGAAGGTTTTCATGGTGCCAGGTCGAGATTGATCTTGGGAGCCGGCAGCAAGCGGTCAAAGGCAGCCTTGTTGCAGCGGTACTCCCGCACCGCCGTGTCACGGATCTCGCGGGCGAGGCCCAATTGCTTGGCCGCGACGAAGACCTCGGCCAAACCGCCATACGCCCGGCAGATATCATTGCGCACCTGGGCGCAATCAACATTCAGCTTGGGTTCACCGGCAGAAAACACAATGGCACACCCTTGCTGGTCGGTTTGGCGATAGATATCAACCAGCAACCGGATCGTTTCCTGGCGTGAATTATCAAGTAACAACGCCTGGACCAGTGCGATCGTGGCCGCATCGAGCCGGTTGTCCAGGAGCTGGGCGGAAGCGATGCTCAGGTAGGCATCCGGGCTGCCCGGTGACAGGTGTCGCATGTGCTCGTAGGCATCGATCGCCTCGTCATACTCCCCCAGTCGCATCTCTGACAGGCCGAGGTTCCAGTAAATCTCGTGGTTGCCAATAGCACGGATCTCTTCCGACGCCCGACCGCGGGCGGCCTGTTTCTTGAGGTTTTCCTCGTTGGACGCGCGGTCCAGCACAACAGCAGCCTGCAGGACATCGACCGATTGGCGATATTTGCGGCTGGCCGGGGTCGTGATCAGGTTGCCATCGGGCGATTGTTGGGCCAGGCTGTCGCCCTTCAGCCGGTAGTAAGCTCCCAGGTGGAGCAGCACGACCTCGGTCTGGTCGGTGATGGCCCGGGCCTGCTCGGCCTCCTCGATGATCTGGTCGAGCTTTTCGTTCTCTGCGGTCGGGTCTTCCTCGTAGAGCGCGAACGCGAGGGATTTGCGGGCGTTGTGACTGTTCGGGGCGGTCTCCACCGCGGCGGACCAGAGGGTGATCTCGTCCTGCCAATCAAGGTTACGGGCAAACGCCCGAGCACCGAGCGCCAGCAGGATCACCATCAGCACCGAGCGGGCAGCGATCTGGAGCCAGATGGGCACGATCCAGGCGGAAAGATCCAGCCGCAGCACCAGGCGGCGGCAAATCCCGTACACGGCGATCACCAGGCACCCGGCAAAACCAACCAGCGGCAGGTACAGGAAACGCTCGGCCATCAGGTGCTGGAGCGGGAACAGCAGGTTCGATGTCGGCACGAGCGCGACGAAGAAAAAGAGAACCAGGTAGGACAACGGACGGTTGCGGCGGCACTCGCGCAGCGCGATGAGCAATGCCAGGCAGACCATGACCAGGGCGATAATCGCTTTCCAGTCTTCCCAGCTTGAGAACCCGAAATCGACCACCGGCACCTGGTTATAAGAGTAGTCCGGCGACAGCCGGGCGGGCCAGATCAACAACCAGAGATACTTACCGATCACCTTGATCGCGGTGAGTTTCTGTTCCCAGGTATCAACCCCCTCCATCACCAGCGGGTTCTGGACCCAGGGCAGTTCCGGCGGCCGCAGCCGCTCGAACACTTCGCGACGAACATAAAACCAACCCGCCAGCGGCGGGACCAGGGCCAGGTAGCCTTTCCAGAAAAATCCCCAGACATTCAGCACCAGGTTCACGAGCCGGTTCTGGTGTTTTGGTTCCAGCCGAAATATCAGGTCGTAGACGATCACCAGGCCGACGATCATCAAGGCGGCTTCGTTGGAAAACACCCCCAACGCAGTCACAACTGCCAACCCGATCAACCAGGGAATCTTTCGCCAACCAGGCGCGACCGCACCCCGGGCATGCAACAACAACGCTCCCAGTACCGCCACTGCCGCCAGCAATTCCGATCGCCCGATGATATTCGTGACCGACTCGGTGGCCACCGGGTGAACGGCAAAGATAGCCGCGACAAAAAAACCGGGCCACATGTTGCGCATCAACATCAACACCACGAAGTACACCAGCACGGCATTGACCCAATGTAGCACCACGTTCATCCAGCGATACCCGCCCGGTGATGTACCGTTCTCGAGGATCGCGTAGTTGAGCAGGCAGGAAAGCTTGGTGATCGGGCGATACAGGCCGCTGACGGACTTCGGCCACCAGTAATCCTCGGTCAGGATCAGCTTGAGATTATCTTTGCTGGCCTCCTGGATCCGCGAATCTTCCAGGATCAGAAACCGACTGTCAAAAGTGAAGCCGGCATTGAACNNAACGTGTTGGAATAGACCAACAAGACAATCGTGGCAAGTACTAGTAGCACGCCGAAATGCCGCGCGATCCCCACCGACGTCCAAAGCCGCGCCCGGACCGGATGACCAGCCTCGTCCAGCACCGGGGCCGGCGTCGGGCCGGAAGTTGCCGGTCCTGACGGAGGCGGGGCCTCCGTCGATGGCACCGGTTCCGGTTCCGGCTCCGGATTCGGATTCGGTTGTGGCTGTGGTTGCTCGGTTGCCATGATGAAAGCGGTCGGTCCTCACCAGAAACGCGCCAGTTTGTCAGCGGCGACGGTCAAAGTCAAAACGGAAGTGCCTGGCGGGACCGGGGCGTTCGCCCAATCTGCTCTTCCCAAAAATGCCAAACCAGCTCGCCGGCGGCTTGGGCCTGGTCCGCGGTGAGTTTCACGCGCCGCACGGTTGCCGGGCTGGCTTCGATCAGCGCGGCGAGCACGCGTCGAATCCCGCTGGGCGCGGTCCAGCGCGGCCGCCAGCCGGCGGTTGCCAGGACCTGGAGCACAAACCAGAACAGGACCGCCCGCGGATCGTGGGCGTGCGGCAGATCATCCAGCCAACCAGCCAGGCGGTCGAACATGACCGGCTGCGGATCCTCGGTCTCGCAGGCAAGATCAACCAGCTCACAGCCGCAAGAGGCCTGGCTGAGCAGGGCGTAAGATTCTCGCAGGGCCGGACGGGCGTTGACCAGGAAACAATCATGAAGCAGGTGCAGATCACTGCGGCGGCTGGGCAGGTACACCAGTTCGTCCTGGTAGAACAAGTCGAGCTTGCCGAGAAACGGGGTTTTGACACGGCGCGCACCCTTGGCCATGGTTTTCAACTTCCCCCGATCACGCGTGAACCAGGTCACCACCAGGCTGGTCTCGGTGACCGGATACCGCCGCAGCACGATCCCTTCTGCACGCTGCCAGTCCATGGCCCGCTCACCGAGCCGACGGGTCCGGGAGCTGCTCGGGCGCCGGATTGCTGGCGCGGGCGGTCGCAGCGGAAGCGGCGCGGTACTCCGGTACCACGGCACCGGCGGAGATGACCAGTTTCATGCCGTCGGCAACGGTCATGTCCAGCTCGATCAGGTCCTCGCGTGGTACCATCAACAAAAACCCGCTGGTCGGGTTGGGCGTGGTGGGCAGGAAAATATTGAGCACCTCCTGGGTGGTGCGTTGCTGAACTTCGCCCTGGGTTTCACTGGTGACAAAACCGATCGCATAGATTCCCTGGCGCGGATATTCGACCAGCACCACCCGCTCGAACACCGTTTTCTTCCGCCCGAGCATCGTGTAACTGACCTGTTTCATGAACGCGTACATCTTGTTCAGCAACGGCACGCGGTTGATCAGGGTCTCGCCGGCCCGAAGCATCCGCCGCCCGATCACCAGGCGGGTAATCCAGCCGATCAGGGTCACCAGCGCGGCGAACGTCACCAGGGCCACGATCCGAAACAGGAACTCGTGGTAGGGCAACCCGCTCATCAAATCCCGCAAGGCGCGGGGTAGCAGGAAATTGGTCACGGTGTTGAACAACCACCAGAGAATCCCCACCGACAGCGCCAGCGGGATCACCACCAGCAAGCCGGCCCCGAAAGAATTGCGGATTTGTCGGCCGATTGATTTCATTTCATTACCCTACCGCCGGCATCGTTACCACCGGGCGAAACGGATGTCAACGCGAGCCTGCCGGACGTGACGGCAGAAGCCGCCGCATCACCCGCCGCTCGGCGCGGCGCATCGCGCGGCGTTCGGCGGCGGTGGCATCACCGTAGCCGGCCAGGTGCAACAGGCCGTGCACGAGATAGAGCACCAGCTCACGATACACCGTGGTTCGGTAACGCCGGGCATTGGCCTGGGCGTGGTCAACCGAGATAACCAACTCCGCCTCGTCGCCGTAGTCAAAGGTCAGGATGTCGGTCGGACCGGCTGTCTGGTGAAATGACCGGTTCAGCGCCGCGATCTTGCGATCGCTGACCAGCACGATACCCAGCGCGGCCTGGTGCACACCGGCCAGGTCGGCCGCGCACCCCGCCATCTGCCGCAGCCGGGTTAGCCCGACACGATACCGGCGTTGGCGGTTGCGGACGGTGACCGATCGCCCGCCGCGCGCTGCCGGTTTCATGAGGTGGAATTGACCGCCTCGGCCGCCGTCGCCTGGCGCCGGCGTTGTTCACGGATCTCTTTGAACCGGCCGTAGGCAGCGATGATTTTCTGGACGAGCTCGTGGCGGACCACGTCCCGTTCGTCGAGGTAGACAAAGGCCAGGCCGTCGATTTCCTTGAGAATGCCTTCCACCTCGACCAGGCCGGAGGTTTTGTGACCGGGCAGGTCGACCTGGGTGACATCACCGGTGACCACCACCTGGGAATCAAAACCCATCCGGGTGAGGAACATCAACATCTGCTCGCTGGTCGCGTTCTGGGCTTCGTCCAGGATCACGAACGCGTTGTTCAGCGTCCGCCCGCGCATGTAGGCCAGCGGCGCGATCTCGATCACCCCGCGCTGCATGTGACGCTGGATCTCGTCGGGATCCATCATGTCGTAGAGCGCGTCGTATAACGGTCTCAGGTAGGGTGAGATCTTGTCCTCGAGCGTGCCCGGCAAAAACCCGAGCGCTTCACCGGCTTCAACCGCGGGCCGGGTCAGGATGATCCGCGCCACCGTTTCCTGGCGCAACGCATTGACCGCCATCGCCATCGCCAGGTAGGTCTTGCCGGTACCGGCGGGGCCGATGCCGATCACGATGTCATGAGTGCGGATCGCATCGAGGTACTGTTTCTGGCCGATCGTTTTCGGCTGGATGGGACGTTTGCGGGCCGACACATCCACCCGGCCGGCCGCCAGTTCCTCGAACCGCAACGACTGCCCCTCGGCAACCGCCCGCACGGCTTGCTTGAACTCACGCCGGCTGATCGTTGCTCCCCGCGCGGCCGCCTGTTGTAGTTGGCGGAAAAGCTCCTTCGCTTTTGCGAGGTTCGCCGCCTCGCCTTCGAGGTTGATCCAATCATCCCGCGCCGTGACCCGCACCTGCAAGGTTTCCCCGAGCAGTTGCAGGTTACTCGGTTCGTTGGCAAATAACGCCTGGGCTTGGCGGGCGTTGTCGAAATGCAGGGTTTCGCTGGGCATGGACCGGAAACGAACTCAACAATCCTTTACCTGCCCAAGATACCCCATCCCGCCGGCTTTCTCAATCGCGCGGGATGACAAGCACCTGGTTCGGGTAGATCCGATGCGGGTTCTGGATCTTTTCCTTGTTCGCGCGATAGATCAGCGGCCATTTGAGTGGATTGCCGTACACGCGGCCCGCGATCTTCCACAACGAATCGCCCTTCTTGACCGTGTACGTCGTCGGCTCAGCCGGCACCTCGATCTCGGGCTCGGGTTCATCGTCCAAGATCGCCAACGGCGCCTCGTCGTCCAAACCCGGTGCCGGTGGCAACGGCGTGAACTCAGTATCCGGCACCGCCTCATCACTGCCGGGCGCGGAGCCTACGATGTAGCCGCGGTTGCCCCATAAACCGCGATCGATCCAGTAATGGGTGCGCCAGTTGGGATACCGGGCTTTCACCCAGTCAGCCCAATCGGCTTCCAGTTCCGGTTGCTCGAGAATATCCATGCGACCGAGAAAATCAGCCGGCGTGGCGTCATCGGCCGCGGTCACTGGTTCCAGGTTCTTGGGGGCGGTGGCGCAGCCGGCCAGGAACATCATCCCGGCCGTGAAAACTAACAGGGAAAGCAAAGCGTTACGGACATTCTTCATGATCAATTTCATCCTCCTTGGACCTCCTACCCAGCGGCTATAACACGAAGCAAAACCAGCCGTCAACGCTTAATCCTAATAAGGCATCACGGGCCGCGTACTCGGCAACGGCGCTGCCAGGCCATGGACGAGAAACGAGCGGACCTCGGCCTCGAGCAACCACGGCGGCTCGGCATCCGCCACCCGCCGCGGCAGATCAATATCCACCGCCAACCCGTGTGCGCGCAGCGCATCAAGACAGGCCAGCCCGTCAGCCGGTTCCTTGACCGGCAAGCCCAACAACCGCGCCGCGGCAATGGCAAGATCGTCCAGCGAAGCGCACGATTCCGCATCCCAGGGTTCACCGGTCAGGATCGCCTCGCGCTCGAGCACGGCCAGACAAGCCGCTGGCTCTGCCGGCGATTCCTCGGCCAGGCCGCTGGCGCGGACCAGCAAACACGCCAACGCCCCTCGCTTGAGACAGGTCCGCGGCGTTCGACCCCGGTTCCCGGGTCGGTGCAACCACGGCGGCGGAGGTGGCGCCGACCGCGGAACCCATGTCGGTGCGAATTTCGCCGGCGGCGGCTGTTCGGCCGCTGGATTACGAACCTTCAATCCTTCTGGGTGGCTCTCGCAGTTCTCGATGTCCCGTCCCAACTCGACTGCCCGGCGGCAGGCAATCTCAATCTTTTCCAGCTCCGCCTCGATGCGGGCAACCTCGTCCTCCGGTTGGGACGATTCGATCACCTCGCGGGCGCGCTCGATGATGGCCAACAATCCTTTCAAGCGTTCGAGGCCGGAGGTGAGGCAGGCGGCGTGTTCTGTATCACCCGAGTTTCGCGCCTGTTCTTCAATTGGATCCAATACCTCGATCAGGAAACGCAGGTCGGTGAAACATTGCTCGGCTTGGGCTTGCCGCCCGCCGAGTTCATCGGCCGGGCGGGCCGGGGATACATTGTTGGTATCCTCCCCGACCACGACGACCGCGGGTACCAGCCCTCCGCCGAGGAGGACCAGGAACCTGATTGTCCGCCACCATGTCATCAAGGAAGGTGATTCTAGCGCAAGCAACAGGCTTTTTCATTGAAAATGTGATTGGCCGGACTATACTGCAGTCCGTGATGCGCTTTCTTGCCCTGCTAACCGTGCTCGGTGTGGTCGCCGCTTGCCAATCCGGTGCCGCTGAACCGGTCAACCCGCCAGCCAAGATCCCGTTTGGTGTCGGCGAAAAACTGCAATACCGCATTTTCTGGGGTCCCGTGCCGGTGGGCGTTGCCTCGCTGGCAGTGATGGGGATCGACCAGGTGGATGGCTATGAATGTTACCGGGTAGAAGGCGAAGCGCGCACCGTTGGCCTGGGACGCCTGCTCTACCGGCTTAACAGCCGCACCACGAGCTGGCTCGATACCACGGGCCTGTTCAGCCGGCGCTTTGAACAGGACGGCCGGGAAGGCCGGCACGTCAAGCGCCGGATCACCACCTATGACTACGAGCAGATGGAAGCCACTACCCGCGACCTGGTCAGCGGCAAGGAATACACCCTGCCCCTCGACGCGCCGGTCCAGGATATCATCTCCGCTTTTTATTATATCCGGTCCCTCCCGCTCGCGGTCGACAATACCGAGACCCTCGCCATCAATACCGGCAAGAAAAGCTGGGACGTGACCATCCGGCCGGATAAACGGCGCAAGCTCTCACTCCGCCCCACCGGCGAGCGGGAGGCGTTGCGGGTCGAGCCCGACCCAACCCTGCTGTTCGTGGCCCGCAATGATGGACGGATGTGGTTTTGGATCAGTGACGACAAGCAACGCTTGCCGCTGGTGATGAACTCGACCATGTCCATCGGCTCGGCCAAGATGGTGTTGTTCGACATCGTGCCGGCAGCCACCCCGTCACACCCGGCCGCCGGCGCGGTCCTTGGCGCCGCCCAGCAACGATGACCGCCAACCGACTCCGCCAGCTTCTCGGCCGCTGGTCTCAATCCTCGATCCTGGTCGTCGGGGATGTGATGCTTGACCAATTCATCTGGGGGAAAGTCTCGCGCATCTCCCCGGAGGCACCGGTACCGGTGGTCGAGGTGAACAAGGAATCATTCTTCCCGGGCGGTGCCGCCAACGTTGCCCGCAACCTGGTCGCCCTCGGCGTGCCGGTCAGGGTGGCCGGGGTGGTTGGCGACGACCCGGCCGGGGCCACGATCCGGTCGTTGCTCGATGAACAGGGCGCCGAGACCAGCGGTTTGATCGTCGATCCGACCCGCGAGACCTCGCTCAAGACACGGATTGTCGCGCACCAACAACAAATGGTGCGGTTTGACCGCGAAACCACCGCGCCCATCTCGCCCGCTACCAGCCGCAAACTCGGCGGGTATTGCCGCGATTGCCTCGCTGAGGTCGATGCCGTGATTTTCGAGGATTATGGAAAAGGAGTCCTGGCGGCGTCGAGCTTGCGGGCTCTGCCCCGGCTGGCCCAGGCCCGGGGAAAAATCACCGCCGCCGATCCCAGCCCGCGGCAACCGATGAAGTTCACCGGCCTGAGCGTTATCACCCCCAACCGCCAGGAAGCCTTTGCTGCCGCGGGAGAGTCACCCAGCGAACCGATGCCGGATGTGCTGGCCGACCAACCACTGCTCAAGGTGGGCGCGCGCCTGTTGCGCAAATGGAAACCCGCCAACCTGCTCATCACGCTCGGCGAACACGGGATGTGCCTGTTCCGCCCCGGCAAACGCCCCCATCATATCCCCACCGTGGCGCGCGAGGTCTATGATGTTTCCGGCGCGGGCGACACGGTGATCGCCACGCTGACGGCGGCGCTGGCGGCCGGCGCGCGACCCGCGGAAGCGGCCGAACTCTCAACCCACGCCGCCAGCGTGGTGGTTGGCAAAGTCGGTACCGCGATCTGCACCCGCGAAGAACTCGCCGCTAGTTTTCGTCGCCAGGGATAAAACATCCCGCGCGGGCCGGGCGCGCTTCCACGGGTTGCCTCCTCCGATACAAGCCAGCGGGCGTTAGGCTTGTTTCAGCCTGTTGAGTTGCGGTTTCAGGACTTCCTGGTAACAGTCCGGACAGACACCGTGACTGAACTCTGCGTTTGCGTGTACCGCCAGGTATTCTTCCACCTGTTGCCAGTAATTCTGGTCGTCCCGGATCCTCTTGCAATAGCAGCAGATCGGCAGCAGGTCTTCCAGGACCTTGACGTTGCGCAAGGCTTCTTCGAGGTCGTGGACCCGGGCGCGAAGTTCGGACTGGAGTTCCAGTACGCGCACGCCGACCTGGATCCGCGCCCGCAGCTCCTCGCGGTCGGGCGGCTTGGTCAGGTAATCGTTCGCGCCGGCATCGAGCCCGGCCACGATGTCTTCCTTGCGGCCTTTGGCGGTCAACAAGATCAGGTACGGCGGGCATTTTTGCTGGAGCGCCCGCACCTCACGGCAGACATCCACGCCATCACGATGCGGCATCATCCAGTCCAGGATCGCCAGCGATGGCGCATCCGGCGCGCTCAACACCTGGAACGCCTGCTCACCGTCTTGCACCACGACCGGCTCGAATCCCCATTTCTCAAGCCACAATTGCAGCACCCGCCGTGAAACCGCGTCGTCCTCGGCCATTAAGATCCGCATCGTGCCGCCGCCTCCTTGTGCGCCAGCTGCAGTCGTTCCAGTTCACCCCACAGCGCCGTCAACGCTTGGCGGGTGATCTCCAGCTCCGGCCCGGCCTTGGCCAGGCGATCCTCCTGTCCCATGGTCTCCAGGCGCTGGAGGCGGTCATACAGGAACGGGACACCGAAAATCGCCACCGAACCTTTGAGCTTGTGAGCCACTTTCTCGACCGTGGCCGCATCGCCCGCGGCTACCGCCGCCGTCAGTTGGTCGGCGAGCACCGTGGAATCCTGGCAGAACAAACTGGCCACCTCGCATAGCAGGTCCTCGTCGCCTTCAACCTGCGCCAGGGCACGGTCCCGATCAAACAACGGTACCACGCGCGGCCGGTTCACCGGCGGCGGGTCCGCCACAACCGGCTCGTCCACCGCGAGGAGATCCTCCACCCGCATCCGCGTCGGCGCTTGCGCTAACAGGTCGTCGAGCGTCTCAAATAATTTGCTCGCGTCGAGCGGTTTGGTGAGATAGGCATCCATCCCGGCCTCCAGGCATCGGTCCCAGTCGCCGGGCATGGCGTGGGCGGTCATCGCCACGATGGGCATATGCTCACCGGTTCCGCGCTCGAGATCGCGGATGATGCTCGTGGTCTCAAGACCATCGATGTTCGGCATTTGGACATCCATCAAGACCAGGTCAAACCGCTCTCGCTCCAGTGCCTTCAGCGCCTCTCGGCCGTCACTCGCCAGCTGTACCTGGTGCCCGCGTTTTTCGAGGATCCGCACCGCCAGTTTCTGGTTGGTCTGATTGTCTTCGGCCAGCAATACTTTCAATGACCGCGCGGCGGATTCCGCCGTGGCCGGTTCTGAATCACAAGGTTTCTCCTCGATCATCCGCCCGCCGATCACGGTGCGGATGGCGCTGAGCAGTTCCTGGCGTCGCACCGGCTTGGTAAGAAAACGAGCCAGCCCAACCTCTTCCGCGCGGACGGCCTGACCGAGTTCGCAGGCGGACGACAGCATGATGACCGGGATCTGTGCCAGCTCGGGGTCGCCCTGGATTTCCCGGGCCACCGCCAGGCCGTCCATACCGGGCATCATGTAATCGAGCAGGACCACCATGAACGGGTCCTCCTCGGCCACCGCTTGCTTCATGGCTGTCAGCGCCTCGATCCCATCACTTACCAGGGTCGGTTTCATGCCCCAGTGACCAAGCATTTCATCCAGGATCCGACGATTGGTGTGGTTGTCGTCGACCACCAGGACCCGCAGCTGGCGCAGTTCCACCGGCAGGCTCGGTGCCGCGGTGACCACTGCAGCCGATTGCAGCGAAAGCTGAACGGTAAAATGAAATGTGCTGCCGCCCCCGTCTTCGCTTTCTACCCAGATTTGACCGCCCATGATCTGGACCAGCTGCGTCGAGATCGAAAGCCCAAGCCCCGTTCCGCCATAACGCCGCGTGGTCGAACCGTCAGCCTGGGTGAACGCCTGGAAAATCCGCTCCTGTTGCTCGGCCGAGATCCCGATGCCGGTGTCGCGTACCGATACATGCAGCGTG
>JABAOE010011286.1_pt2 | contig 13478 bp, 13 predicted proteins | sample 7062141 | NCBI WGS metagenome assembly JABAOE01 (sample SAMN14538627, study PRJNA623070) | marine sediment metagenome | biome: marine biome [ENVO:00000428]; feature: marine pelagic biome [ENVO:01000023]; material: deep marine sediment [ENVO:00002113] | place: India: Gulf of Khambhat ... | reverse complement strand
GGCCTGGTGGATGATTTCCACGAGCAGTTCCGTAACTTTGACCATGTCGGCCAAAGCCACATACTCATCGTGGGTATGAACCTTCTTCATGCCGGTCGCGAGGATGATCATCTCGATACCCTGCCCATTAAAAATATTGGCATCACTGCCGCCGCCACCGAGACGCACCTGCAAATCCTGACCGAGGACTGCTGCCGCCGACCTTGCCAAACTGACAATCGCGGCGTCTTCAGACACGGCCATGCTCGGGAAATCAGGACGAACGTCTACCTCGATTTTTGGCCTGACGCGCTCACCGTTAATGGTGCATGTCATCCGTTCGGCAGCGTCTTCGAAGCAGGCCAGCATATGTTCGGTCTGCTCCTGCAATTTTTGCGGATCATGACTTCTGGCTTCACCGACTATCGAGACTTTTTGCGGCACGATATTGCGGGCGACACCGCCATCGATACGGCCGATATTGGCGGTCGTTTCGAAATCAATGCGCCCCAGGCGCATCTGGCTGATAGCCAGCGCAGCAGCCTGAATGGCCGAAAGCCCTTGTTCCGGGGCCATTCCGGCATGCGAGGCAACCCCTTCGATTTCGATATTCAGGATATTGGCTCCCGGCGCCTTGAGCACCATCCAGCCGACTCCCTCGGTATCCAGGGCATAACCGCGCTTTGCCCTGAGCAGACTATAATCCAGGTGCTTGGCCCCCACCAGCCCGATCTCTTCGGCAATCGTCACGACCACCTCGATCGGTCCGTGCTCAAGCTCATGCTCACGAACCACCTCGAGGGCTTCAATAATTTCTGCGACGCCGGCCTTGTCATCTGCGCCAAGCACGGTATCACCAGCGCTGTAAAATACACCGTCGCGCAAGATCGGCTCGACCTGACCGCCCGGCTCCACCGTATCCATATGCACTGAAAACAGAAGAGGCTCAAGGCTCCTGCCTGTGCCGGGGAACCTGGCAACCAGGTTGCCGACCTCACCGCCAGTCGTTGCCGCCGCATTGTCAAAAACAACCTCGGCACCGAGGTCTTCGAAACGCCCTGTGAGGTAGCGGGCAATGGCACTTTCCTGCAAGGGTGGACTGTTGATCGCCGCCAGGCGAGTAAATTCTTCAGTTAAGCGTTTTTGGTTGATCATTGGGACTCTCCGCATAATTAAAGGGATGTATCAATTTAGTACCGCAACAGCTTGCCACAAGACAAGCAAAAGTGGCAGGAAAACCTTACAGAATTATAGACAAGGCCGTGCCGAGACTGCTAATATAAATAAATTTTGTTTTTCAGGAAGTTAACGCCTTTTTAACGCAGGACAAGACCCTTGAATTTTGATTTTCATCCGCCGAATTCTTCGCTGACCAAACACCACAGAAAGAAGCCCCGTTTACGTGTCTGGTTGTTTCTCGCACTCGGCGCCCTGATGCTGCTGCCTCTTTTTTTACAACCCACTCTCACCGACACTGAAGCAAACACTGCCGCTCCGGAAATTCCTCCCCCTCCACCTGTCCCGGAAATCCGCAAGGAAATCATCCAGGGCACCATTGCCCAGGGCGACACGGCCACAGCACTGTTGGGCAGCTATTTTTCGGCTGCAGAAATCCACGAACTGAGTCGCCAATGCCGCGAGGTTTACCCTCTCTCCCGGCTCAGCGCAGGCCAGCCATATCGCCTCTGCTTAAGTGATGATGACTTCGAGCGTTTTGAGTACGATATCGATCGAGACGAACAACTGATTATTTCTCGAGAAGAAGAAGCCTTTTCCATCAAGCGCGTCCCGATCCCCTATACAACAGAAACGGTGCGCGTGCGCGGCAGAATCGACTCCAGCCTGTTTGAAGCCGTTACCAGCACCGGCGAAAGCGATGTGCTGGCTATGAACCTTGCCGACATTTTCGCCTGGGACATCGATTTCATTCTCGACATCAGAGAAGGTGATTCATTTCAAGCTCTGGTGGAAAAACGTTATCGTGAAGGGAAACCGGCAGGCTATGGCCGTATTCTGGCCGCGGAATTCACCAACCAGGGGACCACCTTCCAGGCCTTTCTCTATCAGGACGGCGACCGCCGCCCAGACTATTTCGATGCCGACGGGCAAAGCCTGCGCAAAGCATTCCTGAAAGCGCCGCTGTCGTTTTCACGCATCTCGTCAGGGTTTACCATGCGTCGATACCATCCGATCACCAAAACCTGGAAGGCCCATCCGGCGATCGACTATGCGGCACCGCGCGGCACTCCGATCAAGAGTGTCGGTGACGGCACCATTATCAAAAAGGGCTATACGCGAGGCAACGGCAATTATGTCAAGATCCGGCACAACAGCAGCTATGAAACCCTCTACCTGCACATGAAGGGCTTTGCCAAAGGCATCGCCAAGGGCAAAAGGGTTGCACAGGGGCAGACGATCGGTTACGTCGGCAGTACCGGCCTGGCAACGGGACCACACCTTTGTTTCCGGATGTACAAAAATGGTGCCCCGGTGAATCCTCACCGGGTCAAGGCTCCGTCAGCCAACCCGGTCTCAAAGGAGAGCCTTGCCGATTTTAAAGTAATGGCCGGGGAACTGCATGCACAACTGACCGACCAACCACTCGTTAAAACCGCCAGTATCGAGCCTGCGGTCAAAACCACGACCGAAAAATAATCCGGGGACACAAGATGGCCGTCAGACTTGGTGAACTGCTGATCAAGAAAAACCTCCTGACCCAGTCACAGCTTGAAGAAGCTCTGCAGGCCCAGGTCATCTTTGGCGGCAAACTTGGCACCGTGTTGATTGAAATGGGACTGATCAGCGAAGACAAGCTTGCTGAAGTTCTCGCCAACCTGCTGAACATCCCTTGCGCCAAACCCGGGCAGCTGCAGAATATCTCCGAAGATGTGATCAAAATCATCAGCCACGAACTGGCCGAAAAGCACAAGGTTGTCCCGGTTGCCGTCAATGGCAAAAAGCTGACCCTGGCCATGGCGAACCCGCATGATCTGAAGTCGGTCGATGAGATTTCTTTCCGCACCGGCTATATCATTCAGCCGGTCCTCGCCCTGGAAGTTCGCCTCGTCTTCGCCCTTGAGAAATACTACGATGTCAAGCGCACCATGCGCTACATAGCACCACCCAAGCAGGTGCGTGAAGAACTGGACCAGGTGCCCATCTTCCATACTCCCGGGGGGCCCATTAAGGCACCTGACACTGATGAGGATTTGGGGATTCCCGGCTCGGAACAGATTTTCCAGAGGAGAGCCCCGGCAAAAAACCCCGTCGAGGAAGTCGCCGAAGCGGACCTCATTGAAGAGCTTGATGACGCTGATGTCATTGAAGATCTCGTCGAAGAAGAAATCACCCTTGCAAGCACCGCCCAGGCCCTGGTCAAAATCACCGATCGCAACGATGTCGCCGATGCGGTGATCGCCTACCTGGGGGCACATTATGCACGTGCAGCGCTCTTCATGGTGGTTGCCGGCCAGGTCACCGGGTGGCGGTCTGCGCGAGGCGGCAGCGAGATTCCGGGCTTCGAAGAATTCCAGCTGCCGCTCTCGGAACCATCGGTGCTGAAGACCGCGGTAGACAGCAAAAGCTTTTTCCTCGGCCCCATCCCTGCGAGTGGCGCCAACCTGGCCCTGACGACTTTCCTGGGCAAACCGGCACCGAAGACCGCCCTGCTGTTACCGATCAGCATGCTGGGCCGTGTCGTTGGCCTGATCTACGTCGACGATCCGGAAGTCGACTTGTCACATGCTGTTGTCGATGTACAAAAACTTGCCAGCAAAGCTCTCATGGCATTTGAGCTGCTGATCCTGCACAACAAGATATTAAGAGCCTGAAGTTTGAACTATCTTGTTCACCTCTACCTGTCAGGCCCTGACCCTCAACACCAGCTCGGCGGGCTGATGGGTGATTTCGTCAAGGGGCCCATCCCCGGGCATCTCCCGGTCAAAATCATAGAAGGCCTGCGTCTGCATCGTCAGATCGACAGCCTCGCCCACAACAGCACGCACACCAGGCAAAGCAGGCAACAGCTTCATCCGAAATACGGTCATGGCCGCAGCATTGTCGTCGACATCTTCTACGACCACTTCCTGGCGGCCAACTGGTTATTGTTTTCTACGGTTCCGCTGGAAGATTATGCAGCGGCTGTATATCAATTACTGCGTCGAGAGCACGCCAACCTGCCGGAAGGATTGCAGCAGATTGTGCCCCGCATGATTGAATACAACTGGCTGGTTTCCTACCGGCAACAGGACGTGGTCGGCAAAGCTTTGGCACGCATTGCCCAGCGCCTGAGCAGACCTCTCCCCCTGCATGAAGCTACGCAAGACTTGAAACTGCGCCACGCTTTGTTTTTCGAAGATTTCAAGGGATTCATGGACGAAGCCAAGGCTTTTGCCAGACACAGCCTTGGTTGTTAAACAGCGCGTTCAAACCTTTCCAGCATCTGCCCGAACAATTTCAGGTGGTGCCTCTCCTCGTCCGCCATCACTTCGTAGAGGCGTTGACTGTCAGGGTTTGAGGCATGACGTTGCAGGTAGAGGTACTGGTCAAAGGCGCTGAGTTCCATGGCCATGGCAAAATCGAGGATCTGCGCAGTGGTCGCGTCGGCTGCCCAACTGAGGGCTTCCGCAAGGTCCTGACCACCTTCCATGATCTTCCGGACGGGTTCTACCTTGCCGGGGAAATCGTTGTCGGCGAGCCTGCCCGCAAGCGCCTCCCAAAGCTCTTTCAGGGTTGCCTTGTGATGGTTCTCAGCTTCAGCAAGTTCGGCAAAAAGGGCGGCGACTTCAGGCTCTTCAATCGTTTCTGCCATCTGCTGGTAAAAGCGGCGTGCCGCTTCTTCAGTCTGCCAGGCCAACAGGGCTTGTTGCTCAGCATTCTCCGCGGCCAAGAAATCTGCACAAGCCCGCTGCGGCAGCCCGACAGCCAGACCATGCTTCCAGGCGTGCAAGCCGCCTGCCAGGACCTGGACATCCTTCCATCCGGCCTTAACCAGAACTTCAGCTGCGGCACGAGCGAGGGCACCCTGGTCGCAATACACAACCGTGGGTTTCTGAGCGTCAAGGGTTGGCAATTGGAGCGGCAGGTCTGCAGCCGGCACCCAGATGGCTCCCGGCAAGTGGTCATGTCCATAAGCCTCTAGCTGTCGGACATCTAGCAACTGGTAATTTTCGGGATGGTGAGTCGCTATATATTCCCTGAGTCTGTGGGGATTGCAGGTTTGGATTTGCTCGTACAACTCTTTAACACTCACGACACCCCCCCTTTGCCGACAATCGTTATATACAGAGTCTAGCCAGCCATGATCTGGCGGATGCCATCAGCAACAAACTGAACTGAGAGGGCGGCCAGAATGACACCGAACAGGCGCCGCAGGATATTATCACCTGTGCGACCAATGATATCCTTGATACGGTTTGCAGAACTCAATGCCATCAAGGCACACAAGTACATGACAATGACGGCTGAAATCAGGGTGAGAACGCCGCCAAAACCGGAGGTTTGCGAAAAGAGCAGCACCGTGACGGTCAGGCATCCAGGTCCGGCCAAAAGAGGAATCGACATCGGGAAAACCGAGATATCGACTTCCGGGCCGCTCTCCCACTTCTTGCCGGTCTCCCCCTTGGTCACCATATTGAATGCCGTTATGAACAACAGCAGGCCACCGGCAACCCGCAGGGCTTCGATGCTGATGCCAAGCTTCACCAGCAGGGCTTCGCCGAAAAAAGCAAACGCCAGCACGATGCCAATCGATATTGTAACGGAACGCAAAGCCATGCTGCGCACGTAGGCGCGGTCGCAATCGGCGGTAAGCCCATGGAAGACAAGCGCACAGCCAATCGGGTCGATGACGACAAAATAGGATGTCAGGGCGTGCAGGAAGATATCAGACAAAACGCAGACTCCATTAAGGGCAATAGCAAAAAACCTGAAGTCGTTCTACCCCACGTCTGTCAAGGTGTCAAATTCTAATATGCGCTTGCTTTGACTTGTGTTAAAAGCCGGGCATAACATATCAGGGACCACCACAATCTAGTGGCATTAAAATGCAATCATCCAGCAATGGGCCAGTCTGACGCATAGCCTGGCGGGAAGAACGTTTCCCTTGTGCGATTGAAGTAACCATACTGCAGTTCAGGAAAACGCTGCTTATGCTGTCTGAGCATCTCCAGCATTCCGACACCCTTTCCTGCAATTCCGAGGGAAGAGAGGTAGAGGACCGGATCCAGGCTCAGGTTGCGCATCTGGATCATGTCAACGCCAACCGCATCGATCAATTTTGCCAGAGCTGTAATCTCATCCTCCCGGTCACTGACACCGGGGAAAACCAGGTAATTCAACATCACATAGAGCCCGGCAGCTTTAGCACGCCGCAATGACTCGATGACATCCGCAAAACGGTATCCGCGTGGACGATAGTAGGCGTTGTAAATGGATTCCTGCGCTGAATTCAGCGAGACCCTGATCGACTCGACTCCAGCAGCGGCAAGCTTATCGATGGCACCTGGTATAGATGCATTGCTATTGAAGTTAATGGTCCCCCGCCCGGTGGATCGACGCATTTCCCGCACGGATTCGGCAATCACATCAGCCTGCAAGATGGGATCACCTTCACAACCCTGACCAAATGAAACGATGGCGTTTTCGGCCTGCTGTAAGTGCGGGACAGCAACCTCGCAGAGCTCCTGAACACTAGGGACGAATGTAAGCCTTTCCTGGCTGGCAGGGCAACAATCCGATTCCTGCAGGGAGATGCAGCCGATGCAACGAGAATTGCAAGTCGGCGAAGTCGGCAAAGGCGCTTCCCAGCGCCGGAAGAAAAGGTTCTTGGCCGCGAAGCAATGGTAATCAAGGGCGCAGCGCGACAGTTGCTCAAAGAGGCGGTTGTCCGGGTTTTCCTTGATAATCTGGCGGACCAGGGGATCCAGCTTTCGATCATCGAAATGGTCCGGTTGCCATTGGGTATTGCGATCAACCTGTACTGCGGCGACATAAAACCGCTCTTCCTCAACACACCAGCCAACCGCAGTGTATGACCAGAGCGGCAGGGTTTGACCCTTGCGTTGATAATCAGCGGCAGGCAAGAGCGTTCTTGTATATCCCGGTGTCAGAAAAGCCGAGACGGCCTGGATACGGGCACCTCCCCAACTCTTGGGCAACCTCTCGGCAGTCAGCAGTTTGCCACTGCGTCGATCGAAACCAAGCGGAGGGGTCTGCGGAATGGTAAAGAGTCGGCTCCCTTCAGGCATAGGGATCATCTCTGCGCTATCCGGCTTCACTGCAATGGTGCCATTCATCCCTGCCAGAAGCAGTTCCGGATGCTCAAACACCTCGCCCTGTTCATCCGCGACAACCGCCAATATTGTTTTGCTTTTCTCCACTACTCACTCCATTCAAGATTGAGGGATCACCCTGATCGCTTCAGCGAGAGACTACCACAGGCAAAGGGCTGGAAACAATTACTCCCTGTTGCGCCTGCCCGCTTGCTGAGAATTACCGACAAAGTTATTGTTTACCATTTTACAGTAGTATATTTATTTTTAAAAAACATATTGACAGTGTGTTTTATTTGTTATATTTCTTATCCAGCAAGTAAACTTTAAAAGGAGTCAACAATGTTTTCTCTCAAACGGTTCGCTACATCAATTTTGGTTCTGCTCGTCTTACCCACCCTGGCCTTCGCTGCAATTGAGGATTATTTTGTCCAGACTGACTGGCTGGCCCAAAACCGCTCCTCGGTGGTTATCCTTGATGCCCGGCAGGCGCCTCTTTACCTGCTTGGCCACATTGAAGGCGCTCACAGCGTGCCAAGAAGTGATTTCCTTGATAAGCGCGGCGGTGTAAAAAGCCTGGTGCCGACGACGACCGCCTTCGAAGCCCTGATGGAACGCTTCGGCATCACTCCCGACACGACGGTCGTCACCTATGCTGAAGACGACAACCCCTACGCGGCGCGCCTGGCCTGGACCTTGCGCTATCACGGCCATGAAAAGGTGCTCGTCCTCGATGGCGGTTATGAAAAATGGACAGCTGAAGAACGGGAGACATCAATTCTGCCAACTGCGGCAGCTACGCCAAGCAGCTATCGGGTCACCTCGCCAGGGAAAGCACGTGCCGAAGTCGACTATGTCCTGACCCGCCTCGGCAACCCGGGCGTCACCGTCTGGGACACCCGCACGCCGGAGGAATATGAGGGCAGCAGGGTTCGTGCAGATCGAGGCGGGCATATCCCCGGTGCAACTCACCTCAACTGGACCGAATTGCAACACGAAGTTAACGGCGTCAAGGTCCTGCGTCCACTGGATGAGATACGCACCCTGCTTGCCGAATACGGAATTACTCCGGAACAGGAAGTAATTGCGCACTGCCAGACAGGGATCCGCTCGTCCTATGCAACACTCGTCCTGCAAGCTCTCGGCTATAATGAGGTCAAGAACTATGACGGTTCATGGATCGAGTGGGCCAACAATCCCGATCTTCCGATCGTCACCGGAACCGAGACATCTCAGCATGATGAGATTGCCTTCCTTCGCAAATAATTGACTCTGACTGCATAGCCCATCCACGTTGGCAAAGATGAGCCCGGCCATTTCCGGCCGGGCTCCATATATTCATGCCAGAAAAAAACTGCACAAAAATATTTTCAGGCTATACTGTTCCGATAAATTTCTAGGGGTTGAACCATGTCATTTTCCAATCGCATCAAAAATCGGTTAATCGCCAAAGTCATTACCCGCTTCCCAAGCTTGGCGCAACGATTTATCACAGCCTATGAGCCCTGGCAATCAGGCGAGCCGACACCCTGGGCAAAAGTGACCAGGCCTCTGAGTCAATGCAAGTTAGCCATTGTGACGACTTCAGGTGTCCACCACTCAGACCAGACGCCGTTTGACATGCAGGACAGCGAAGGCGACCCGAGCTTCCGGGTTCTCGATGGCCCGGCGATCCTTGACGGTTACCGAATTACTCACGATTACTACGATCACAGCGATGCCGAAAAAGACATCAACATCATCTTTCCGATCCAGCGACTGCAGGAATTGCAACAGGAAGGCGTTGTGGGTGAACTGGCGCAGAAGCACTATTCCTTCATGGGCCATATCGATGGGCGTCATATTGCTACCTTGATCGGTCAATCAGCGAAACAGGTCGTTGACAAACTCCGGCAGGACGCCGTCGACATCGTTTTACTGACCCCCGCCTGAGGTATCTGCAACCAGTCAGTTGGGCTGGTCCAAAGAGAGATTGAAAAAGCAGGGATTCCGACCGTCGGCATCTCGATCGTGCGGGAATACACCGAAAAAGTGCAGCCGCCGCGTACTGTCTTCGTGAAGTGGCCCTTCGGCCATCCACTGGGCGAGCCCGGCAATCGCAAGCAGCAGCGGGCGGTCATTCTGGAAGCATTCAAGGCGCTTTACTCGATTACCACACCGGGCGAGATTATCGACCTCCCCTTCAGGTGGAGACGGTTTGATTATGAGAGTTATGAAGAGCCTAGCGGATTTAAACCTTGATTTACATCTATCCAGAGAGACCTCTTGATGGTGCAACAGATTCACAATCCTAATCTCACAAAACTCTACAACACGCAACAAATGATTACCGTGATCAAATCAAATAGTTACGCATTTATCTCTTTTGTGGTCTATGGCGTATTTTGGTGTTTTTAGATGGGCTAGTGTACCAAGATATCCCTAGTCCTCCGTACTATAAATCCTAAGGTCATGTAAGAATGACTTGCAGTAATACTTATAAGAAAGCCCCGGCTTGTGAACAGCCTGGGGCTTTTCTTTACTGTAAATCGTGATTAGTGAGAACGCTATCACGTCTGTTAGAGCGCCTACTTCGAAATAGTCCTAGTCTATTTTACTGTAAAAACTTCCGTTACCCAGTTCACCATTGACACTATTTGACTACTCATTTAAATTCCCTTAAATCATCTTAGGGGGAAAACTATGCTAACTATACTTCGCACTTCTATTCTATTCTTACTCTTCACTACTTTGACCACTCTATCATTTGCTGAACACATCAAATATCAACAAACTTCAGACGCTGGATTTTCCTATGAGCTAATCATTGAGGCAGAGATACCTGAAGTCATGAAGCCTTTACCTGTACGGCTAAACATATCAGATAGTAATGGCAAGATTATTTCTGGTGCCAAAATCAGCTGCTCTTTATCGATGCCAGCCATGGCTATGCCTAAAAACAATCCACCAATTAAGGAAAGTGCACAATCAGGCCAATACAAGGGGGTCTTTTTATTGACAATGGGTGGATTATGGCATGTTGAGCTAGAGCTCGCTTGTTGTGAAGGAAAAACCGATAGTGTTGTCATACCCATCCCAGGAGTCATGTCTGATGGCAAGGGGAGTGATGTCGATAATAAACTTGAAGAGTTGTTTCACGACAATAAATAACTTGAATAGACCACATAGGGCTCTACTCTCAAAGACCCAATCGGTCACGACTGGGTCTTTGACTTATAAATTCTTCTCCTTATTTTTGTTCTACAGAATTTTTAAGGTTTGGCGTTCTATATACTGACTTGTGAGAAGGCTTAGAAAGTTTACTAACGGAACCCAGTCTGTTTTCCCGCCTTAATGACCCAGGCGTGAAGCCATCGGAATCAACTGCTGATAATCACTATAGCTCAAACGTGTCTGCCAATGACCAGTCATCATACCGGTCAGCACTCCTGCCCAAAACAACCCCAGCACGACAGCAACAAAAGCAAAACGTGGGATCGGCTTCTTCCAGAAAGCGATGTCCAGAGCACCTTTCTCAGGACAGTTGCTGACACAGGTCAGGCAACCATTGCATTCTGGTGAATTGACCTGTCTTTTATGCTGCACATCGATCAATTGCGGGCAACTGCGACTGCAGGCGCCGCAGTCGATGCATTTTTCCCGGCAACGCGTAATCTTGAACGGGCTGAGCATACTGAGCAGGCCGAGCAATGCACCGTAGGGACAAAGGTAACGACACCAGAAGTTCTTGTAGATCACTGACAACAGGGACAACACCCCGATGACGATCATACTGGTGACCGACATATTGGTGAAGAAGTGCAGCATTTTGACATCGGCGATCGCCCAGTAGGGTGCGCTCAGAAACTCTTTAACGGCGAAGACCGGCATACCGAACAGTATCAGCTTGACGAAGAAGAATAGCAGCGCATACTTGGCAAACTGCAGGAAGAGATCGAGCCCCCTCCAGATACGAAAATTGCGCCCGAACAATTTCTGCCCGATCTTCCAACTGCCTTCCGACAGGGTGCCCACGGGACAAACAAACGAGCAGAATGACTTTCTGGCCAGCAGGGCCATGGCGAGGAAGGTCAGAAACAACACCAGCGCAGCCGGGTGCACCGGATCGAAAGTCCCGGTCAAGATCCAGGCCTTGAGGCTGACCAGCGAACCGATCGGCAAAAAGCCTTCTACACCCGGTGGCCGCGGATAATAGCCGAATTGTCCCTTCGTCTCGAAATGGCGGACAAAAAGACCGAACTGCACCCCGAGAAAGAGACACCAGCCGAGGAAAAGCCACTGGATGAGCTGCCGCCAGTGGCCTGCATTATGCGGGTTGAAATATTTCTTCATGATGGAGCGAGGATAACCCAATTCGCAAGATATGGATATGACCTTGGTCAAGTTTCAAGGCCACCGGCATAAAATTTCACAGAACTACGCCTGCTCCATCAATTCAGCGTGCAAGTGCCCTGATGACCGGATGTAGCCCCGCCGTCACCCTGGCCAACGAGTGATAATTGATTTTATCCGGGGTATCCCTGGACGTGTGATAGTAGGGATACCTGAAAAGAGCCGTATCAGTGACCATAATGGCAGGGAAACCGGTCTTCCAGAAAGACCAGTGATCAGACCAGTCGACCCCGACCAACCAGCCCGGCGCAAGTACACCTTCGGATGGGACATGGGCTGACTGCCTGAACGCCATGAGGCTGCTTCTCAGCAGTTCTGCGTGTCGGAAACTGCCGACAAAGGCCAAAAAGTTTCCTACTTGCGGATAGAACAGCCGCATCATCGGTAGCGGGAACTTCTGGGTTAAAGGCTCATCAGTATAATAACCGATCGTTTCCAGGGTGATCATGCCGACGATGCGCACGCCATGCGCCCGGGCTTGCTGCGCATAAACCAGGCTGCCCATGCTGGGTGACTTGAAGTATGGCGGCTCTTCGTTGACAAACGCGACGAACCGCACCGTTCTGCTGAAGTTTTCTGCCTTGCACAACCGGGCCAGTTCGATCAGGGCGGCGACACCGGAGGCATTGTCGTTTGCTCCAACCGTGCCGACCAAGGAGTCGTAATGGGCACCGACCACAACGACTTCGGGGGCCTCCCCGAGACCACGAATCTCCGCCTCGACATTGCGGAACTGCTTTCCCGAGGCCTCGTATGCAATTGATCTGACCTTGAGCCCGGAGTTCAGAAACTCGTTTTCGATGTATTCGGCTGCGCGTAACAGGTTGTCGTACTGCCAGGCGTTTCGTTCGCCGATCGTCGTAGCGAGCATAGCGATGTGACGGGATACATTTGCTTCGATGACCTGTTCGGCCTGACTCAACGCCGGCTCAGGCCCTGTAAAAGATGTCCCCGGCATGCGGCTCATCAGGAACCCGGCCAGGCAAAGAACCGCGACCAGAAAAATCCCGGCAACAATTGCTGTTGACATGAAACGCCCCCTGACTCTCCGTGATGCACCCATACCGGAAGTTTATCAGGAAACAGGGGCGTTTCCTCCCCGACAGCCCCGGGGACAAGAGATTAGCCATAGAGGGATAATCGAGCGGGGCAGTCATCAAGGATGACTTTTCGTGTCGATACTCTCTGCCTGCTTGCCAGGTTGCCCGCTGGCGATCCGGAACCCGAGCTCTGCCAGGGCGGACAGGGTGACAGTATCGATATTGCTGGGCTCGATGACAAAGTCCTGGAATTCTTTCCGGTAAAGGTAGTGTTCTCTGAGTCGCTCGAAGGCATCGGGTGCGGCCCTGAGTCGGCGGTCGTCCGCCAAAACATCATAGGCAGCCAAAACCGCTTCAGCCAGCAAGGCTTCTGTCTCTTCCCGGCCTCCATCTAAGGGGAGGATCGCTTGATCTTGCACCCCATCTCCGGGCGGTTCCCAGTCGTCGATTCCGAGGTGGAAGAACCGGCTGAAAGCCTGGATGCACATCGTCGTACCCCTGGCCTTGCCGGTCTCCGAATAGCCGGCTATATGAGGCGTGCCGATCAAGGTCTTGTCCAGCAGCTCACGGTCGATCTCCGGTTCTCCTTCCCAACAGTCGATGATCACCCCCGTGAGCAGGCCGGAATCCAGGGACTGCTTAACCGCACCGGTGTCAAACACCCCGCCCCGGCTCGTGTTGATGAGCATGGGCCTTTTGGCCAGCCCTTCCAGGAAACATGCGTTGACCATGTGGCGGGTGGCGAACGCCCCCTCCGTGACCAGGGGCACATGAAAGGTGATGATGTCGGCCTCCC
>JABAOE010021429.1_pt1 | contig 13488 bp, 12 predicted proteins | sample 7062141 | NCBI WGS metagenome assembly JABAOE01 (sample SAMN14538627, study PRJNA623070) | marine sediment metagenome | biome: marine biome [ENVO:00000428]; feature: marine pelagic biome [ENVO:01000023]; material: deep marine sediment [ENVO:00002113] | place: India: Gulf of Khambhat ... | reverse complement strand
CGTGTTCGGAGTCCGGGGCTCCGGTGCCGCGATCCGGTCCCGAAAGGTCGGTGCTTCGCACCTGTTGTTACGCGGGATCGAATCCCTCCCTCTCCGCCAGGCCGGGTGCTCTGCAATTCACAAGTCCGGCGTCGTGTTCGGAGTCCGGGGCTCCGGTGCCGCTACTGCCCGTAGTGGCCGAAGTGGCCGGGAAGCAGATCGGTTCCGCGCGCGGACACGAGGTAGTACCGATTGCCCGGCGGAAGGTCGATCTTGAACTTCAAACCGTTCGTGGAGTTGATGAGCGAGTAGGGCGGATCGTCGGGGAAGTTTCCCGGCACGACCGAAGGAGCGGCGCTGTCGGATGCCCAGACGTCGTAGGTCGGTTGCGCTCCCTCGACGCAAGGATCGTCGAGCACCGGAGTCCAGTTCAACTCGAGGCGCGCGTTCTGGCCGCCCGAGGTGCGCGACACCGTCAAATCGATCGGCTCGATGACGTTGCAACCGTAGGTGGCGGTGTACGTGGTCGGTGTGGCCGGCGCCGGGAACGTCTGCACCCGCGGCCCGTTGTTGGACCACGAGAGCCAGCGGTAGGTGTGTCCGTCCGGTGCCGGTTGGAAATCGGGCGCGGCCATCGTGCGCTGAAAACCGACCACGCTGTCGACGACCGCCGGAGCGGTGTAGGGCACCGTATTCACGGATACCTCGAGATTCGGGTTCGGCCTGGTCTGCAACGAAAGCGACGTCAAGTTGGGGTAGATGAGCAGCGACTCGAAATTCTCGAGTTCGGCTCCCGCCCCGATCGGCACACCGGTGTCCTTCGCTCCGTAGCGGATCTCGTACCACGTGTTGGTCGAGTCCTCGCCGACGTCGGCGATCGTGAATTGTCCGAAGCAACTGCCTTGAAGCGGTCCGATGTAGGGATGCGTGTGATCGCCGTGGTGGAAGATCACCTGCCAGCTCATCTGCGCGCAGGGAGTCGGACCTTCTTCGGCGTCGGTGGCGGAGCCCGAGTAGGCGATGACGTCTCCGGCGTCGTACATCGTTCCCGCCGGCGGAGCATCGATCGTCGGCGCCGGGGCGTTGTTCCCCGAGACGATGCGCAGCTTCGGGCTGCTGTCGGTGAGTCCGTTGCCGTCGTCGACCGTCAGTTCGGCCTCGTAAACGCCCTGCGGGTAGTTTTGGTTGACCACGGCCTGGGTCGAGGTCGTCGTGTCGCCCAAGTCCCACAGGTAGGTCAGCGGGTCGCTGTCCGGGTCGCTCGAAGCGGAGCCGTCGAGCGTCACCGCCAGCGGGGCGGGTCCGCTGGCCGGTGACGCGGCAGCTTCGGCGTTCGGCTGCCGGTTGGTGCCGCCCACGTATTCGATCTTGGAAACCGAATCGACGCTGTAGCCGGCCAGGTAGAGCGCGCCGTCGGGTCCGAATTCGAGGTCGTTGAACAACCCGTTGAGGTTCGACGCAAAGAGTTCAGCCTCGACGACTTCGTTGTTCTCGTTCAGTTCGAGGCGCCAGAGCTGTTTCTGAGTCCACTCGACGTAAAACTAGTCGCCTTCGTATGGGTTGGCGTCGTCGCCCTCGGTCGGGTCTTCGAAGTCCTGTTGCTCGGCGTGGTCCCCGCCGATGATCGCGGCACCCATCCCGTTGTGGTGGTACCAGTGGATCGGGTAGACGTAACCGGGCTGGCCCGCCGGTTCGGGGCCTTCGATGTCGGCCCAACCGTAGTTCGCTCCCGGGACGCCGATGTTCAACTCCTCCCACGTGAACCAGCCGACGTCCGCGATGAAAAGGTTGTCCAGGCCGGGTTGCNNGGGTTGCATGTTGCAGCGGTAGGGATTGCGCAGTCCTGTCGCCCAAACCAGAGGATGCGCCGACGAGCCGTCGAGGGAGATGTTGTCGGGGGCGGGGCTTCCGTCCTGGTTCAAGTGCAGTATCTTGCCGCGCAAATCGAAGGGATTCTGCGACGTCGTGCTGTTTCCGGAATCGTCCCCGGTTCCGAGAAAGATCCGGCCGGCCTGATCGAACACCAGGCACCCGCCGTTGTGCACCGTCGAGTCGAGGGGCGGGAGGTCGACCACGGCCACTTCGTCGGTCAAGAGATCGTCGTCGACCGTGAAATGCGAGAGACGGTTGTGGACCGGATCGGCGTCCAGCACCGTGTGGTAGACCCACAGTCGGTCGTTGGCGTCGTAGTCGGGGTCCACGCGGATCGCGTGAATCCCGCGTTCTCCCGTGGGGAACAGCGGGAAGGTGTAGGCGAGGGTCGGAGAGCCTCCGGGACGAAGGATGAAGACCTGCATTCCCTCGGCCGGGCCGGTGCGCCCAACGAACAGCGTCCCGTCGTCGGCAAACGAAAGCGAGGTCATTCCCGGGAGCAGGTTCCCGTTGATCACGCGCGTTTGGACGAACCCGGGCGGCAGATCCGCGGCCGGAGCGGCCGCGGCCATCAGCAACCAGAGCGCCGCCACGCAGATGACGGATTTTCCGCCTTTGACCACGCCCCCCCCCAGTGCCGGATCGGCTTCCCGAAAACGACCTCGATATACGCAAAAATCGCCCTTGCTTCAACTCGCGGGATTGTTCCGTCGACCCCGCTCCTCGAGCGCCCCGGGGCGCCCCGAATTGCTAGACTTTTCGCGGTCCAGTGCGGAGGGATGGGTGAGTGGTTGAAACCACCGGTCTTGAAAACCGGAAGCCGCAAGGCTCGCGGGTTCGAATCCCGCTCCCTCCGCCACCGCGTGGCTCCGTCGGTTGTGGGCCGGGAACCTCAGGCGATCTCGAACGCCCCGTCTCCTCTTGGTCCGGGCTTGGCGCGCAGGACTCCCGGCGCCGGAGGCGGCAACTGCTCGAGGAAGCGTAGGTACGCCTCGAGAGTGAGGCTCCCTGTTCGCTTCACTCGTCGCAACGCTGCGGTATCTTCCGGTGTCGTGGGTAGATCGCGCGCCAGGTCGAGCATCTCAGATCGAGCGTTTGATTTCATCGAACTTATCGTCCAGTCCTGCTTTCCCAAAATACTGCCGAACCTCGTCCTCGTCCACGCCGTCGAGCTGGAGTAGAAACCGAATGTCGGCCATCTCCTGAAGCGTCCGGTCGGGATCGTTCTTCATGGCATGGACCTTCATCGCGGCGAGATGTTCCGGTCGCGGAACCCGAAGAGTGAGGCCACCCAACCGAAACGAGGTTCCGGGATCATCGAACAATCGTCGAGCCGTCTCGCCTTCCACATAGATCAGATCCACCCGACCCATTTCGGTTTCAGGATGCAGGTGGTTCGAGTAACCGGGGCTGGCGTAGAGCGTCTCGTACCCCAACGATTCGAGGAACTTCACGAGAGGCTCGCGCACCGAAGCCTCGGTTACGAAGTCCAGGTCGGACGTCGCGCGCGAGAGTCCGTAGGCGTGCAGGGCAAACGCGCCCGCGAGCATGAAGGGCACGTTCTCGCGGTCCAGGAACCCCGCAACCTCTCCGATGACCTTGGAGAAATTCACGCTCGCGAGAATACCACCGGACACCGTTGCACGACCCGTACTGAGGTGTTGATCTGTGCGTGCGCGCAGGCGCGTTCGGCTAAGTCGACTGGGCTGTGATGCGTTCCCGGCCGCCCATGTAGTGGCGTAGGACCTCGGGGATCACGACGCTGCCGTCCGCCTGCTGGTAGTTCTCCAGGATCGCGACCAGGGTGCGGCCGACCGCCAGCCCCGAGCCGTTGAGCGTGTGTAGCGGCCGCGGTTTCTCGCCTTTCGCTTCGCGGTAGCGGATCTTCGCGCGGCGAGCCTGGAACGACTCGAAGTTCGAGCAGGAGGAGATCTCGCGGTAGAGCCGCTGCGCCGGGAGCCAGACCTCCAGATCGTAGGTCTTGGCCGAGGTGAAGCTCGTGTCGCCCGTGCAGAGCACGACGCGGCGGTAGGGCAGCTCCAGCCGTTCCAGCACCGTTTCGGCGTGACGCGTCAACGTTTCCAGCTCGTCGTAGGAGTGGTCCGGGTGCGCGAAGCGGACCAGCTCGACCTTGTTGAACTGGTGCTGCCGGATCAGCCCGCGAACGTCCTTGCCGTAGGAGCCGGCCTCGCTGCGGAAGCACGGGGTGTAGGCGCAGTAGGCCAGCGGGAGCTGCTCCGCGAGCAGGATCTCGCCGGCGTGGATGTTGGTCAGCGGCACCTCGGCGGTCGGGATCAAGAAGAGGTCGTGGCCGTCGGTCTTGAACAGGTCTTCCTCGAACTTGGGGAGCTGCCCGGTGCCGATCAGCGCGTCGCGGTTGACCAGGAACGGCGGGAGCGTCTCGGTGTAGCCGTGCTCGCCCGTGTGCAGGTCGAGCATGAACTGGATCAGCGCCCGCTCCAGCCGTGCGCCGTCCCCGTAGTAAAGCGCGAAGCGTGCGCCGGAGATCTTGGCCGCACGCTCGAAATCGAGGATGCCCAGGTTCGTCCCGATGTCCCAGTGGGCCAGCGGCTCGAAGTCGAACTCCGGCTTGTCGCCCCACGTGGCGATCTCGACGTTGGCTTCCTCCGTATCGCCGACCGGAACGGACTCGTGCGAGAGGTTGGGGACCTCGAACATCGCGTCCTGCAGCTTCGACTCGATCGACTCCAGCTTCTCTTCGATCTCCGAGATCCGGGCGCCGATCCGTTTCACCTCGTCCTTGCGTGCCTGGACGTCGCCGCCTGACTGGATCAACTGACCGATCGTCTTCGACTTCTCGTTGCGTTCCTTCTTGAGCCCTTCCACCTCGACCAGCGCGGCACGCCGGTCGGCGTCGAGCTGGAGGATCGTGTCGATCGGCGCATCGGACTTGCGTTTGGCGAGCGCCTCCCGGACGCGGTCGGCGTTCTCTCGAATGAAGGCCAGGTCGAGCATGAGTCGAATCCTCGAAAAAAAGTATCTTAGCAATCTCTTTCCTTGTTGCGCGGGTGCTAAAATCAACCGGCGTGGACAAGCTGAGAGTTGCAGGGGGCCAGCGTCTGTCCGGTCGGGTCGCGATCGCGGGCGCGAAGAACGCCGCCCTGCCGGCGCTCGCCGCGTGTCTGCTGACCGACGAACCGGTCCGGCTGTCCAACCTCCCCGACGTCGTCGACGTTCGTACGATGTTGCGGGTCCTCGAACAGCTCGGCGCACAAACGACCACGCTCGACGGCGGCGTCGAGGTGAGCATCCCCGACCTGGCCTCGCACGAGGCGCCCTACGATCTGGTGCGCAAGATGCGGGCGTCGGTTCTCGTGCTGGGACCGATCCTGGCCCGGGAGGGGCGTGCCCGCGTCTCGCTCCCGGGCGGTTGCGCCATCGGCGAGCGCCCGATCAACCTGCACATCGACGGGTTGACCCGTATGGGGGCACAGATCGAGATCGACAGCGGCTATGTCGAGGCGCGGGCAGATCGTCTGCACGGCGCGGAGATCGCGTTCCCGCACAAGACCGTCACGGGGACCGAGAATCTGATGATGGCCGCGGCCCTCGCCGAGGGCACGACGGTGCTGCGTAACGCCGCACAGGAACCGGAGATCGTCGATCTCGCCGAGTTGCTCTGCGGGATGGGCGCGAGCGTTCGCGGGGCCGGCAGCGACGTCATCGAGATCGACGGGCGCGGGCGTCTCGGGGGGACCGAGCACCGCGTGATCCCCGATCGCATCGAGACCGGCACCTACCTGGTCGCCGCGGCGTTGATGGGGGACGACGTCACGTTGACCGGCTGCCGGCCGGACCAGGTCGAGCCGATCCTCGACCAGCTGCGGGCCACCGGCGTGAAGGTCGGGGTCGTCGGTGACGCGCTGACCGTGTCCGCACCGAATCGTTTGACCGCGCGCGACCTGCGCACCGCGCCGCACCCCGGCTTCCCGACCGACATGCAGGCGCAGTACATGGCGCTGATGACCCAGGCCCACGGCACCGCGGTGATCACCGAGACGGTGTTCGAGCACCGCTTCATGCACGTCGCGGAGCTGCTGCGCATGGGCGCCGACATCCGGATCGACGGTCACACGGCGGTGGTCGTCGGACCGCGCGCACTGACGGGCGCACAGGTCATGGCGACCGACCTGCGCGCCTCGGCGTGCCTCGTGCTGGCCGCGCTCGTCGCCGCGGGGACGACCACGATCAACCGCATCTACCACCTCGACCGCGGTTACGAGGCGATCGAGACCAAGCTCGGGGCGCTCGGCGCCTCGGTGGAGCGCATCCGATGAGCGATTGCCTCTTCTGCAAGATCGCGGCGGGAGAGATCCCCGCCGACAAGGTGATGGAAGAAGACGACCTCGTCGTCTTTCGGGACATCAACGCCCAGGCGCCGACGCACCTGCTGGTCATCCCGCGCAAGCACATCGCCTCGATGAACGACGTCACGGTCGCCGACGCAGCGTTGCTCGGGCGTTTGCTCGACGCGTGCCGCCGCGCCGCCGCGCACGAGAAGCTGACCGAGTACCGCATCGTGAACAACTGCGGCGAGTCGGCGGGGCAGAGCGTGTTCCACATTCATCTGCACCTCCTCGGCGGGAGGAGCTTGGGCTGGCCGCCGGGTTGACCATGACGTGGCGGGAAGTGTTCGACAACGGCTAGAATTCCCCCGACCCACCACCTCGAACACAATCCGGAGGAAGCGATGAAGGACCCCGTCATCGTCAGCGCCGTCCGCACCCCGATCGGACGCTTTCAAGGCACGCTGGCCCCGATTGCCGCGACCCGGCTCGGCTCGATCGCCGTCGCCGAGGCGGTCCGACGCGCGGGGGTTCAACCCGACCAGGTCGACGAGGTCATCCTGGGCAACGTCGTCGGCGCCGGGCTGGGCCAGAACCCGGCCCGCCAGGCGGCGATCGGCGCGGGACTGCCGGACTCGATCCCCGCGTTGACGATCAACAAGGTCTGCGGCAGCGGCCTGAAGGCCGCCGTGATCGCGTCGCAAGCGATCAAGGCGGGGGACGCCGAGATCGTGGTCGCCGGCGGGATGGAATCGATGTCCAACGCGCCCTACCTGATCAAGAAGGCGCGCGACGGGTTCCGCATGGGCCACCAGAAAGTTCTCGACTCGATGATCCACGACGGGCTGTGGGACGCCTACAACGACTACCACATGGGCAACACCGGCGAGGTCGTCGCCGAGCGCTGCGAAGTCGACCGCGAAGCGCAGGACCAGTGGGCGTTCGAGAGCCACCGGAAGGCGGTCGCCGCGATCGACGCGGGCAAGTTCAAGGACGAGATCGTGCCCGTCGAAGTCCCGCAGAGAAAGAAAGACCCGATCCTGTTCGACACCGACGAGTCCCCGCGGCGCGACACGTCGCTCGAGGCGCTGGCCAAGCTGCGGCCGGCGTTCAAGAAGGACGGCACGGTGACCGCGGGCAACGCGCCCGGCGTCAACGACGGCGCCTCCGCGCTCGTCGTCGTCGCCGCCGACCGGGCGGCCGAGCTGGGGTTGAAGCCGCGCGCCCGCATCGTCGCCTACGCCTCGAGCGGGCTGGCCCCCGAGCTGGTCATGATGGCGCCCGAAAAAGCGGTTCGCATGGTCTGGGAGAAGACGGGGTGGAAGGACGACGACGTCGATCTGTACGAGTTCAACGAGGCGTTCTCCGTGCAGCAGGTCGCGCTCGGCAAGGAGCTCGGGATCGACCGGGCGAAGCACAACGTCAACGGCGGCGCGGTGGCTCTGGGCCACCCGATCGGCGCTTCCGGGGCGCGCATCCTCACGACGCTGCTGCACGCGCTCGAGGATCGGGGCGGCAGGCGGGGAATCGCGGCGCTCTGCCTCGGCGGCGGGAACGCCGTCGCGATGGGCATCGAGCTGATCTGAAGCCGGGGGTCTGACTTCAGTCCGACCCCCAACCGAATCGAACGGAGCTGAACATGAGCATTCAGAAGATCGGTGTGGTCGGCGCCGGCCAGATGGGTAACGGCATCGCCCACGTCTCGGCTGCGGCCGGCCTCGACGTGATCATGCACGACGTCACGCAAGAGTTCGTCGACCGCGGCATCGCGACCATCGACAAGAACCTGCAGCGCGGCGTGGACAAGGGCCGCATGAGCGAGGACGACAAGGCCGCCGTGCTCTCTCGTGTTTCCGGGACGACCGACCTGGAGAATCTTGCCGAGTGCGACTTCGTCGTCGAGGCGATCGTCGAGAACTTCGACGTCAAGGAGAAGCTCTTCGCCGGGCTCGACACGATCTGTCGCTCCGGGGTGATCCTCGCCACCAACACGTCGTCGATCTCGATCACCAAGATCGCCGCCTGCACCGAGCGCCCCGAGCGCGTGATCGGCATGCACTTCATGAACCCGGTGCCGGTGATGAAGCTCGTCGAGGTCATCCGCGGGCTCGCGACGTCGGACGAGACCACGCAGCAGGTGCTGGCGCTCGCCGAGAAGCTCGGCAAGACGCCGATCGAGTGTCGCGACTACCCGGGCTTCGTCGCCAACCGCATCCTGGCGCCGATGATCAACGAGGCCGTCTACGCGCTGCACGAAGGGGTCGCCGACGCGGAGGCGATCGATGGGATCATGAAGCTCGGGCTGAACCATCCGATGGGCCCGCTGACGCTGGCCGACTTCATCGGGCTCGACACCTGCCTGGCGATCCTCGAGGTGCTGCACGACGGGCTCGGCGATCCGAAGTACCGGCCCTGCCCGCTGCTGCGCAAGCACGTCGAGGCCGGCTGGCTCGGCCGCAAGAGCGGCCGCGGCTTCTACGACTACTCGAAGTAGTCGGTGCGGGAAGAGCCCCAGGACCGGGTCGACATCGCGCTCGCGATCCCGTACCGAGACGGCCGCTTTCTCGTGGCGCGCCGCGCGGAGGGCCTGCACCTCGCCGGGCACTGGGAGTTCCCGGGGGGCAAGGTCGAGCCGGGCGAAGAGCCCGCCGTTGCCGCCCGTCGCGAGCTGACCGAGGAGACCGGCCTGATCGCGGGGGAGTTGGAACCGCTCGTCGTCGTGCTCCACGACTACACCGAGGCGCCGCTGCGTTTCCACGTCTTCGTCGCGCGCGATCCCGGGGGCGACGTCTCGATGGACTCGACGCGTGAGCACAAGTGGCTGGCGCTCGAGGAGCTGAAGACCCTACCGATGCCTGCGGCGAACGCGCAGATGTTGCGCGCGCTGCGCTGGCGCGTCGGTGGCCGATGAGCGAGCCGGCCACCGCATTCACCGTCGGGAAGCGCGACGCCGGGAAACGACTGGACCAGTTCCTGCAGGAGAAGATCCCGGGGCTGTCCCGGACCCGGATCCAGAAGGCCATCCGCGAGCGCGTCAGTCTCGACTGGGACGCCGACGTGCGACCTTCGACCTCGGTGCGGCCGGGCGGTACGATCCGCATCGCTTACCGCAAGCTCGACGAGACCCCGCTGGAGATCGAGATCCCGATCCTGGCGCGCGGCCCGGGGTGGCTGTGCGTCGACAAGCCACCCGGAGTGCCGGTTCATCCGGTCAACAAGGTGCTGGAGAACAGCTTGATCCGGCTGTTGCGGAAGCAGGAGGGCGATCCCGCGCTGCGGCTCACGCACCGGCTGGATGCGGAGACCACGGGCGCGTTGATCGTGGCGGCCGACGCCGCACGTGCCCGACACCTCTCGCTCTCGTTCTACAACGACCGGGTGCACAAGGAATACCTCGCCTGGGTCGAGGGTCGCGTCGAGGCGAGCGCGGGAAGCATCGACCTCCCGATCGGAGACCACCCGGAGTCCGAGGTCTACGTGCGGTTGCTCGCCGCCGCGGGGCTGAACAAACCCGCATCGACGCGCTGGGCCGTGGAGCGACGTGCCGCGGGCCGCACGCTGCTGCGGTTGTTTCCGAAGACCGGCCGTCGTCACCAGCTGCGGGTTCACCTCGAGGCGATCGGCCACCCGATCCTCGGGGATCCGCTGTACGGCCGCCCCGACGGTTTCTACCTCGCGCGGATCCGTGGCGAGGCCGACCCGCGGATCGCCGCGGGCGACCCGGAGCGCTTGCTGCTGCACTGCGAACGGCTGGTTTTCCCCGACCCCAACGGTTCGGGAAGCATCGAGGTCCGGGCCCCGTTACCCCAGGACATGCACTGAAGGGGCAGGCCGCAGGTCTGTCCCGGGCCGGCCACCTTGCGTTTCGCCCGGCCCGATGCCATAAAACGACTGACCGGACCCCGGAGATCTCGATGGCCGAAAAGAAAGAAAAAATCAGCAAGTTGGCGGCAGTCCACGAGGATCGCACCGGCATCCTGACCCGCGCGGAGCACCTCGCCGCGGTCAGCGAGCTGGCCAAGCTCGTCGGCGACTTCGGGTCGACGCTGGACCTCGATCAAATCTTCGCCAACGTGGCCGAGGGGATCCGCAAGCACGTCGACTACGACACCTTCGCGATCCTGCTCCTCGACGAGCTCGGACAGCAGCTCGAGTTCCGCTTTGCCGTCGGTTTCCCCGACAGTGTCGTGCGCAACTGGCGCTTCGGCATGGGCCAGGGGATCGTCGGCGCGGCGGTGCAGACCCGCGAGGTGATCCGTGTCGACGACGTGGACGCGGACACGCGCTACATCTCGGCGACCGACATCAAGTCCGAGCTGGCGATCCCGCTGGTCGTCAAGGACCGCACGATCGGCGTGCTCGACGTGGGCCGTCGCGCCGAGGGGCACTTCACGGACGGCGAGGAGCAGCTGATGCGCTTCCTCGCCCGGCGTGTGGCCAACGGCATCGAGAACGCGCGGCTTTACGAGAACGTGCGCGATCAGGCCGGGATGCTCTCGTTGATCAACGAGGTCAGCCGCGAGCTGACCTCGATCCTCGACCGCGAGAAGCTGCTGCGCCGGGTCGCCGAGCTGGTCAAGCGGCTGATCGACTACCAGGTCTTCTCCGTGATGCTGTGGTGCGACGAGAATCAGATGCTCGAGCACACCTTCCAGCTCGCGTTCGACAAGCGCTTCGTCCAGAAGGGCGGGTTCAAGTTGGGGCAGGGGGTCACCGGCACCGTGGCCGCCCAACGTCAAGCGCTGCGTATCCCCAACGTGCACCTCAACCCGCTGTACCAGCAGTGCGGGCACGACGTGGAGGTACGCAGCGAGCTGACCGTACCGCTGGTCTTCGAAGATCGTCTGATCGGAGTGATCGACCTGGAGTCCACGGAGTACAACGCTTTCTCCGAACAGCAGGAGCAGATGCTGGTGACGTTGGCTTCGTACGTCGCCGTCGCGATCGAGAACGCGCGGCTTTACGAGCGCGTCCGCGAGGACGAGCGCAGGCTGGAAGAGGATCTCGAAACCGCACGCCAGCTTCAGTTCGGTCTGCTGCCCAAGGCGGCCCCCGCGGCCGAGGGGCTCGAGGTGGCGTTCGCCTACGAGCCGGCACGCCAGCTCGGCGGGGATTTCTACGACTTCGCGCAATGCGCGGGCGGTCGTTTTGCGGTCGCCGTGGGGGATGTTGCCGGCAAGGGCGCGCCGGCGGCGCTGTACGGCGCGCTGGCCGTCGGCACGTTACGCGCTCGCGTCGCCGAGAGCGATTGCAGCCCGGCCTTCACGCTCTACGAAATGAACGCGCACATGCTGCAGCCCGAGATCGACAACCGCTTCGTCGCGATGGGCTTCGGGATCTTCGACGCCACGAGGAAAACCTTGACCTGGGCCAACGCCGGGATCACCTACCCGTTGCTGGTCCGCGACGGGAAGGTGACGGAGATCCAGGTCGAGGGTGTGCCGCTCGGGCTGCTGTCGAACTCCGAATACGAGGACCGGACGGTCCAGCTCGAGCCGGGCGACTTCGTCGTCTTCACGTCCGACGGGATCACCGAGGCCCAGGACACGCGCAGCGAGGAGTTCAGCCAACGCCGGATGAAGGCGCTGCTCGCCAACTCCGGCGGTCGCACCGCCCAGCACGTCGCTGACGACCTGATGGAGGCGTCTCGCGCCTTCGCCGCGGGCACCCCCACCGAACTCCGCGACGACCGGACCGTCGTCGTGATCAAGGTGCTGTGAGCCTTCACGAGGAGAAGCAACCGATGGCCAAGATCGACCTCTACTATTACCGACCGAGCTGAAGGTCCTGCGAACGCACCCGTGCGGTGTTCGACGATCGCGACACGCAGGTCGAGGAAGAACGTAACTCGCGCAAGGAGCCGTTATCCGACAAGGAGGCGCGGGCGTTGATCGGCGCGGTCAGCAGCGTCATCGTCGCGCGCGGCAAGAAGGTCGAGGAGATCCCCGCGAAGAAGGCCAAGATCGCCGATCTCAAAGGACCGACCGGCAACTACCGCGCGCCGATGGTGCGCGGGGGCAAGACGTTGCTCGTCGGGTTCCATGCGGAGACGCTCGCTGAGCTGGTCTGACCCCGGATAGAAAAATCCCCGGAGCGCGGTCTGATAGGGGGGCAAGAACCGGCGCCCCGGGGGACGAAGGGGTTACGCGAAGATCTCCCGTGAAGGCGTTGTCATCGGTCGCAATCCAATCCCGTCCATGCTTTTCCGGAACCGCGGCGCCGTCTATCAGGGATTCCCACGGCGGGTGTCTCGAAAAGCGAGACCGGAGGTACGATGGGGCGGATGTTCGTGCGCTCGATCGGCCGTGTCGCGGCCTGGCTGCTGGTCGCCGTGGTCCTGGGCGGGTGCACGGGGAAGCGTTCGCCCGTCCTCGAGCCGCTGGTCCGGCTGGAGCCCAAGACGCCTGTCGTCATCGTTCCGGGTTTCACGGGGTCGAAGCTGCAGCGGCCTGACGGGAAGATTCTCTGGGGCTCGGCCGCAGCGCTCTTTTCCCCCCGCGACGGCGGCTACAACCTCGCGCTCCCGCTCGACCCGGCCGCACGCGAGCGCCAGGCCTACGCAGCGGTCGACCTCGTCCGCTCCATCCGTCTTGGCTTCATCAAGGTCGACATCTACGGGAAGCTGATCGGGGCGCTCGAGGCCAACGGCTACCGGCTCGGCGATCTGGACGCCCCGACCGCCGCCGACACGCTGTTCCTGTTCCCTTACGACTGGCGCTACAACAACGTCTCTGCAGCCGCCGACCTCACCGAGAAGCTCCAGGGCCTGCGACGCGCGCGCGGCGACCCGATCCTTCGCGTGCACCTGATCTGCCAGAGCAACGCCGCGCGCATCGCGCGCTACATGATGAAGTACGGCGCGGCCCCGTTGGCCGATGCCGAGGCCGGGCGCGCCGCTCCGCCGGACGGGATCCACGTCGAGAAGCTGATCCTCGTCGGGACCGCCAACGGGGGCGCGACCAACGGCTTTCGCAACATGCTCGAGGGCCGCTCCTACGCGCCGCTGATCGGCCGCAAGATCCGGCCCGAAGTCACCTTCACCCTGGAAGCAGCCTACGAGACGCTTCCCGTGTATCGCGACGACCTGTTCTTCGACGAGCGGGGCGCGACGCTCGATGTGGACCTTTTCGACGCGACGAACTGGGAGCGCTACGGCTGGTCGGTCTACGCACCGCAGGTGGAGCGGCGTATGAGAAAGCGCGACCGGCCGGATCTTCTTGGCGATTCCGCAGCGCGCTCCGCGTTCCTCGCACGCAGCCTCGACCGTGCGCGGCGGCTTCACCGCGTGCTCACGACGGACGTGGCCGGTTTCCCGCCGGCCCGCTACTAC
>JABAOE010012506.1_pt3 | contig 13488 bp, 13 predicted proteins | sample 7062141 | NCBI WGS metagenome assembly JABAOE01 (sample SAMN14538627, study PRJNA623070) | marine sediment metagenome | biome: marine biome [ENVO:00000428]; feature: marine pelagic biome [ENVO:01000023]; material: deep marine sediment [ENVO:00002113] | place: India: Gulf of Khambhat ... | reverse complement strand
AGCCCCGCGCCATGGACGTTGGCGGCCAGATCCGCGCGCCGCGCCAGCGTCGGGAAGCCCTTGAGTACGATCTCCTCCTCGGAGCGGGGCGAACGAAAGACCGTCTCGCCACCGCCCAGCGCCCCGACCAGCTCGGCGAGCGCTCCCAGGTCCTCGTTCGAGGCGAGGGGTGACGCCACGGCCCGCACCGGTGAGGCTCCCAGGCGCCCGGCCCGCTCCAGGAGCGCGGAGAGGGCGTCCTTCCAGCCGACCGCCCGCGCTTCACCCCGGTCGTCACGCACCAGGGGGGCCTCGATGCGGTCTCCGGCGTTCATCCACTCGTAGCTGTGGCGGCCGTAGTCGCACATCCACCACGCGTTGACGTCGAGGTTCTCCCGGGGCTTGATGCGCTGCACGAGGTTGTCCCGGGTGTGCAGGTCGATGTTGCAGCCCTGCGAGCAGCTCGGGCAGATCGACGGCGTGTGCTCGAGATCCCAGGCCCGCGCCTTGTGGAGGAAGTCCTTGGAGACCAGGGCCCCGACCGGGCAGATGTCGACGATGTTGCCGTGCCAGTGCGTGCCCTCGAGGCCCTCCTCGAAGAAGGTGTCGATGACCGAGCGGCTCCCACGCTCCACCACCGTGAGCCGGTGGTCCTGCTCGACCTCGCTCATGAAGCGCGAACGCAGCGCGTGCACATGACGCAGCGGTCGCCGTAGAAGAGCACGTCGCCGCCGAAGTCGTCGCGGCCGAAGACCCGCTTCGGCTCCCGGCCCCGTCCGTGGTCGCGCCCCTCCTCGTGCACGTAGTCCTGGAGCTTGCACTCGCCCGACATGTCGCAGATCGGACAGTCGAGCGGGTGGTTCACCAGGTAGAACTCGAGGACGCCCCTCCGGTCGGCCCTGGCCTGCTCCGACTCGGTCCGGACCACCTGCCCCTCCGCCACCGTGGTGACACAGCTCGGCATCGGCTTGGGTGCGCCCTCGACCTCGACGAGGCAGAGGCGGCACATCGCCGGCGACGACATGCCGGGATGGTAGCAGTAGTGGGGCACCACGGTGCCGATCGTCTTCGCGGCCTCGAGGATCGTCGTGCCCTTCGGCACCGAGACCTCCCGGCCGTCGATCGTGAGCTCGACCTTCTCGGACATCACGCAGCCCCCACGCGCTCACCGCGCCGGATCAGCGACAGGTACTCGTCCCGGAACTTCTGGATGGACGACTGCACGGGCGCCGCCACCGAGTCGGAGAGCACGCAGATCGTCGTGCCGACCATCTGCTGGGTCATCTCCATCAAGGTGTCGAGGTCCTCCTCGCTGCCGCGGCCGCCCTCGATCCGGCGGAGGATCTGCGCCGTCCACGACGAGCCTTCCCGGCACGGCGTGCACTGCCCGCACGACTCGTGCGCGTAGAAGTCCACCATGCGCCGGACCTGCTTGACGATGTCGGCCGTCTCGTCCATGACGATGACCGAGGCGCATCCGAGCATGGTCCCGACCTCGACGCACCCCTCGTAGTCCAGCGTGCAGCGCGCGCTCTCCCGCGCGTCGATGATCGGCACCGAGGAGCCCCCGGGGATGACCGCCTTCAGCGCGTTGCCGTCGCGCACGCCGCCGCACACGTCCTCGATCAGGCGCATCAGGGGGAACCCGAGAGGAAGCTCGTAGTTGCCCGGCTTGTTCACGTGTCCGCTGACGCAGAAGAGCTTCGTGCCGGGGCTCTTCTCCGTGCCCCACTGCCGGTACCAGTCGGCGCCGTGGGACACGATGTGCGGCACGGCGCACAGCGTCTCCACGTTGTTGATGGTCGACGGCATGCCGAAGGCGCCCACCGCCGCCGGGAACGGCGGCTTGACGCGGGGCTGGCCCCGTTGCCCCTCCAGCGAGTTCATCAGCCCGGTCTCCTCGCCGCAGATGTAGGCGCCGGCGCCCTGATGGACCGTGAGCTCGATGTCGTTGCCGGATCCCAGGATGTCGCTTCCGACGTACCCCTTGGCGTACGCGTCCTCGACCGCCCGCGCGAGGACCTGGTTGACCTCGAAGAACTCGCCGCGGCAGTAGACGTAGACGTGCCGCGCCCCGATGGCGTAGGCGGCGATGAGGCAGCCCTCGATGAGCTGGTGCGGGTCCCACCGCATGAGCTCGCGGTCCTTGAAGGTGCCGGGCTCCGACTCGTCGGCGTTGCACAGCAGGTAGTGCGGTCGGCTCGAGCCCTTGGGCATGAAGGACCACTTGAGGCCCGTCGGGAAGCCGGCCCCACCACGCCCGCGCAACCCCGAGCCCTTGACCGCCTCGACCACGGCTTCCGGTCCGATCTCGAAGGCCTTGCGCAGGGCCTGGTAGCCGCCACGCTCGACGTAGGTGTCGACGCGGCGCTGCGCCGGGTCGCCGAAGTGCCTGCTGAGGATGCGGACCTCGTGGTCCGACGCGTACGGATAGGCCATGCGCTATTCGCCCCGCGCCCTCAGGCGCTCGCAGATCCTGGGCACCTCGGCCGGGGTCACGTTCTCGTAGTAGCGGGAGTTGATCTGCACGCAGGTCGGAAAGCCGCACGCCGCGAGGCACTCGGCCTCGATCACCGTGAAGTCACCGTCCTCGGAGGTCTCCCCCAGCTCGGTGTCGGTGTAGCGGAGGAACGCCTCCACCACCTCGTCCGCCCCGGCGAGGTTGCACGAGATGTTCGTGCACACCTGAACCAGATGCCGCCCCACGGGGCGCTTGTTGTACATCGTGTAGAAGGTCGCCACGCCGCGCACGTACGCCGGCGAGAGGTCGAGCAGCTCGGCGACCCGGTCCATCGACTCGGGGCTGACGTACCCCCGGATCTCCTGCGCGAGACCGAGCGTCGGCAGGAGCGCAGCCTGCCTGGTCGGATAGCGCGTCAGGATCTTGTCGAACCGCTCCCGATACGGCCCCTCGAAGAGCGGCGCGTCCGGGCTCTTCTCGGCCAGCATGTACGGGAGCGTGCCCGCTCCGGAGGGGTGCCCGCCGTGCTTGGGGCGCTCCCCGACGAAGTCGTCACCCCGGACCTGCTCCTCGGTGAGGTCGAACTCCCCCGTGTTGCCCGCCCAGCCGGGGTTCTTGAAGGGGATCTCGCTCATCGGTCGATCTCCCCGAGCACGATGTCGAGGCTCGCGTTGATCATGATGAGGTCGGCGACGAGGTGTCCCTCGGCAAGCTTCGGTATCACCGACAGGTTCACGAAGGAGGGTGGGCGCACGCGCCAACGCACGGGCTTGGTCCCCCCCTCCTCGGCGACGACGTACATGCCCAGCTCGCCCTTCGATCCCTCCACGGCGAGGTAGCAGTCACCCTCCGGCGCGGGAATCCCCTCGGTGATCAGCTTGAAGTGATGGATCATGCTCTCCATGTCCGACATCGCGTCGGTCTTGGAGGGCAGCGAGACGTTGGGGTCCTCGACGTTGATGGGGCCTCCGGGAAGCCGCTGGAGGGCCTGGTGGAGGATGCGGACGCTCTGGCGCATCTCCTCCATGCGGCACAGGTAGCGGTCGTAGCAGTCGCCGTGCTGGCCGATCGGGACCTCGAAGTCGTACGTCTCGTAGTCGTAGTAGGGCCGGTCCTTGCGAACGTCGTAGTCGACCCCCGCGGCCCGCAGGTTCGGGCCGGTGAGGCCGTAGTTGATCGCGTCCTCGGCGGAGATGGCCCCGACCCCCTGGGTGCGGCCGATGTGGATCTGGTTGGAGGTCAGAAGGCGGTCGATCTCGCCCAGGGTCTCCGGGAACGTGTCCAGGAACTCGAAGAGCTGGTCCGTCCAGCCTTCGGGGAGGTCGGCCATCATCCCGCCGACGCGCGTCGCCGAGGTGGTGATGCGAGCCCCGGTGAGCGACTCGTGCAGCTTGTAGATCCGCTCCCGCTCCTGGAACGCGTAGAGGAACGGCGTGAACGCGCCCACGTCGATCGCGGTCGTGCCGAGCCACAGCAGATGTCCGAAGATCCGGTCGAGCTCCATCAGCATGACCCGCGCGACCTTGCAGCGCTCCGTGACCTCGAGGCCCATGAGCTTCTCGACCGACATGACGTACGCGCAGTTGTAGATCAGGGGCGCGAGGTAGTCCATGCGGTCGGTGAGCGGCACGATCTGGTTCCACGTGCGGTACTCGCCGAGCTTCTCGAAGGACGAGTGCAGGTAGCCGATGTGCGGCACGACCTTCGTCACGGTCTCTCCGTCGAGCTGGCACACCAGGCGCAGGACCCCGTGCGTCGCGGGGTGCTGCGGACCGATGTTGATCAGCATCCGCTCCGTTCCGAGCTCCGGCTCCGGCACGTCGAAGGGCTCGATCGGGCTCCGGGCCGGAAGCCCGTCGACGCCCATCTCGGGCGTCCGGCCCACGGTCAGCTCGACGGTCCTCTCCGCCATCAGCCGTCTCCTCCATCGGCGCCCGAAGCCTCGGGCAGCGTGCCCACCTCGGCGCCCGCCACCTCCTGCGGAATCCCGCCCTGCTCGATGTCCTCGGCGAGGTAGTAGCGCTCGACGTCCTGGGCCAGGGCCCGCCGGGTCTGCTCGGCCCTGGAGAACCGGCCGCGCAGCGGGAAGTCCTTACGGAGCGGGTGGCCTTCCGCGTAGTCGTCGGGCATGAGGATCCGCCGCAGGTCGGGGTGGCCCCGGAAGGTGACGCCGAAGAGGTCGAAGACCTCGCGCTCGAGCCAGTTGGCGGACTTCCACAGGCCGCACACCGAGTCGATCTCCAGCGCCTCCTCGGGCAGCGGGCAGCGCACCCGGAGCGCGCGCTTGTGCGCGGTCGAGTACATCTGGTACACGACCTCCACGGGTCGCCCTCCGCCGTAATCGACGCCCGTCACGTCCGACATCATGTCGTACGCGTGGTCGGGATCGTCCTTGAGCCATCCCAGGATCTCGAGGCTCCGGGAGGGGTCGATCCAGACGACCCACTGGTCTCCGGCGTGGACCCGATGCCCCGTCACCGCACCGCCGAAGCGGTCGAGCAGGGCCCGGACGCTCGCGTGCCCGGACGGGTCCCCGGCCGAGCCCCGATCGGTCCGGTTCGCCGAATCGGAGGAGCGCGGCCCCTCCTCGACGGCGTCGAGCCCTCCCCTCGAATCCTCGGCCATGACGCTACTCGGGGATCGCCCCGGCGGTCTCGTCCGAGGCCGGGCGCGGGGCCTCGCCGGTGGAGAGCCGCTCTTGGTGCGTGGAGTTGCCGAACGGCCCGGTGAGGCCGACCACCTCCTCGTCACCGGCGCGGGGACGGGCCACCGCCTGCGGATCCTCGGCCCGATGCTCGAAGTGCCGGGTGAGGCTCTCCTGCCGGATCTTCTCCTGGATCATCATGAGGCCGTAGATCAGGCCCTCCGGTCGCGGCGGGCAGCCGGGGACGTAGACGTCCACCGGCACGATCGTGTCGATGCCCTGCACCATCGAGTAGACGTCGAAGACGCCGCCCGAGCTCGCGCACGCGCCCATCGACACGCACCACTTCGGCTGCGGCATCTGATCCCAGATCCGCCGCAGGACCGGCGCCAGCTTGTACGGGACGCGCCCGGCGCAGATCAGGACGTCGGCCTGGCGGGGGCTGAACGACATGCGCTCCATGCCGAAGCGGGCCAGGTCGTAGTTGGACGCCGCCGACGCCATCATCTCGATCGCGCAGCACGCGGTTCCGAAGGGCATCGGCCACAGGGAGTTGAGCCGGCCCCAGTTGATGATCGCGTCGACCTTGCTGGTCAGGAACGTGGGGCTGTCGGACCCGAAGATCCCGCCGCTCGACTTCGATACGCCGCCACCCGGCAGTATGTCCCCTAGTCCCACTCCAGACCTCCTTTCTTCCACTCGTAGAGCAGGCCCACGGCGAGGACGACCACGAAGAGCGTCATGGCCAGGAACGCGCTCCAGCCCAGCTCGCGCATCTGCACGGCCCAGGGGATCAGGAAGATCGTCTCGAGGTCGAAGACGATGAAGCTGATCGCGACCATGTAGAACTTCACCGAGAAGCGGGCCCGAGTGCTCCCGAGCGGGATCATGCCCGACTCGTAGGGCATGAGCTTCTGCGGCGTGTCGCGGCGCGGGTTGAGGATGTGAGACGTGACGACCATGCCGAGGGCGTTCAGGATCGACACGCCGAAGAGCAGAAGAAGTGGGAGATAGGCTCCCGCCATAGGGATGGTCGCCGGTTTGTGAAAATGTTCACGAGGCGAGAAAAGGTATCCGAGACTCGGCGCGAGTGTCAACCGGACAAGGTGCTCATTTCCGGGGGCTTTCCGCGGTTTGCACGACCCTCCCGGCTGCCTCTATCTTCCGCCGCCCGCGGGCCCGGACATCCCCCGAAAGCCCTCGGCGGTCCACCCTTCCGAGCTGGGAGAGCTGCGGTCGATGCCGATCAAGAGCGACAAGTGGATACGCAGGATGTGCCAGGAGCACCGCATGATCGAGCCGTTCGAGGCGAGCCAGGTGCGCGACGGCAACATCTCGTACGGCATCTCCTCGTACGGCTACGACATCCGCGTGTCGCCGGAGTTCAAGGTCTTCACCAACGTCCACAACTCGATCGTCGATCCGAAGAACTTCGACGAGCGCTCGTTCGTGGAGATCCACGGTCCCGAGTGCATCATCCCGCCCAACTCCTTCGCGCTCGCCCGGACCGAGGAGTACTTCCGCATTCCCAGGGACGTGCTCGTCGTGTGCGTGGGCAAGTCCACGTACGCGCGCTGTGGCCTGATCGTGAACGTGACCCCGCTCGAGCCCACGTGGGAGGGGTACCTCACGCTGGAGATCTCCAACACGACCCCGCTTCCCGCCAAGGTGTACGGGGGCGAGGGGATCGCCCAGCTCCTCTTCTTCGAGGGGGACGAGGAGCCGGAGGTCGCTTACGCGGACCGCAACGGGAAGTACATGAGGCAGACGGGCGTCACCCTGCCCAAGATGTAGGCGGACGCGCACCGAGCGCCGGGAGCGGCCGGTGGCCCACGACGAGGGGCTGGCCCAGCGCGTTCGGGAGGCGCTCGCCCAACGCAAGGACCTCGGCGAGCGCAAGATGTTCGGCGGCCTCTGCTTCATGCTCGGGGGAAACATGTGCTTCGGCATCGTGGGTGACGAGCTGATGCTGCGGGTCGGACCCGAGGCCTACGAGGGCGCCCTGGCGCGCGAGCACGCCCGCGAGATGGACTTCACGGGGCGCGCCCTCAAGGGAATGGTGTACGTGAGCGCCGAGGGCGTGGCGGAGGACCGCGACCTGACGGCGTGGCTCGAGGTCGCCGTGCGGTTCGCGGCGAGCCTCCCGCCGAAGTAGGGGGGCGGGGCTCGCGCGCCGCGGGTGGGGCACCCCACTTTGCGCCGTCTCTCATCGGAACCGGAGATCGCCTACGATGAATGCCAGGCTCCTCGCTGCCGCCCTCGCCGCGCTCGCGCTCGTGGCCCTGCCCCTCGCGGGGCTCGCGCAGGACCCCGTGAGCTACACGCTCGAGCAGGCCGTGGCCGGACGTGCGGCCTACGAGCGGAGCTGCGCGGAGTGCCATCTGGGCACCATGGAGGGGTCCTTCGAGGCGCCCGAGCTGGCCGGCCCCAACTTCCGGCGGTACTGGAGCGGCGTCCCGGCGGCCGAGCTCTTCGACATGGTGTCGGCGATGCCCCCCGATGCCGAGGGGTCGCTGGGGGATGAAGCCTACGCGAGCATCGTGGCCTACATCCTGTCGCGCAACGGCTTCGCGGCCGGGAGCGAGGCGCTGACCCTCGGCTCCGAGGGGATCCTGAGCGGGGCCACCGGGGAGCCGGTCGCGCTGGCCGACGCAGGTCCGCCCCGAGGCGCCACCGACAGTGGCGTCGGGCGAGCGGCGGGCGGGACCGTGACCTACCGCGCGATCGACGGCTTCCGGCCGGTCACGACGGCCGAGCTCGCCGCTCCGGATCCGGGCGACTGGCTCATGTACCGTCGGACGCTGGACGGCCAGGGCTACAGCCCGCTCGCCCGAATCGACCGCGACAACGTCGGTGAGCTCCGGCTCGCCTGGGCCTGGGCCATGGAGGACGGCGCCAACCAGCCGACGCCGCTCGTGCGGGACGGGGTGATGTACCTCACGAACCCGATGAACACGATCCAGGCGCTCGACGCCGGGACCGGCGAGCTCCTCTGGGAGTACCGGCGCGAGTTCCCCGAGGGCTACCGGGCCTTCTTCTCCCAGCTCCGCTCGATCGCGATCTGGGAGGACCTGATCTTCGTGCCCACCAAGGACGCGTGGCTCGTCGCGCTGGACGCGCGGACCGGCGAGGTCGTCTGGGAGACCCAGGTCGCCGACTACCGTCAGGGGTACACGAACGTGGCCGGACCGATCGTCGCGCGTGGCAAGGTCATCAACGGGATCAACGGGTGTCAGCGCTTCTTCGAGGAGTCGTGCTTCATCACCGCNNGCTCTGGCGCACCTTCACGATCGCGCGCCCCGGCGAGCCCGGCGACGACACGTGGGGAGACGTGCCCTTCGAGCTGAGGGGCGGCGGGGACGCGTGGATCACGGGGAGCTACGACCCCGAGCTCGACCTGATCTACTGGGGGACGGCCCAGGCCAAGCCGTGGGTCCCGGCCAGCCGCGGGATGACGACGGCCGACGCGGCGCTCTACACGAACTCCACCCTCGCGCTCGATCCCGAGGACGGGCGCATCGTGTGGCACCGCCAACACGTGCCCGGCGAGGCGCTCGACCTCGACGAGACCTTCGAGCAGGTCCTCGTCGACCGTGGAAGCGAAAAGCTCCTCTTCACGATCGGCAAGCACGGGATCCTGTGGAAGCTGGACCGGATCTCGGGCGAGTTCTTCGGCCACAAGGAGACCGTCTTCCAGAACGTGTTCGACGAGATCGATCCGAACACGGGTCGGGTGACGTACCGCCAGGACATCCGCGAGGCGGGCATCGGCGACTGGGTGTACGTGTGCCCGAGCACGGCCGGCGGGCACAACTGGCCGGCGATGGGCTACAGCCCGGAGGCCAACGCGCTGATCATTCCGCTCAGCCAGAGCTGCCTCAACATCGCGGGCCGTGAGGTCGAGATGGAGGTCGGCTCCGGCGGGACCGCCGCCGACAGGAGTTGGGAGGAGATGCCCGGCACCGACGGCAACCTCGGCAAGCTCGCCGCCTACGACGTCGACACGATGCAGGAGCTGTGGAGCGTCGAGCAGCGGGCATCCTTCCTGACGGCCGCGCTGCCCACCGCCGGGGGCGTCGTCTTCGCGGGCGACGTGGATCGCTACTTCCGCGCCTACGACGTGGGCACGGGCGAGGTCCTGTGGGAGACCCGGCTCGGCACCTCGGTCCAGGGCTTTCCCGTGACCTTCCTCGCGGGCGGCGAGCAGTACGTCGCCGTGTCCACGGGGATCGGCGGAGGCAGCCCTCGCAACGTGCCTCGCGCGGTGTCCCCGGACATCCGCCACCCCAACACGGGCAACCAGCTCTACGTCTTCAAGCTCCCGAGCCGCTGAGCCGCAGGGCCCCGCGGGACGCCGGGGCGCCCCGCGGTCGGGGGGAATTCCGGTGGCGCGGGGTCCGAACCCGCCCGTCGTCTCGTCCCGGCTCGCGCGGGGCCGTCCTCTCGCTCACCCGCCGACCGGGCGGCGGTACCGAACGGGCGGCGCCGGCTCCTCATCGAGAACCACGGGCCCGGCCCGGAGGAGTCGGAGCGCCTCGGCGACCGCGGCCTCGAGCTGGGGGTCCCCACCCTCGATGACCGGCTTGGGATCGTTGCGCACCTCGATGTCGGGCGCGACCCCCTCGGCCTCGACGGCCCACTCCCCGTTCACGTCGATGAAGCCGCCGCGCGGCGCGACGAACCGGCCCCCGTCGATGAGCGGCGGGGTGTCCCACGTGCCCACCAGGCCACCCCAGGTCTTCGTCCCGACGAGGGGGCCGACCTCCTTGAAGCGGAACAGGTAGGGGAGCAGGTCGCCACCCGACCCCGCCCGCTCGTTGATGACCATCACCTTCGGGCCCCACAGCCCGGCCATCGGCTGCGTGAACGGCTTGCGGTCGCCGGCGCGCGAGTTGAAGTAGCCCGTCAGCTCACGGTCGAGCACCTCGACGATGTAGTCGGCCGCCGAGCCCCCGCCGTTGTTGCGCTCGTCGATGACCGCCCCCTGCCGGTCCTGCTGCGCGAAGTACATGCGGTTGAAGTACTCGTAGCCCCCCTGCCCCGTGTTCGGCAGCCAGACGTAGGCGAGACGCCCGTCGCTCAGCTCGTCGACGCGCCGCTGGTTGTCGGCGACCCACGCCCAGCGCCGGAGCCCCCCTTCGTTGCCGATCGGCTCCACGAGCACCGTACGCGCGTCCTCCGCGGACGGCGTGGCGCTGATGCCCACGGTGATCACGCGGCCCGCCGCCCCTTCCAGGAGTCGGTAGGGATTGGTCGGCGCGCGCAGCGGCTGACCGTCGATCGCGACCAGGTAGTCACCCTCCGACACGTCCGTGCCAGGCATCGCGAGCGGGCCGTCGGTGCCCGGTGTCCAGGCCTCGCCCGAGTAGATGCGCGTGATGCGGTAGAAGCCGCGGTCCTCCTCCAGATCGACGCCGAGCAGGCCCGTTCTCGGATCGTCCAGCTCGGGATAGTCCCCTCCCCGCACGTACGAGTGGCCGACGGCGATCTCGCCCGAGAGCATGTCGAGCAGGTGGTTGAAGTCCGAGCGGTGCTCGACGTCGGGGAGCCACGCCGAGTACCACGACCACACGTCGTCCCACGGCGCGCCGTGCTGGTTGTCGACGTAGAGGAAGTCGCGCATGAAGCGCCACCCGTCGCGCAGCATCTGCTCGTACTCGGCGCCCGGCTCGACCCGGACCCGCAGCCCGTCGAGCGCGAGGCGCCCGTCCCCGTTGCCCGGCGGGCGACCCGTATCGACGATGCGCCACGCCGAGCCGCTTCTCACGATCAGCTTCGAGCGGTCGTGCGACGTGGTCGCATAGCTCACGCCCTCCACGAAGTCCTCGGCCTCGCGCTCGTCGACCGAGTACTTGAGGAGGGCAGCCGGCTGTTGCGGGCGTGACTCCAGCACGAACACCGAGCCCTCCGGGCCGGGCTGCAGCTCCGTGTAATCGCGCAGGGGCAGTCCGGGCGCGTCCACGATCCGCCGGTCGAGCCCGTCGAAGTCGATCTCCACGGCCGGCTGCCCGGTTGCCTCCGCGTCGCCCGACTCGTCCGGGGCTTCCTCGCCGGCCTCCTCGTCGCTGCGCGGCAGGAAGGGCGAGGGCTCGTCGGCGCCGAGCAGCGCGAGGTAGAGCCCGCGCGTCACCGGCCGGTCGTACGACGTCATGTCGAGCCAGCCGGTGTTCAGCGCGTAGTCGGTCGAGGCGAGGAAGTACAGGTACCGGCCGGACTCGTCCCACACCGGGCTGATCGCGTCGGCCATCCCGTCCGTGAGCTGGCGGGTCTCGCCCGACTCGGTATCGTGCACGAAGATCGCGCGCAGCTGGTTGTCGAGGCGGCGCGCGTATGCGATCCAGCGCGAGTCCGGCGACCAGACCGGGTTCATGGACCGCTCGGGGTGCGCGAACCGGTCGGTATCGACGTGCGTCAGCCGGCCCGAGGCCACGTCCAGCAGGAGCACGCGGTAGTCGGTGTCCGTGAAGGCCAGCGTGCTCCCGTCCGGCGACCAGCTCGGCCGGAAGAAGAAGGTCGGATCGGCGATCTCCACGCGGCGCGCGTTGGCGCCGTCCTGATCGGCGATCACCAGGCCGTACTCGCCCCCGTCGTCGCTGAACCAGGCGACGTGCCGACCGTCCGGCGACCACACCGCGTGACGGTCCGCGACGCCGGGGGAGCGGGTCAGGTTCCGCCACGACCCCGCCTCGGCGGGGACGCTGAAGATCTCGCCGCGCCACTCGAAGAGAGCCCGCTTGCCGGTCGGGGACAGGCGCGCGTCACGAAGCTGGCCCGCCGGCGCGTCCTCCCAGCGCGGGCGCACCCAGTTCTGGTCGCCGGCCGCCCGGATGTCGAGCTTGCGGGTGCGGCCGGACGCCGGCTCGAGCTCGTGCAGGTATCCGGCTTGCTCGTACACCACCACGCCGGCCCCGGCCCCGATGCTCTTGACGTCGAAGTCCGCGTGGAAGGTGTGCTGGCGCTCCGCCCCGGACTCCGGGTCGAAGGACCACACGTTCGCCGCCCAGTCGCGCTCGGAGAGGTAGTACACGCGCCCGTCCATCCACACGGGATCCAGGTGGCGCTCGCCCTCCCACGGCGGCGTCACCCGCTCCCAGGTCGTGGTCGACACCACGCTGATCGGCTGCGCCTGCCCCCCCCGGTAGTTCCGCCATTCGGGGTCCCACAGGTCGATCTCCTGGTACGCGACGTGGCTCCCGTCCGCGGAGAGCTCACCGCGAAAGGACTGGGGCACCGCGACGGGCTCGGGCAGCCCGCCGGTGCGCGCGACGGTGTAGAATCTCCAGAGCCTGGTGGGGACGGCCTCCCTTCCGGACTGGAAGAGCACCCGGCCGTCCGGTGTCCACCCCTGCACCACGTCCTCGCTCGGATGCCAGGTCAGGCGCTCGGGCTGCCCCCCCGTCGCGGGCATCACGTACACGTCCGTGTTGCCCCCGTACTGCCCGCTGAAGGCGATCCACCGGCCGTCGGGGCTGAAGGCCGGGTCCGTCTCGGCCCCGTCCGACGAGGTGAGGCGGATCGCGTCACCGCCGCTGCGTGCCACCGACCAGATGTCGTTGGCGTGCACGAAGGCGATGTGGGTCGCGCTCACGTCGGGCTGACGTAGGAAGCGTGTCCCCTGGGCGTCGAGGTCGCCGGACGATCCGAGGACCGTCAGAGCGGCGAGGGGGACCGACGATGCGACGAGGGGGAAGAGGCGGCGGACCATGGTCGTCTCCGAGGTGCGGGTCGTGGCGCCCAGCCGTCGGGTGTCGCCGGCAGAGTACGGGCGCCGGCGTGCGCGGCGCTAGCCGATCGGAGCGCCCAGCACCAACGCGTAATAGCCCCGCCCGTCCTCCTGCCATCGCTCCACCCGCAGGCCCGCCTCCGCGAAGAGGGCGTCGATCGTGGGGCGGTCGTACTTGCAGCTGATCTCGGTTCGAATCGCCTCGCCCTCCGCGATGTCGATCTCCGGGCCGTCGGGGAAGCGCACCACCTGGTCCCGCATCGACACGAGGTCGGTCTCGATCCGCCCTCGCTCCGCCAGGTATCGGGCCCGATGACGGAAGCCCTCCGGATCGAAGTCGGTGCCGAGGGCATCGTTGAGAACGGAGAGCACGTTCAGGCTGAACGCCGCCGTGACNNCAGCTCGATGCGCTCGGCGGACTTGCCCGGCCCCGCACGCAGGTCGACGCCCAGGAGGAGGCGGTCGTCGCTGCGGAGCCGCCGGTGGATGCGCCCGAGCAGCTCCGCGGCTCCCTCGTCGTCGAGGTTCCCGAGCGTGCTCCCGAGGAAGGCGATCCACGTCGGTGACGGGAGGCGGCTGGGAAGCGGCAGCGGCGAGGTGATGTCCGCCACGGTGGGAAGGATGGCGAGGGAGGGGTACTCCTCCTCCAGTCGTTGCGCCGTTTCCTGCAGGAAGTCCGCG
>JABAOE010001717.1_pt1 | contig 13490 bp, 14 predicted proteins | sample 7062141 | NCBI WGS metagenome assembly JABAOE01 (sample SAMN14538627, study PRJNA623070) | marine sediment metagenome | biome: marine biome [ENVO:00000428]; feature: marine pelagic biome [ENVO:01000023]; material: deep marine sediment [ENVO:00002113] | place: India: Gulf of Khambhat ... | reverse complement strand
AAGATCGTCGCCGATGGCGTCAACACGCTGCGCGCGCCGCATCGCTCGTTTCTCGTCATCACCCACTATCAGCGGCTGCTCAACCACATCGTGCCGGATGTCGTGCACGTCCTTTCCAAAGGTCGGATCGTCAAGACCGGCGGCAAGGAGCTGGCGCTGGAACTGGAAGAGCGCGGCTACGCCGACTTTGTCGAGGAGGCGGCGTGATGGCCGATAGCGGCCTGATCAGGACCCCGGCGGAGGACGCCTTCGCCGGCCATTTTGCCGGCTTGCCGGACGACGACCCGATGCGCGAGATCCGCGTCGACGCATTTGGCGCATTTGCCGAAAAGGGTCTGCCGCACCGGCGTATCGAGGACTGGAAATACACCGATCTGCGCACCCTGATGAACGATGCGCCGGCACCCGCCGCATCGGCCGCGCCCGCAGCGGCTACCGACGCCATGGCCCGCGCTGATCTGTTTGACGGCATTGCGCGCGACCGCATCGTTTTCGTCAACGGCCGCTTCGTGCCGGCTTTGTCGAAGACCGACGGTCTCGGCGATGCCGTGGAGTTCGCCTCGCTTGGCCGTTTTCTGGCCGATGGCGGCGCCATTCTGGACCGCTATGACCTTGCCGATCCGGCCAATGCCCCGGTTCTGGCACTCAACAGCGCCTTTGTCAGCGACGGTGCGGTGATCCGCATCAGGCAAGGCGCAAGGCTGGCGCGGCCGTTGGAAATCGTCACCCTGTTTGCCGGCGACCAGCCCGGCCTGCAGACCTTGCGCCATCAGGTTGCCGTGGAAGCCGGCGCCGAGGCAACTATCCTGCAGACCTATGCCGGTCCCGACGGCGTTGCCTACCAGACCAATATCGTTGCCGAGATCCGCGTCGCCGAAGGCGCCAGGCTGGACTGGATCAAGGTGCAGGAGGAGGGCGACCGGGCCTTCCATCTCGGCCTGATCCTGCCGCGCCTGGAGGCCGGCGCGCAATTCGATCCGTTCATCTTCGGTGCCGGCAGCGCTGTGGCGCGCTCCGAAATCCGCATGGCCTTTGACGGTGAAGAGGCGGTCGCCAACATTCGCGGCACGACCATTGCCCGCGGCTCCCAGCATATCGACACCACCCTTGTCGTCGACCACGCCGTGGCCGGCGGCGAAAGCCGCGAATTCTTCAAGGCGGCCATCGACGGCGAGGCCACGGGGGTTTTTCAGGGCAAGATCATCGTCCGCCAGGCGGCCCAGAAGACCGACGGCCAGATGATGAGCCAGGCGCTGTTGCTGTCGGAGCGAGCGGAATTCGCCAACAAGCCGGAACTGGAGATTTTCGCCGACGACGTGCAGTGCGCGCATGGCGCCACCTGCGGCCAGATCGACGAGGACATGCTGTTCTTCCTGCGCTCGCGCGGCATCGACGCCACCACCGCCCGGCAGCTTCTCGTCCAGGCGTTTCTCGCCGAGGCGATCGAGCAGATCGGTAACGAGGCGATCGAGGAGGCGCTGGAGGCGCGCACCCGCCGCTGGCTCGGCGTCAAGGAGGCGGCATGAGCCTGCCGACCGACATCGACCATTGCGTCATCCATGTGTCGGACTGGGACGCGGCGCGCGATTTCTACACTCGCGTTCTGGGCGCTGAGGCGGTGCCGCAGGATGCCGGCTATGCCTTTCGCTTCGGCGACCAGCAGCTCAACTGCCACGGACCCGGCAAGCTGCCGCACCCCAAGGCGCGCCTGCCGGTCATGCCGGGCAACAGCGATCTGTGCTTTCGCTGGCGCGGGCCGATCGGCCAGGCCATCAGCCATCTGCGGCGCCAGGGAGTGGAGATCGAGCTCGGCCCGGTGCAGCGCATCGGCGCCAGGGGGCCGGGAACCAGCGTCTATTTCCGCGATCCGGACGGGTCGCTGATGGAGTTCATGAGCTATGACAGCGACGGGAACCAAACGGCCTAGCGACCGGCCCGCCGCGGGCGCGGCAGCCGCCGGCGACGCCTATGATGTTGAGGCGATCCGCGCCGACTTCCCGATTCTGCGCCGGACCGTCTACGGCAAGCCGCTGGTCTATCTCGACAACGGCGCCTCCGCGCAGAAGCCGCAGGCGGTGATCGACAAGATCACCGAGACCTATCGCAACGAATATTCCAACGTCCATCGCGGCCTGCACTATCTCTCCAATGCCGCCACGGAGGCCTATGAGGAAGCGCGGCGGATCGCCTGCGCCTTTCTTAATGCGCCATCTGAAGAGGAGATCATCTTCACCCGCTCGTCGACGGAAGGCCTCAATCTGGTCGCCCAGTCCTTCGGCGGCATGGTGGTGGGCGAGGGCGACGAGATCGTGCTCTCCATCATGGAGCACCATTCCAATATCGTGCCCTGGCATTTCCATCGCGAGCGCCGGGGCGCGGTCATCAAATGGGTCGGCATTGAGGAAGACGGCGCCTTCAGTCTTGAGACCTTCGAACAGACCCTTACCGACCGCACCAGGATCGTGGCGATCACCCACATGTCGAACGTCACCGGCACGATCGTGCCGATAAGGGAGGTCTGCCGTATCGCCCATGCGCGCGGCATTCCGGTGCTGGTCGATGGTAGCCAGGCGGCCGTCCACATGCCGGTCGACGTCCAGGAACTGGGCTGCGACTTCTACGTCTTCACCGGCCACAAGACCTACGGGCCGACCGGCATCGGTGTGCTGTGGGCCAAGCGCGAGCACCTTGATGCCATGCCGCCCTTCATGGGCGGTGGCGAGATGATCCGCGACGTCTTTGAGGACACCGTCACCTATGGCGACCCGCCGCACAAATTCGAGGCCGGCACGCCGCCCATCGTCCAGGCGATCGGCCTGGGTGCGGCGCTGACCTATATGGAGTCCATCGGCCGCGAGGCGATCGCCGCGCACGAGGCGACGTTGCGCGATTATGCCCATGAGCGGCTGTCGGCGCTCAATTATATCCGCGTATTCGGCCACGCTCCCGGCAAGGGGGCCATCGTCGCCTTCGAGATGCAGGGGGCGCACGCCCATGACGTGGCGACCATCATCGACCGCGAGGGCGTTGCGGTGCGTGCCGGCACCCACTGCGCCCAGCCGCTGCTGGCCCGCTACGGCGTGACCTCGACCTGCCGCGCCTCCTTCGGCCTTTACAACACCAGGGCGGAGATCGACGCCCTTGCAGAGGCGCTGGTCAAGGCCCATTCTTTCTTTGCATGACTTTGCCGAGAGCAAGACCATGACCCAGACGACGACACCGCAAGCCGAAAGCCCCGGTCCTGAGGCCGAAGCTGGCCCGAATGCGGCCGATTTTGAGGCCTCGTCGCTGCCGACCGACGAGCTGGAGCGGCTGACCCACGACATCGTCGCGGCGCTGAAAAGCGTCTATGACCCGGAGATTCCGGCCGATATCTACGAGCTCGGCCTGATCTACAGGGTCATGATCGACGACGACCGCCACGTCAATGTCGACATGACGCTGACGGCGCCGGGCTGTCCGGTGGCCGGCGAAATGCCGATCTGGGTGGAAAACGCCATTATCTCCATACCGGGCATTTCCGGCGCCACCGCGACGATCGTTTTCGATCCGCCGTGGACGCCGGAGCGCATGTCTGAAGAGGCCAAGATGGCCATCGGCTGGTGGTAGGGTCGCCGGCTTTGGTTCCGCTTTGCCCGATAACCATATAGAATAGCCTGACAAGGGATCGATTGACCGACGCCATGGCCGTTTCGCAGTTTCAGGTTCTCACACTGACCGACGCCGCCGCAGCGCGCGTGCGCGACATCGTCGCGGCCAGCGCCGGTCCGGCCGAAGGCATCCGCGTCGGGGTGAAAAACGGCGGCTGTGCCGGCATGGAATATACCATCGATTTGGTCAGCGAGCCCAATCCGGCCGATGACGTGGTGGAGGTCGAAGGCGGCAGGGTTTTCGTCGATCCGGCCGCCTCGCTGTTCCTGCTCGGTACGCAGATGGACTACGAGGTGACCAAGCTGCGCTCCGGCTTCGTCTTCAACAATCCCAATCAGACCTCGGCCTGCGGCTGCGGCGAATCCGTCGAGCTGACGCCGGCCGATCCGAGCGCCCTGCAACGCCTTCGCGCCTGAGCCGCTGACCGGGGCGGGTGTCGCGCATGGACACCGACTATTTCCACGATCTGTTTGAGCCCTTCGGTCCGATAACGGTGCGGCGCATGTTCGGTGGTGCCGGCATCTACCACCAGGGCGAGATCATCGCCGTCGTCGTCGATGGCGAGGTGTGTCTTAAGGCCGATGCGACGAGCGCGCCGCAGTTTGAAGCCGCCGGTTCGAGCCAATGGGTCTATGAGGGCAAGAGCAAGCCGGTGAAGATGCCCTATTGGCGTCTGCCCGATTCAGCGCTCGACGATCCCGACGCCATCACCCATTGGGCAAAGCTTGCCTATGAAGCGGCATTGCGGTCGAAAAAGCCGAAAAGACGAAGAGCGGAGTGAGGCCTGACGCCCTATTGCGACCGCAGCGGCTTGAGCAGAAATGCCGGGACGTGATCCTTGAAGCCGACAGCGGCATCCTCACGCCGGCCTTTTTTGCTTTTGCCCCGTTTGGCCTCGCCGTCGCCGCCGGCCGCCTCGGCCTTGCCGTTGCGGTCCTTGCGCGGTTTTGCCGCTTTCGTCTTGCCGGCTTCGCCGTCACCGGTTTCACGGGCGGCCTTTTTGCGGCGCTCACCTTTGCCGCGGCCCGCCTTCGCCTTGCCCTTTTCGTCTGCCCGGCGGCGGCGCCCGGCCGGCTCGCCGTCCTCCGACGGGGCCGGCTCCGCCGGCATGTCGCCGACCCGCACGATGGCCTTGCCGATCAGCTTTTCGATGGCGTCGATATATTTGCCTTCCGCCCGGGTGGCGATCGTCACCGCCTCGCCGGAGCGACCGGCGCGGCCGGTGCGGCCGATGCGGTGGACGTAGTCCTCGGCATGGGTCGGCACGTCGAAATTGAAGATGTGGCTGACATTGGGAATGTCGAGACCGCGCGCCGCAACGTCAGAGGCGACCAGCAGCGTGATCTCGTTATCGCGAAACGAATCGAGCGTCTTTAGTCGCGCATGCTGGTCCATGTCGCCGTGCAGGGCGCCGGCCGAATAGCCATGCCTTTGCAATGATCGCAAGAGCGTTGCCACATCGCGTTTGCGGTTGCAAAAGATGATGGCGTTGGTGAGGTTTTCCGCGCTGTCGATCAGCCGCCGCAAGGTCGCCCGCTTTTCGTATGGCTTGGCGCCCGAAGCGGCCAGCGACAGCGCCACATTGTCGGCCGCCGTGGCCGGCTTTGCGACCTCCACGCGCACCGGGTTTTGCAGGAACTTGTCGGCCAGCCGGCCGATTTCCGGCGGCATTGTCGCGGAGAACAACAAGGTTTGCCGAGTGAACGGAATGAGCTTCACGATCCGCTCGATATCGGGAATGAAGCCCATGTCGAGCATCCGGTCGGCCTCGTCGATGACGACGATCTCAACGCCGGTCAACAGCAGCCGGCCGCGCTCGAAATGATCGAGCAGCCGTCCGGGCGTGGCGATCAGCACGTCGGCGCCGCGGGTGATCTTGCGGTCCTGCTCCTCAAACGACACGCCGCCGATCAGCAGCGCCACGGTCAGCTTGTGATTGACGCCGTAGCGCTCGAAATTCTCCGCCACCTGCGCCGCCAGTTCGCGCGTCGGCTCCAGGATCAGCGTGCGCGGCATACGCGCCCGCGCCCGGCCCTTTTCAAGCAGGGTGAGCATCGGCAGGGTGAAGGAGGCAGTCTTGCCGGTGCCGGTCTGGGCAATGCCGACGAGATCCCGGCGGGCCAGCACATGCGGGACCGCTTCCGCCTGAATGGGTGTCGGTGTGGTATAACCGGCCGCTTGCACGGCCCGAAGGACCTTGTCGCTTAGTCCGAGAGTGTCAAAGCTCATTGAATGTTTCGCGTCCGGCATATTGCGCTAAGGCGCCGGACCTTGTCAGAAGTTTCGGCACAGATAAGCCTGCCGCGGGGCCTGTCAAGCGCCGGTTTGACAGGCTGGCTGCCAAGACGCAAGGGGAATCTGCCGCAATTGGTGAACCGATTGTCTTCGCCACCGGTCTTGCCGGGATGTGACAGGGGCGAGCGGGCAGGGTGAGACGGTCGACATCAACGCCAGGCAAGGCGCGATGATCGCCAACGCCGATGGCGCAAAGCCCGACATTGAGCCCTGCCGCAGCGTCATTCATGTCATCGACAAAGTCATTTTGCTCCACGCCACGATGTCGCTTTCGTCCGTTCCGGCATTTTGGTGCCGCCGGGGTCGCCCGCGTCGGCTTTCTGCGACCAATTGTCCGCAAGTGACCGTTTTGGATTGTGAGCCTAGATATCCAGCGCCTTTTCATCGGCGAAGGCGGCGTGCTCCTGGATGAAGGCGAAGCGCGCTTCCGGCCTGTTGCCCATCAGCCTGGTGACGAGATCGGCGTTCTCGGCCGCCTCGTCTTCCGCGACGCGTACCTGCAACAGCGAGCGTCGGCCTGGCGCCATGGCCGTCTCCTTCAGTTGCGCCGGCATCATCTCGCCAAGCCCCTTGAAGCGCGACACCTCGACTTTGCCGCGGCCGGAGAACTGCCGCTCCAGCAGTTCGTCGCGGTGCGCCTCGTCGCGGGCATAGAGGATCTTCGGCCCCTGGGCGATGCGGAACAGCGGCGGCACGGCGAGATAGAGCCGCCTCTCGGCGATCAGTTGCGGCATCTCGCGGAAGAAGAAGGTCATCAGCAGGGAGGCGATGTGGGCGCCGTCGACATCGGCGTCGGTCATGATGATGACCTTGCCGTAGCGCAGGTCGTCGGCCCGGTAGCGCGCCCCGGTGCCGCAGCCCAGCGCCTGCACGAGGTCGGCGAGCTGCTGGTTGCCGGCGACCTTGTCGCGCGCCGCGCTGGCGACATTGAGGATCTTGCCGCGCAAGGGCAGCACCGCCTGGGTGGCGCGGTCGCGCGCCTGCTTGGCCGAGCCGCCGGCCGAATCGCCCTCGACGATGAACAGCTCCGTGTCCTCGCGCAGCGTCGAGGTGCAGTCGGCGAGCTTGCCCGGTAGCCGCAATTTGCGCGTTGCCGCCTTTCGCGAAATCTCCTTTTCGCGCCGCCTTCGCAGCCGCTCCTCGGCCCGCTCCACCACCCAGTCAAGCAGCGTTGCCGCCTGGTTGGGCGAGGCGGCGAGCCAGTGGTCGAAGGCGTCGCGTACGGCGTTTTCGACGATCCGGGTCGCCTCCACCGTCGCCAGCCGGTCCTTGGTCTGGCCGACGAATTCCGGCTCGCGGATGAACACCGACATCATGCCGCCGCAGGAGGTGAGGATGTCATCGGAGGTGATGATTGCCGCACGCTTGTTGCTGGTCAGCTCGCCATAGGCCTTGAAGCCGCGCAACAGCGCGCTGCGCAGCCCGGCCTCGTGGCTGCCGCCCTCCGGCGTCGGCACGGTGTTGCAGTAGGAGCGCACGAAGCCGTCGCCGGCAAACCAGGCGAGCGCCCATTCCACCGCGCCGTGACCGCTTTGCCTGTCCGATTTGCCGGCGAAGATCTCGCTGCCGACCAGCGTCTCGCCGGTCAGCGTTTCGGCGAGATAGTCTTTCAGGCCGCCGGGAAAATGGAACACCGCCTTTTGCGGCGTGTCGCTTTTTTCCGCAATGCGGCCCGGCGCGCAGCTCCAGCGGATTTCCACGCCGCCGAACAGATAGGCCTTGGAGCGGGCCATGCGGAACAGGCGGTCGGGATCGAAGGCCACGCCCTTGCCGAAAATCTCCGGGTCCGGTCGGAAGCGGATCGTTGTGCCGCGCCGGTTATGGACGTCGCCGGCCGGCGTCAGCGGCCCGATCGGCCGGCCGCGGGCAAAATGCTGGCGATAGAGCTTGCGGTCGCGGGCCACCTCCACATCGAGGCTTTCCGACAAGGCATTGACGACGGAGACGCCGACGCCGTGCAGCCCGCCGGAGGTCTCGTAGACCCGGGAATCGAACTTGCCGCCGGCATGCAGCGTCGTCATGATCACTTCCAGGGCCGAGCGGTCCTTGAATTTGGGATGCGGATCGACGGGAATGCCGCGGCCGTTGTCGCTGACGGGAGATAGCCGTCGGCATCGAACGCCACCTCGATCCACGAGGCATGCCCGGCAACGGCCTCGTCCATGGAATTGTCGATCACCTCAGCAAACAGATGATGCAGCGCCTTCTCGTCGGTGCCGCCGATATACATGCCCGGGCGCCGGCGCACCGGCTCCAGCCCCTCCAGCACCTCGATATCGGCGGCGGTGTAATCGTCGCCCGACCTCGCCGGCGTCGCCCTTGCCGGCGATTTTCCGCTGCCGGTCCTGCGCCGGCCGCCAGCGGGCGGCGCGCCATTGCGCCGGTCATCCTGGAGATCGGCAAACAGGTCGTCGGATCGGTCCATGCGGCTCATATCGCTCGGCGAATCACTTACTCAATATGCCATGTTCAGCGCCCTCCGGCACCGCCGGCCGCCGCTTGTTCCTGCCGTTCACGATGCCGCGACGCAGGCCGGTCGTCCTGCGGCCTTTTGCCCGCCGGCAATCGCCGCTAGCATGGCGGGACATCGCAAACTCACACCGATTCGTAGAGCAGATTTATGGCTGCAACACCACCGCCGCTCGACAGCGACGTCACCGCCGCCGATTTCCGCCTACCGGCGACCGACGGTCAAACCTACACGCTCGCCGATATCAGCGGCGACAACGGCACGCTGATCGTCTTCATCTGCAATCATTGCCCCTATGTCAAAGCCGTCATCGACCGTCTGGTCGCCGACGCCCGCACGCTGCGCGATGCCGGCATCGGCGTTGCCGCAATCTGCAGCAACGACGCGGCAGCCTATCCCGACGATTCGTTCGACAAGATGGCGGCGTTCGCGCGCCATCACGGTTTTCCCTTTCCCTATCTGCACGACGAGGACCAGAGCGTGGCGCGCGCCTATGATGCAGCCTGCACGCCGGATTATTTCGGCTTCGACAAGACCGGCCGGCTCGTCTATCGCGGCCGGCTCGACGCCGGCCGCATGGAACCGCCGCCGCCGGGCGCCAGGCNNTCGCCCGCGGCGAGGTGGCGCCGGCGGAGCAAATTCCGTCCATGGGCTGCTCTATTAAATGGAAGACGGCGGCGTGAGCGGATTGCGAAAGGATATTCCCATGGCAGACAGGTCAGGGTCGGCGGCGACCGTCGTGAAAATCGCGGCATTTTCCGTATTCACGACGGCCGTTTTCGCCATGTCGGCGGCTGAGGCTGAGCTGGCGCGACTGGACGGCGCCGGCATCACCGCCGCGCTTGCCGGCAAGACGATCAGCGGCGAGCGCGCCGGCAAGGCCTGGGTGCAGACCTTCGACGCCGCCGGTGTCACGGTCTATACGGCGGCCGGCGAGGCGGCGTCGGAAGGTCGCTGGCGGGTTCGCGACGACCGGTTCTGTTCGCAATGGCCGCCGTCGCCGGCCTGGGTCTGCTATGACCTGTTCCGCGACGGCGACGTCGTCGTCTTTGTCGGCGACGGCGAGGAATGGCCAGCGCGAATCAAAGGCGACAACTGACGCTGGCCACTTTGACGACACGGCAAAGCGCCGGCTATCGGCAGCATCGCTGCCCCTGCCGACGGCCAGGCCAGGTCCCTCAAATACCGGCGATCGGCAAGCTCCAGCGCCCAAAACAAACGGTGATGCGGTAACGCCGTCGGCGTTGCTGCACCACCGTCATCGGGCACTTGGCCGATCTCTGTCTGATTTCGCGCGCCGCGCACTGGCGGACGTCTGGCGAGATCGCCGGTTAACCCTGTTGTCGGACCTTTGTCCGTTTCACGAGGCGGCTGCCGAAATCCTTGGCGAAAAGCCATGGCTGGGTGCCAAAGGAGCCCGGACGCACCGCGCCCGTTGCAAACTGTTCGATTGTCGGTTGGTTTGCCGGTCCCGCGAACAAGATGCCCGCATTGTGCCAGGTATTACCTTACAGGACCGGCTCCGATCGGGTCGGAGGCGTCATTTTTCTAGACCTCCTTTCACCTGCTTGTCCTCGACTCTAAAGGCAATTTGCAGCACGTCAAATCACAATTTGCCGCAGGCGGCTGTCCGGAAAAGCCGCGCCGGGCTGGCGAAAGATCGAAGCCGTCGCCGCGCCTTGCCGGCCGGTTCCGGGATCGCCGCCGATGGCGAAAATTGCTCCATTCGGCGTAAGCAACAGGTAAGCCTAACCAAACGATTCCATCCGCATGGTGCCGCCGATGTGGTAGCCGCGGCGCCAGACCGACATCTGGCCGAAAGGAAAATGCGGCATGGACAACGCAACCAAGACAAAAAGCCCCGATCTCAACCGCCGGCAGGCCTTGCAGCGCCTCGGGCTGGCAGTTGGCGTTGCCTATATGACGCCGACGCTGCTTTCGCTGAGCCATGCGCAGGCCGGCTCCGACGCTTCGGCGGCCAGCGCCGCCAGCGCCGCCAGTGCCGCCAGTGCCGCCAGTGTGGCGAGCGCAGCCAGTGCGGCAAGCTCCGTCAGCGTGGCGAGCGAACCCTCGGCGGTCGACGCCGCCCNNGCGGCGGCTGCCGCGCAGCCCTGCCTGCTGGGTCTCATCGGCGCCGGCTGTTGAGGGCGGATGCCCCTTCCGCACGGGCGCCCGCCGCGGCAGGAATGGCATCGCGGTGAAGGCCGCGATGCTTGCCACATGCGGCTGTGCGACACGGTGACATGCCGGCTTTGACGCAATCCGACATTGTTCAGCTCGGCGACATGCCGGCGCCGGTCCTCCTCCGCGTGCCGGCGAGCATGCTGAGCCTGCTTGCCAGGCTGCTGCGCGGCTGGCGGGTTCAGCCGTGGTGCGGACCGGACTGCCGGCCGGTCCTGGCCATGCAGATGACGCCTGCCGGGCGGTTTCGGATTACCGGCGGCTGGGTGCCTGAACCGGTTGAATGCGGTGACGATGTCGACGCGGCCTGCGCCTTCATCGCCGAGCTGGTCCGCGCCTATGTCAACGAGGTTCCCGCCCGGCTTTGCCTGCACGCCGCCGGGGCCGTCTTCGCCGGCCGGCTCGTGATCCTGCTCGGAACGCGCCGGGCCGGCAAGAGCATTCTGTGCGCCGCCATGGCGGCTGCCGGACTGCGGCTTGCCGGGGATGATGTCATCATGATCGACGCGGTCGATGGCGACGGCCTCGCCGGCGGCTTCAGTCCGCGGCTCCGCCTGCCGCTGCCGCCGAGCCTGGCGCCGGCGACCCGTGCCTTCATCGACGCCCATGGCGGCCCGCGCGGCCGGCAATACGCCTATCTGACACCGGCTGCCGATCTGATAGCCGGCAAGGACGAGCGCTTCGCCATTGGCGCCTTCATTGTCCTTGATCGCCGCGACGGCGGCCCGGCGGTGCTGCGCCCGATTGAAAAATCGATCTCGCTGTCGGCCGTCATCTGGCAGAACTTCGCGCGCCGCGCGCCAAGCACCGAAATCCTTGACCGGCTGCATGCCCTGGTCGCGCGCAGCGTCACCGGCATCCTGGAATATTCGACCGCGGAAGAGGCGGTCAGCCTGTTGCAGCAGCGCTTCGCCAGCTGGTCGCCGGGCGTTCCGGCCGCCACGCTGCCGGCCGGCGAAGNNGCCGCCACGCCGCCAGCCGGTGAAGCGACAGCGTCGCCCCGCCTCGGCGCGGCTGCCGGCGGGGCAGCGGCGAACGGCTTGCCGCCGACCGGCCGCTTGCGTCACCGTGCCGGTATCACCGAGCGCCGGCTGGACGACAGGAATTTCCTGGCCGACGACAAGGGCGGCACGATTACCGTGCTCAACCCGATGGCGACGGCGATCTGGCACGCCTTGCGCGAGCCGGCCACCGCCGGCGAGCTCGTCGACCTCGCCGCCCTGGCCTTTCCCGCCACCGACCGCGCCGTCATTGCCGCCGACGTCGCTTCGATCCTCGGCGATTTTCTGCTGCAACGCCTGATTGAGCCGGCGTGACCATCCGGCCGCTTTGATGGCCCGCTGCTTTGACCGCATGACACAAAGTCGGTGATACGGTCACCTGCCGGGGTCATGGCAATTGCGCAGCCGGAATCGCGGGAGTAGGCTGACCGCCCATGAGGCACGCCGCCGGTTCAGCGCGCGGCGTCGCATGTGGGAGCTGCAATCATGACAAACCGACTTCTCAAGCTGGTTGCCGGGGCGGCCATGGCGGCCTTCGTGGCGACCTCGGCCTTTGCGCAAGTCGTCTATCATCGCGGCAACACCGCCGATCCCGAAACGCTTGACCATCACAAGACATCGACGACCTATGAGGCGCATATTCTGCGCGATCTTTATGAAGGTCTGGTCGTTTACGACGCCAGGGCCCAGGTCGTGCCGGGCGTGGCGGAAAGCTGGTCGGTCTCCGACGACGGCCTGACCTATACCTTCAAATTGCGCGACAATGCCAAATGGTCGAACGACGACCCGGTGACGGCCGGCGATTTCGTCTTCGCCTTCCAGCGCATCATGACGCCGGACACCGGCGCCAAATACGCCAACATTCTTTATCCCATCAAGAACGCCGAGGCGATCAACAAGGGCGAGATGGAGCCGGTATCCATCGGCGCCAAGGCGCTTGACGACCGGACGCTGGAAATCACGCTGGAAGCGGCGACGCCGTATTTCCTTGAGTTGTTAACCCACCAGACCGGCCTGCCGATGCACAGGGCCTCTGTCGAAAAATACGGCAGCGACTTCGTCAAGCCGGGCAATCTGGTCTCAAACGGCGCCTATGTGCTGACGGAGTTCACGCCCAACGACAAGGTCGTGGTGGAGAAGAACCCGTATTTTTATGATGCCGCCAACGTCCAGATCGACAAGGTGATCTTCTATCCCACCGAGGATCGCGGCGCGGCGCTGAGGCGTTTCCAGGCCGGCGAGCTGCACTCCAACAACGACGCGCCGACCGAGCAGGTCAAGTTCATGAAGGAAAATCTCGGCGACCAGTTCCGCGTCGCGCCCTATCTGGGCACCTATTATTACGCCGTGAAGGCCGACAAGGCGCCGTTCTCCGACGTGCGCGTTCGCCAGGCTCTGTCTATGGCGATCGACCGGGAATTTTTGGCTGAGGAAATCTGGGGCGACACCATGGTCGCCGGCTATTCCTTCGTGCCGCCGGGCATCGGCAATTACGGCGAGCCGGCCTATGCCGACTACAAGGACACGCCCATGCTCGACCGCGAGGACAAGGCCAAGGCGCTGTTGGCGGAGGCCGGCTTCGGGCCGGACAAGCCGCTGAAGGTCGAGATCCGCTACAACACCTCGGAGAACCACAAGAACACGGCGCTCGCCATCGCCGACATGTGGAAGCCGCTGGGCGTCGAGGTGTCGCTGCTCAACACCGATACCAAGACCCATTACGCCCATCTGCGCGACAAGGGCGATTTCGACGTCGCCCGCGCCGGCTGGATCGGCGACTACTCCGACCCGCAGAACTTCCTGTTCATGGTGGAAAGCGACAACGCCGGCTTCAACTATGCCAATTACAACAATCCGGACTATGACGCGCTGATGGACAAGGCGGCGGTGAC
>JABAOE010007069.1_pt1 | contig 13495 bp, 13 predicted proteins | sample 7062141 | NCBI WGS metagenome assembly JABAOE01 (sample SAMN14538627, study PRJNA623070) | marine sediment metagenome | biome: marine biome [ENVO:00000428]; feature: marine pelagic biome [ENVO:01000023]; material: deep marine sediment [ENVO:00002113] | place: India: Gulf of Khambhat ... | reverse complement strand
ATCGATCGTCTGCCAGTCGTCGACGGCGTCGCCGAACACGAAGCCGATGCCGCCGCCATTATCGGCGATCGTCATCAGCGAGCGGACCGGTGCCGGTGCGTCGGGCGGCGTGTGACGGCTGCCGATGATCTCGATGGCCGGATGCAGCTTGACGGCGGCAGCCAGGTCGCCGGCGCGCCACGACGCCGCGCTCAGCGGCAGGTCGCGGCTGAGCCGGAACGCAAATTCGGTTTCCGCGCGCGCTTCGACAAAACGCTCCGCCGGCAGGTTGAGACGCGTGCCCTGCCAGGTCAGCGAGCCGAAAATGCGGCCCGGCACGACATCGTCATGGCCATCGAGCTCGCGCATTTTCGCGCTGGTGGCGCCGACCTTCCAGCCGGCCAGCCGGTCGCCGATCGCCGCAGCCATTTCGTCCTGCACGAAATAGGCCTCGCTGCGGTTTGCCGGCAACTCCGCCTGGCCGATGCCGTCGATCCGGCCGGCCGTCTTCCAGGCGGCGGCCAGCCGGCCCGCGAGCGCCCGCAGATGGTGCTGCCTGTCTTGTGGGATCGCCATTCCCTACNNCCCTACCCGAAAAGCGCCTTGAATTTTCCGATATTCTGGCGGAAGCCGGCCTCGTAGTCGCCATTGCCGGGATGGTAGACGCTTTCAAACGAGATGACTCCATCATAGCCGTCCGCCCTCAGCGCCTCGGCTATCGGCCGGAATTGGTCGGCAAGCTGGCCCTGGCCCATCGGGCGCACCTCCAGCGTCGCTCTGGGCGTGTCGACGTGGACGTCCTTAATGTGGATATGGCCGACATAGCCGCCCTGCATCGTCTCGTATCCGTCCGGCCAGGCTTTTTCGTGCGCCCAGCAATTATTGGCCGGGTCCCACAGGATCTTCAGGGCGTCGCTGGCGCCAAGGTCGTCAATCAGCTTGCGGGCGGTCCAGCAGGAATTGACCATGGTCCCATTGCCGGTCTCCACCACCAGGGTGATGTCTGCCGCCCGCGCCAGCTCGACGGCCGGTGCAATCAGCGGCAGCTGCGCCTCCCACGCGCCCTTCGCCACGTTCCACTTTTCCGCGCCGTGGCTGCCCCACAGGATCATCTCCTTCTTGCCGGTCATGATGCGCACAAGCGGGCAGGCAAACTGGTGCGCCATGTCGATGCAGCGCTTCAGCGCCTCCATGTGCCGGCGATGCAGTTCGTCGCCCGGCTTCGAGGTCGCCATCGGCATGCCGGCAAACAGATGCCGCGAGATGCACGACACCGTCTTGCCGTGCTTGCCGATAAGCTCCAGTGCGGCGGCGCGCTCGCCGGCATCAAGATCGCCGACTTCCTTGTCGCCGATGAACTGCAGCTCCGCATGGTCCAGGCCGAACTCGTCCATAACCGCCAGGGCATGGCCGAGATCGCGGCTGATGCCGTCGGTGATGACGCCGAGCTTCATGCCCGCCTCCCCGCCTGCCGTCAGCGCCTCAGGCCGGTGCCGACGATATCCTCAAGCAAGCGCGTCACCACCCAGTTGTCGCTGTCGGGATATCTGGTCTTGCCGGCCTGGAAGAGCTGCATGGCCGTTGCCGCGGTGAACAGCGGCACGCCGAGCTCGCGCGCCATGTCCAGGACGATGGTCAGGTCCTTGTACATGGTGTTGATATGGCTGCCGGTGCCCTCAAACTTGCCGTCAATGATGTTTTCCAGGGCCGTGTTGGCGACCCCGCAGCCGGCGCCCGACGTGCTGAAGACGTCGTAAAGAACCTGGCCGGGCACGCCCGCCTTGGCGGCAAGCGCCGAGGCCTCGAAGGTTGCTGAGAAAATCGAGCCGATCAGCGATTGCAGGCAGGCCTTGACCGTCTGGCCCATGCCGGGCTCCGTACCGACGCGGTGGATGGTGCGGCTCACCGCCTGCATGGCAGGCCTTGCCTTTGCCATGGCGGCGTCGCTGCCCGCCGCCATCATCGTCAAGCTGCCGCCCTGCGCACCGGGAAAGCCGCCGCTGACCGGGCTGTCGACAAAATCGATGCCCGATCCCTGCAGCGCCGCGGCGATCTCGCGCGCATCCCGCGCCTTGATCGTCGCCGTCAGCATGATGACGCTGCCCGGTTTCATCGTCGTGGCAAGGCCGTCGCCTAATATGACCGATTTCGCCTGCTCGCCGTTCATCACCATGACGAAGACGGCATCGGCGCCGGCGCCGACCGCGGCCGCCGAGCCGGCCGCGCTGCCGCCCATGGCAACGAAATCGGCCATGCGCTGTTCGCTCAGATCCAGGCCCGAAACAGCAAATCCATTGGCGATCAGGTTCTTCGCCATGCCCGATCCCATGTCGCCAAGGCCGATGATGCCGACCCGTTTCATGATAACCCCGCCGGTTTTGCTGCAACGTTGCGGGCAGCTTACCGGGCTGAATGGAATTCACATCCGTTTGTTGACACTGATGCATGATTTATCGGAAAATTTTTGCATCAAAGCGCATTGTAACCGATTTTGATGCATCAGAACGGGGCTGATCGATGGCGTCGGGAAACAGTGGCAAGCCGAGAATCATCGACATCGCCCTGCAGGCCGGCGTCGGCACCGCCACCGTCGACCGGGTGCTGAACAAGCGTCCCGGCGTTCGCCGCAAGACCATTGACCGGGTGCACGAGGCGATCCGGCTGCTGGACAAGGCGCCGGGCCGGCCGACCATCGTTCCCTCCGTGCCGACCGACTTCACTATCGACATTGTCATTGCCGGTGATGCCGGCTTTCCCAACGAAATCCTGACCCGGGAATTGCGCCGGATCGGATCAGGCAGCGGCCTGAGCCTGCGCGCCGCCCATCCCAAGCGAATGGATCCGGCGGCCCTGGCCGACGCCCTTCGGCAAAGCTTGAAGAAGGGCAGCTCGGGCCTGATTGTGCAGACCCTGGATCATCCGATCGTCCGCCATGCCATCGCCGAGATCCGCAGCCGCGACATCCCGGTCGTGTCGATTTTGACGAGCCTGCCGGGTGCCGACACATTGGGCTATGTCGGCCTCGACAACCGGGCGGCCGGCCGCTCTGCCGGCCTGCTGATGGGGCGACTGTGCAGGGAGCCCGGCGAGGTCGCCATCTTCGTCGGCGGGCCTCTCTATCGCAGTCATGAAGAGCGCGAGATCGGTTTTTGCAGCGTCGTCAGGGAGGAGTTTCCCCATCTCACCCTGCTGGCCGGCTGTCAGAGCCTCGACAATCCGCACAAGAATTATGACATGGCCAGCCATCTCCTGCGGAGCCGCCGCAACCTGCGTGGCATCTACAATGTCGGCGGCGGCAACAGAGGTATCGAGAAGGCGGTGTTTGAAAGCGGTCGGCAGGACGAAATCACCTATGTGGCGTTCAATCTGACGCCGCTGACCAAGCAGGGGCTCTTGACCGGCGTCATCGATGCCGTCGTCCATCAGGACATGGCGCGGGCCGCGCAAACGGCGATCGACGCACTGATCAACAATTTCGTCGGCAAACCGGTCGCCTTCCCGGAGGTGCCGGTGGAAATCATCATGCGGGAAAACCTTCGCTAGGTCAGGCCGCCGGCCTGCCGCTGCTGACGAATGTCGCGCCGATGCCGGCAGCCCACTCAAGGGGGCACGATGATCTTGTGTTGCGGCGAAGCCCTGATCGACATGCTGCCGCGCCAATTGACGGCCGGCGGCAGCGGCTTTGCGCCCTGTCCGGGCGGATCGGTGTTCAACACGGCAATAGCCCTTGGCCGTCTAAGTGCCGACGCCGGCTTCATGTCGGCTATCTCGACCGATATGTTCGGGGAGCAGTTGATTGACCGCCTGGCGCAGTCGAACGTCGACACCTCGCTCTGCGTCCGGTCCCCCCGGCCGACGACCCTGGCTTTTGTCAAGCTGCAAGGCGGCGAGGCGGACTATGCGTTTTTTGACGAGAACTCCGCCGGGCGGATGTTTTGCGAGGATGATCTGCCCGATCTGGGCGCCGACGTAACGGCGCTGCATTTCGGCGCCATCAGCCTGATCGCAGAGCCCTGCGGGTCGGCCTATGAGGCACTGCTGCACCGCGAGCACGCCGCCCGCATCGTCTCGCTCGACCCCAATATCCGGCGCGGGTTCATCACCGACAGGCAGGCCCATCTGGCGCGGCTGCGACGAATGATCGCCATGTGCGATATCGTCAAGCTGTCGCAAGACGATCTGGCCTGGTTTGACGCCAGCCGCAGCTTCGACGACCAGGCCCGCGATTGGCTGGGGCAGGGTGTCAAGCTGGTCGTTTTGACGCGCGGCGAAAACGGTGCGGTCGGCCTGACGCAGAACACCGTTGTCGAGGTCCCGGCGGTGCCCGTCAATGTCGTCGATTGTGTTGGCGCCGGCGATACCTTCAATGCCGGCATTCTGGCGGCGCTTGCGCGCCGCGGCCACCTGGCCAAGGACAGGCTTTCTTCGCTGAGCGGCGAGGTTCTCGCCGACATCTTGTCCTTTGCCGCTGACGCGGCCGCCGTCACCGTGTCGCGTGCCGGTGCCGATCCGCCATGGGCGCACGAGCTTCAGGCAGGATCATAGGTTGTGATTTGCCTACCGCGTCAGGCAGAGACGCCGAAGCAGAGGCTTTGCTGGCAATTGTTCCGTTTAGGCAACGCTTTGCCCCGACCGCTCGGGCAGCCAGTGAAGTCGCCCCGCCCGACTGGCCATTGCGGGACCTGACCGTTACGCTGCGGCTCGCATTTGCTCGCTTCGTCATGATTGAAAGCAAGCCGCCATGCCTGTTCGACCTGTCGCTCTCGTCGCCCTCGCGCTCCTGCTCGCCGGCCTGTCAAACGTGGCGTTTTCAGCCGAGCGGGTCGGCCAGGTCCTGCGCATAAAGGGCAAGTCGGAAGTGGAAACAGAGGGTCAGACACGATCTTTGGCGGTCGCCTCACCGGTTCATCTGCTTGATGTCATCACCACCGGCAAACAGGCCCGGCTGGTCGTGCAGCTTGATGACGGCACGACGCTGACGCTGGGCGAGAACGCCGAGCTCAGGATCGACGAGTTCGTCTTCGACCAACCCGGCATCGCCGACCGCCTCAAACTTTTCGCCGGCGGCGCCTTCCGCTTCACATCGGGCCGGCTTGCCAAGACGCAGGACAGTGTCATTGAGGTCAGCACGCGGGTTCCGGCGCTCGGCGTGCGCGGCACCGATTTCTGGGGCGGCCCGGTCGATGGCAATTTCGGCGTTCTGCTGTTTGACGGCGCGCTGGCCGTGACCAATGCCGGGCAAAGCGTCCTCTTGGACGAGCCGGGCGAAGGCACCAATATCGTCGACAACGGGCCGCCGGGCCCGGTGACGCGGTGGCCGCCAGACAAGGTGCAGCGGGCGGTGGCCACGGTTGCATTTTGATCGGCCGCAGACCATGACGCCAAAGCCATCGACGGAAAGCCTGGACAAGCATTCAGCCACGCCGGTGGACGAAATCGTCGCGGCCGCCCGGCATGCCCAGGCGCGCTTTGAAAAAGGTGCCGACCAGGCGCGGTACGATCACGCCGCGCTGGCCGCCGCCTGGACGCTGATGGAGCCGGCGCGCAACCGCGAGCTGGCCGAATTCGCCGTCGCCACGACCGGGCTTGGCAAGGTCGCCGACAAGGTCGCCAAGAACCATCGCAAGACGCTCGGGCTGCTGCGCGATATCGCCGCTGTGAAGACCTGCGGCATCATCCGGGAGATTCCGGAAAAAGGCATCAGCGAAATCGCTCGCCCCATCGGCGTGATCGGTGCCGTCGTGCCCTCGACAAATCCGCTCGCCACGCCGGTCAACAACATCGTCAATGCGCTCAAATGCGGCAATGCCATCGTCCTTTCGCCCTCGCCGAGAGGTGTCGCGGTGTGCCGGCGGCTGATGGAGCTTATGCATGCCGAATTTGCAAAGACCGGCATCGATCCGGACCTGGTGCAGATGGTTCCGTCGCCATCGGGCAAGGACACGACGCAGCGGTTGATGGAACTGGCCGATCTGGTCATCGTCACCGGCAGCCAGGACAATGTTCGCCGCGCCTATTCGTCGGGCACGCCGGCCATCGGCGTCGGCACCGGCAACGCCACGGTGATCGTCGACGAAACCGCCGATCTGGACGATGCGGCAGGCAAGATTGCCGCCTCCAAGTGTTTCGACAACGCCACCTCCTGTTCGTCGGAAAATGCGCTGGTCGTCGTCGACGAAATCCACGACAGCTTCGTTCAGGCGCTCAACCGCGCCGGCGGCCGGCTGCTCGACGCGGCCAACGGCAAGCGCCTGCACGCCGCACTGTTTCAGGACGGCCAGCTCAACCCGCTGATCGTCGCCAAGGACCTCAATGTCGTCCTCGACGTTGCCGGCATTGCCGTCGCCGACCCCGGCGCGGCGCGCTTTCTGGTTCTGCCGGCCTCGCAAATCGGCCCCGGGCACCCTGAATCCGGCGAAAAGCTGTCGCTGGTCGTCGCCCTTTACCGGGCCCGTGATTTCGACCATGCCAAGGAACTGGCGGCGGCCATCCTGGCCTATCAGGGCGCCGGCCATTCCGTTGGCCTGCATTCCCGGCGCGACGATCGGGCAAGACAGCTGGGCCTTGAGCTGCCGACCTGCCGCGTCATCGTCAATCAGGCCCATTGCTTTGCCACCGGCGGTTCCTTCGACAATGGCGCGCCGTTCTCGCTGTCCATGGGCTGCGGCAGCTGGGGCGGCAATTCCATCGACGGCAACCTCAACTACCGGCACTTCATGAACATCACCAGAATCATCCGCACAATTCAGCCCGACGAGCCGGCGCTGGCCGATATATTCGGTGGCTACTGGCGCCGGGCCGGCCGCTGAATGGACCAATCGGCGAAAATGCCGGCGGTCATTGATCCGCAGCAGGCGGCGCGGCTGTCGCTTCGCGAGCTCATCGACCGGCGCGCCGTCGAACAGGCCGACGATATCTTTGTCGTTGCGCCCGACAGCGGCCAGACGCTGACCTATGGCGGGCTTGCCGAAGCAGCCCGGCGGATTGCTTCGCTGATCGCGCAAGGCGGCGTGATGCCCGGCGACAGCGTCGCCTATGCGCTTTCCAACGGCGCCGACGCGGTGACCGCCATATTGGGGATTATCTACGGCGGCTACCGCGCCACGGCGGTCAATCTGATTGCCGGCCCGCGGACCATTCGCCATGTGCTCAGCCACTCGCAAAGCCGGCTGGTTCTGGCCGGGCCCGAGCATCTGCCGCTCGTTGCCGGCGCCCTTGGCGAAGCCGCCGCGCCGCCGATCGTGCCGGTAGCCAACGGCCGGTGGCCGGCCGCCGGGGTCGCTGCGGCCGCCATCGCGCCGCCGCCGTCACCGCAAAGCGATGGCCTTTTGATGTATACCTCCGGCACCACGGGCCGCCCCAAGGGGGTCGTTCTGACGCACGCCAATCTGCTGGCCGGCGGCGCCAATACGGCGCTGGCCCATGCGCTGACCGCCGCCGACCGCGCCCTGTGCGTGCTGCCGCTCTATCACATCAACGGCCTGTGCGTGACGGTGCTGGGATCGCTTGTCGCCGGCGGCTCGCTGGTCGTGCCGGCGAAGTTTTCCGTCAGCCGCTTCTGGCAGCTGATTGCGGCGCATCGCTGCACCTGGTTCAGCCTCGTGCCGACGCAGATTTCCTATCTGCTGCACGCCGCCGAAAAGATCGGACTAACCGAAGTCGCCCGGCAAGGCCTGCGTTTCGGCCGCTCCGCTTCCGCGCCGCTGGCGCCCGACGTGCAGCGCGCCTTCGAGGCGACCTTTGGCGTCGCCATCATCGAGACCATGGGCTTAACGGAGACGGCCGCGCCGATCCTGTCCAATCCGCTGCCGCCCGGCGAGCGTCGGCCCGGCTCGCCCGGCATCGCCTTCGGCAACCAGGTCATCATCGCCGACGATAATCAGCGCGAGGTGCCCAGGGGCGCGGAGGGCGAGGTTCTGGTGCGCGGAGCGAACGTGATGAACCGCTATTTCAGGGATTCTGAGGCCACTGCCGAGGCGCTGACTGCCGATGGCTGGCTCAGGACCGGCGATCTCGGACGCATGGACGAGGCCGGCTATGTCTTCATCACCGGCCGCTTGAAGGAGCTGATCATCAAGGGCGGCGAGAACATCGCGCCGCGCGAGATCGACGAGGCGCTTTACGGCCATTGCGATGTGGTCGAGGCCGCCGCCTTTGCCCGCGACTGCCCGACCTACGGACAGCGGATCGAGGCGGCGGTATCGCTCGCGCCGTCGGCGACTGCCACGGAGGACGAGCTGATATCTTTGTGCGTGGCGCGCATCGGTGCCTTCAAGGCGCCCGACAGGGTGCATTTTTTAAGCGAGCTGCCGAAGGGGCCATCCGGCAAGATCCAGCGCCTCCGGCTGGCGCAGCTGACTGCCGGCAGCGGGCGACACTTGCGTTGACAGCCGGTCGGGCCACGGTCTACTCGTCGCCGCGCCGGCAAACCGATGATGAGGGGGGCGATGCAGGCCAGTGTCACCGTTCCGGCGCTTCAGCAGATGAAGCGCGACGGCAAGAAGAGCGTCGGCGTCGTCGCCTGGGATTTCCAGCTTGCCCGTATCGCCGATCTGGCCGGCGTCGACTTCGTCGTCGTCGGCGATTCCGTCGGCGTCAATCTGCTCGGCCACGCCAATCCGCTGGAAGTCACCCTCAACGAGATGCTGGTCTTCTGCAAGGCGGTGCGCCGGGCCGTTAGCCGCGCGCTGGTCATCTGCGACACGCCCTTCGGTCCGCTGCAGGAGGGCGTCGACAGTGCCGTTAGCGCCGCCGTGCGGCTGGTCAAGGAGGGCGGCGCCGACATGATCAAGCTCGACGGCGCGGCGCAATATCCTGAGGCGGTGACGGCAATCGCCCGCGCCGGCATTCCGCTCATGCCGCAGTTCGGGCTGACGCCGCAGACCGCGCTCAAATACGGCGTGCCCTACAGCGCCCAGAATGCACCGGACGCTGAGGCCACCGAGGCGATGACGGCAAGGCTGGTGGAGGAGGCGAAACGACTGGAAGAAGTCGGCGCCGCCATGCTCGACCTCACCAATTCCGGCCCGGTCGCCGGCCCTGAGGTGGTCAAGGCGGTGTCGATCCCGGTGATCGGCGGCTTCGGCGGCGGCCCGTGGCTCGACGGCCGCGTCCGCCTTGCCCATACCGCCATCGGCTACGGCGCCAAATGGCTGGACGCTGAGACCGACAGCTACGCCAATGTGGCAAAGGCCAGCCTGGCGGCGTTTCAGGCGCTGATCGCCGATGCCCGCGCCGGCCGCCAGATTAAGGGCTGAGGCGCGTCATGCCGAGCGCCACCATCGACGGCATTGACACCCGCTACGAGGTGACGGGTTCCGGCCCGCCGCTGTTGATGTATGCGCCGGGCGGCTTTGACGCCAACCTGGAAAAGTGGACGACACAGGGCGTCTATGCCCGCATCAGGCTGCTCGACCACCTGCCGCAACACTACACCTGCATTACCTTCGACCGGCGCGAGACCGGCCGCTCCGGCGGTCGCGTGGAGCGCCTCACCTGGCACCATTATGTCGCCCAGGGCATCGGCCTGCTTGACCATCTGGGCCACGAGAAGGCGCATCTGATTGGCGGCTGCATGGGTTGCTGCCCGGTCACCGCCTTTGCCGCCGCACACCCTGAGCGCGTCAATTCCATGATCCTTTACTGGCCGGTCGGCGGCGCCCGCTACCGGCTGAATGCCCATCGGCGCTTTGCCCGCCATCTCGCCTATGTGGAGGAAAACGGCCTGGCCGCCGTCGTCGAGCTGGTCAGCGGCCACGACAAGGGCTTCGGCGCCGATCCGCGCGGCGGCCCGTGGTGCTCGGTGATCCGCCATGACAGGGCCTTCGCCGATGCCTATGCCGCCTTCGACGTCGATGCCTACAAGCTCATCGTCGCCGGCATGGCGCGCACGCTGATTGACCGCGACACCGCGCCGGGCGCCGAGCCGGAGGACATGCTGCGCTGTAACATTCCGGCGCTGATCGTGCCCGGCAACGACGCCTCGCACGCCACTTCCGCCGCCCGCTATCTGGCCGAATGCCTGCCGGCGTCGGACTATTGGGATATCGCAGTCGACGACCAGCGCGAGGACAATGTGCCGGCGCGGCTGATTGAGTTTCTCGCTGGCGTCGGCGGCTAGTCGTTAGCCCACCAGGTCGCGCGTTGACGGCGCGAAAAGCTCCTCGACACCGACCGGCGCGGATATGATCTTCTGGCTCACCGCGTGGCCGATCAGCTCCTCCAGCACCGGGCGGTTGGGCGCAATGCCATAGGGCAGCGGATCGCCGGTGATCTCCATCACCCGCCGGTAGGTCTCGTCCGCCTTGCTCGGCTTGTCGATCGCCCCGGCCCTCAGCCTGTCCACATAACGCCGCTTGGCGTCGGCAAACGCCTGGAAGGTCTCCGTGGCGATCTCCGGATGCCGGGCAAGCAGCTCGTCGCGGACGACGACGAGATGGTTGATCGGATAGTGGCCGCGCTCACGCAGCGCCGTAAGGCCGGCTTCCAGGGCGTCCGGAATCAGCGGCGCCACGTCCGAATGCTCCACAGTGACACCGATTGCCGCCGCCAGCTCGCCCGACGCCAGCATTTTTCCCATCTCCTTGCCGGCCGGCATCGCCACGACATTGGCCGGCGGCCGGTATTGCGCGACATGCTCGTCGCCCGACAGCACCCAGGTGATCTTGGAGAGGTCGACGCCGTATTCGTCCTGCAAAACGCCGCGCGCCCACACGCCGGTGGTCACCGTATAGCCCCGATTGACGCCGACCTTGCGGCCTTCCAGGTCCTTCGCCGTGGCGATACCGGCCCCGGAATTGACGCGGATGGCGCCGTGGTGGAAGGCGCGCACCAGGAAAATCGGCAGGGCGGTAAAGGCGACGCCGTGCGCCCTGGCGCAGATATAGGTGGTCAGCGCCATCTCGCAGATATCGTAGTTGAGCTCGCGCACCATGCTGCGAAAGGCGCCGATCAGCGGATCGACCTCCTCAAAGGCGAAGGAAAAGCTGCGCGGTCTCACCCTGCCGTCCTTCAGGGCGGCGTTGTTGCCCTGGCTGCGGGTCACGGTCGTGTATTTCGGCTGCGGCATGGCGGCGACGCTCTCCGGCTCCAAACGCGCCGGCGAAGCGCTGGCGGCGCGCTCCTTTTAGGCGGATCGCCGGCGCCCTGTCGAGCGGCAGGCCGCGCCTGCCCGCCTTTTGCGCCGCGGCAGGTGCGGCGGCGCCGTTTGGCTCGCGCATTTTCCTGATGACGAAACGGCGTTACAGTTAGCGGAACAAGGCGGTTGACCGGCCTTGCCGCCGCTCTAGGGTGGCGGCAATTTCGTGATGATCACTCTGGAGGCGATCGGCGTGGTGGAGAAAGTGCAGGCGGCCGTCAGGACAGGCCCGAGCCGGACGGAGTTCCGCGACTATCTGATGCCGGACATCCCCGAAGACGGGGCGTTGTTGCGGATGGAGGTCGCCGGCATCTGCGGCACCGATGTCAAGTTCTACGCCAAGCCGCCGATTGCCGACGACGTCATCATGGGCCACGAAAATATCGGCGTCATCGACCGGGCCGGCCGCCAGTTCCTGGAGCGCAAGGGGGTGAAGGAGGGCGACCGGGTCTTCGTGGAGCACTATGTGCCGTGCTTCAAATGTGAGTGGTGCCACCAGGGCGACTACCGGCTGTGCCAGGCGACCGACTGGCGCAAGAACCCGGACGGTTTGCGCTATGGCTACACATCGGCGGCGCGCGCTCCGCATCTGTGGGGCGGTTTTGCGCAATATATGTACCTGCCGTGGAACGCCGTGGTCCACAAGGTGCCCGACGGCGTCTCCGCCGAACTGGCCGGCATCGTCACGCCGATGGCCAACGGCATCCAGTGGGCGCTGTTTGACTGCCAGGTCGGCTACAATTCCACCGTGCTGATCCAGGGTCCCGGCCAGCAGGGCCTGTCGCAGACTGTCGCCTGCAAGCAGGCCGGCGCCTCGCTGATCATCGTCACCGGCACGGCCAAGGACGCCGCCCGCCTCGCCGTCGCCAAGAAGCTCGGCGCCGATTTTGTCATCGACGTGGATGCGGAGGATCCGCTGGCCAGGATTGCCGAGATCACCGGCGGCGACGGCGTCGACGTGGCGCTCGACTGCACCGCCGGCGCCGGCACCGTTCCCGTCCTGCTCGGCATCGAGGCGCTCAAGCGCAAGGGCGGCACGCTGCTGGTGCAGGGCGAGGTGGCGGAATTTCCCGACTTTCCGGTCGGCAAGATCGCCAACAAATACATCACCATCAAGGCGGCCCGCGGCCACAATTACCGTTCCTGCGAGCTGGCGCTCCAGCAGCTTGCCTCCGACCGTTTTCCGCTTGACCTGATCACCACCCACCGCTTCGGGCTGAAGGAGACCGACGCCGCCATAAAGGCCGTCGGCGGCAGCCAGGGTGTCATCCATGTCTCGCTGATGCCCTGGGAGTAGTCGCTGCCTTGCAGCGCGCCCGCCCGGCGGCGCGGCCCGGAGCGTCGCCATCTATCTTGTCCGGGGGAATGACATGCACGTCGTCGTCACCAATATCCGCCGCACCGACAGGGCCATTGCCGATGCCTTCGCCGGCTGCGGCGTTGCCACCATCCACGAGGCGCAGGGCCGCAAGGGGCTGCTTGGCCCGCAACTGCGCCCGATCTATCCCGGCGCCCGCATTGCCGGCAACGCCGTCACCGTCAGCCTGCCGCCCTGCGACAACTGGATGATCCAGGCCGGCATCGAGCAATGCCAGGCCGGCGACGTTCTGGTTGTCGCGCCGACCTCCTATTCCGATGCCGGCTATTTCGGCGACCTGCTCGCCACCTCGCTGAAAGCGCGCGGCGCCGCCGGCCTGGTCATCGATGCCGGCTGCCGCGACATCCGCGACATCACCGAGATGGGCTTTCCGGTCTGGTCGAAATGCGTCTTTGCGCAGGGCACCGTCAAGGAGACCTTGGGCAGCGTCAATGTGCCGGTGGTCTGCGCCGGCCAGATCGTCAATCCCGGCGATGTCATCGTTGCCGACGATGACGGCGTCGTCGTCGTGGCGCGCGCCGAAGCCGCCGATGTCCTGGCAAAGTCGAAAGCCCGCGAGGCCAAGGAGGCGGAGATCCGCAAGCGCTATGCGGCAGGCGAGCTCAGCCTCGATATGAACAATTCGCGCCAGCGCATGGCCGAGAAGGGGCTGGTCTACATTGACCAGCGGGCCGACGACTGAGACCCAAAATCGCGACTGGACACGGCAATGGGAGGCTCTGCCGCATGATCATCGATTGCCACGGCCATTACACGACCGCGCCGGCAGCGTTGCAGGCCTTCCGCGACGCCCAGATCGCCGCTTTTGAGGATTCGCGCCTGCCGCCGGCAAAATTGTCGGAAATCAGCGACGACGCCATCCGCGACAGCATCGAATCCAACCAGCTCAGGCAGATGCGCGAGCGCGGCGCCGACCTGACCGTCTTTTCGCCCAAGGCCGTCGGCATGGGCCATCACATCGGCGACGAAGCCACGTCGCTGGCCTGGGCGCGGGTCAGCAA
>JABAOE010030516.1_pt2 | contig 13496 bp, 8 predicted proteins | sample 7062141 | NCBI WGS metagenome assembly JABAOE01 (sample SAMN14538627, study PRJNA623070) | marine sediment metagenome | biome: marine biome [ENVO:00000428]; feature: marine pelagic biome [ENVO:01000023]; material: deep marine sediment [ENVO:00002113] | place: India: Gulf of Khambhat ... | reverse complement strand
ACGGCGGGAAGCGACGTCCAGCCGGGTGGCAAGACGAGCTAGGCCCGCCGCCCGCCGAGTTCCAAGCGCACGGAAGAAGGGGTCCCGTCGGGGAACCAGCAGTATTCGCCCCGCCGCAGCCTCACTCTGGCGGGGTCCGGAAGCGCGTGCCGCCCGTTCGCGGTGCGGACCTGAACCTTCATCCCGTCGTCCAGCGCGACTTCGTGCAACCGATCGTGCCCGCGATAGCGCGAGCGCAGGACGCTCGCGGCGACCCCATCACCGGAGCCCGCCGGGTCGAAATCNNCCAGCGCGCACGTCAGCCGGCCGGCCTCTACCCGAGCGGGAAGGAGGCGGCCTCCGGCGACGAATCGCGCGACTTCGAGCGTCGCCGGGTGCCCGTAGATTCGCGTTGGAGTATCCGTTTGCAGCACGCGTCCCGCCTGCATGACGGCAACCCGGTCGGCGAGGCCGAAAGCCTCCTGCTGATCGTGAGTCACCAGAACCGCGGTCGCACCGGCGTCGCGAAGCGTCCGTTCGACCCGATCGCGAACGCTCTCGCGAAGCCCGACGTCGAGCCCGTTGAACGGTTCGTCCAGCAGGATCACGTCGGGACGCGGGGCCAAGGCCCGGGCCAGCGCCACGAGTTGTTGCTGGCCTCCGGAGAGCTGATCCGGGAAACGCCTCGCGAGGTCGCTCAATCGCATCGAGGCCAAGACTTCACGAGTCCGATCCGTGCCGTCCCCGGCGACGCCGAATGCGACGTTCTTTTGGACGGTCATGTGGGGGAACAGGGCGCCTTGCTGGAACACCATCCCGATGCGCCGGCGTTCCGGCGGTACGCAACACGACGCGTCCGAAACACACGCCCCCGCGAGCTCGATGCTGCCGCTGCGCAACGGTTCGAAACCGGCGATCGCGCGCAACAGCGTGGTCTTGCCGCAGCCGCTCGGCCCGAGCNNGTGGTCGCACCGTACCCGACACAAGCATCGCGGATCGACAGCAACGTCACGATCGGTTCTCACGCTCGCGAAGCGCCGGGCGGATCGACAACCACCAGACGGGCGGCACGGAGACGGCGAGCAGCGCCAGCGCCGGAAGCGCCGCCTCGGAAAAGATTCCCTCGTCGGCGGCGGCCCAAACACGGGTGGCCAGCGTCTCGAACCCGGTCGGGCGCAGGATCAGCGTCGCGGGCAGCTCCTTCATCGTGGTCAGGAAGACCAGGCCGGCGCCGGCGGCGATGCCCGGAGCGATGATCGGCAACGTCACCCGCCGCCAGGCCGACCATGGGGAATGCCCCAGGCTGCGCGCGGCCTCCTCGAAATCCGGCGCCACGTCGCTCAGAGCCGATCGCGTGGCGGACAACGCCTCCGGGAGGAAGCGCACGATGTACGCCGCCACGAGCAGAGCAACCGTCTGGTACAGGAACCCCGCGTGACGCGTGGTGAAGAAGACCAGCGCCAGCGCGACGACCAGCCCGGGCAGCGCGTAACCCGAGTAGCACAAACGCTCGGCCAGCCGTGACGTGCGGTTCGGGAAACGGACGCTCCAGATGGCCACCGGGATCGCCAGCGTCGACGCCGCTACGGCGGCCAGCAGGGAGACCTGGAGCGAGTGGCCCAGCGCGTCCCCGATCGTGCCCAGCGGGTTCCCGACGGAGAGCGCCCGCACGCCCCAACCGATCACGACGCCCGCGGGCACGCCGACGGTCGCCAAGGCGAACAAAGCGAGAGCGATCTGCGCGGGTCCCTGGGCGCGCCCGAGTCGGACCGCGGCCGATGGGCGGGTGACCCCGCGCCGCACGGCGCGCATTCGCCGTTGTGCCCGCGCCTGCAGAACGACGAGAAGGATGGCGACGGCTATCAACACCGTCGACGTTGCCGCGGCGATCGTGCGATCGAACAGCGATCGATAGGCGTTGAACACCGACAAGGTCAACGTGTTGTAGCGCAACAGCGAGACGGCTCCGAAATCCGAGACCACGTAGAGCGCGACGAGCAGTCCGCCACCGAAGAGAGGCGCGCGCAACTGCGGGAGCACGACCCGAAACCAAGTTTTCAGGGGCCCGGCGCCGAGCGTGCGGCCGCTTTCCTCGAACGACGCATCGAGCCCGCGCCAGGCGGGAACCACGAGGAGGTAGATGTACGGGTAGGTGAACAGCGAGAGGACGATCAGGGCACCGGAAAACCCGTAGACGATCTCGGGCAGCCGATCGACGCCGAGCGGATCGAGCAGGCTTTGCAGCGGACCCGAGGGACCGAGCACCGCGATCATCGCGAAGGCGGCGACGTAAGACGGAAAAACCAACGGGAGCGCCAGTACCGTGGCCCAGAACTGCTTGTGCTTGAGGTCGGTTCGCACGACGAGCCAACCCGCGCCGAGCGCGATCGGGACGGTGACGGCCAACGTCCCGGCGACGAGGATCGCGGTGCGCCACAGCAACCCCAGCATGCGCGCGGTGAAAACGGCGTCGGCGTAAGAACCGAATCCGCCCTCGAATGCGCGCAGCACGACGTAGGCCATCGGCACCGTCACCGCGGCGACGATGAGTGCCGACAATCCACTGAGCGCCCGGGGGGCGCGCCGCGCCGCGTCGGCTAGAAGTTCCACGTGATGCCGGCGAGGATCGTGCGCGGCAACCCGGGCCTCAACCCCGCCGGGCGCCGCGCAACGCGATAGACCTCGTCGGTCAGGTTGCGCACTTGAACGAAGCCCTTGAACTGTTCCCCGATCGCACGCTTGAGCGTGAAGTCGACACGCACGTGCGCATCCGTGCCGGTGCCGGGAAGGATCGGGCCCTGCCCGGCCTCGGTGCGCATGCGGTCGCTCCAGGTCGCCGCCGCGTATCCGGACCACAGGCTGCCGACGAGACCCGCGTGAAGGGCGATTTGGTGCGGCGCCACGTAAGGCAGCTCGTCGCCACGGGCCACGTCGTCACCCCAGCCGTCGAAACTCGAGTCGAAGCTCGAGCGGAACTCGGCATGGGTCCAAGTGTAGGTCAGGCTCACCGGCACGCTCAGTTCGGCGCCGGCGGCCGCACCGAAATCGTGTTGAACGGCCGTTTCCAGCCCGTAGACGTGGGCCGCTCCCCCGTTGTGAAGGTCACCGCTCCCGGTGCCCCCCGAGGACAGCGTGTCCGACCCGAGCAGGTTGTCGTAATCGTTGAAATAGGCCGTCGCCTCGAAGCCCAGCGCTCCTGCGCCGCGGCGATAGCCGAGTTCGTAGTTCACGCTGGTCTCGGCGTCGGTCTCGGCCGTGGCTCCCGGTCCGGGCGGCGCGAATCCACGATGAACACCGGCGAAGACGAACGATTTGCGATCGATCGAGTAGTTCACCCCGAAGCCGGGAATCCACTGGCGCACGTCGTTGGAACGCACCGCCAGCGCCGCTCCGCTGCGCGACGGATCCGTCTTGCCGAAATCACGCCGTCTGAGATCGATCGATTCGAATCGCACGCCGGGGGACAGCGTCCAACGATTGATCTGGATCGTGTCGCGCACGAAGAACGCCAACGCGCGCGCATCGCTGATGCGATTGGCCTGGCTGCCCGGCGCGCCCTGGCTGCTCAACTCCATGGTTCCGCCGACGATGCGGTAGCCGTCCTCCTCCTGGAAGCGATCTTCGGAATCTTCGTGGTAGCGCACGCCGATCTCCAGATCGTTCCGGCTGCCGGCCTGGATACCGAGGATCGACTGAATCCCCTTGGAGAGATAGCTGCGACGGTTGTTGCGGAGCCGCAGCGCATCGTCGGCGCTGTCGGCGTCGCCGCGCAGGAACGCCAGTTCGGCGGAGTACGTGGCCGGATCGTCGAGAACCGAGCCGAGTCCGACCCCGTTGACCGACTGCAGCTTGCGCCAGTTGCGGAAAAATTCGTTCCGATAGACGGAGGTGGTTAGGTCCGTCGACTTGGACGGCTTGATCAGATGCAGGAGTTGAACCTGCTCGTGAGCGCTGTCGAGGCGATCCTGCTGGGACGCGGCGTAGCGCCGGTACGGCTGGACGCGGAAATCGGCCTCGGTCAAACCCAAGTAGGTTTCGTCGGCGGTTTGGTCGGTCTGCCCGAGTTTGAGCTCGAGCGATTGGTAGCGGCGCGCCTCGGGTCCGCTGTTGAAACGCAACTTGACGAGGTAGTCGGCGAGCTCGAAACCGGTCGAACCCCCGCCGTCGAGATCCTTGAAGCCCGACGATTCCTCTTGGAACGTCTCGAACAGCCAGCCGAATCGCGAACCCGAGCCGCCGATGCGGGCGCGACCGCGACGCAGGCCGTCGCTGCCCCCCGCGAGGCTGAGGTCGCCCGAGAAATCGGAAGGGATGCGAGACGACATCAGGTTGAGCACGCCGCCGTTGGTGTAGGGGCCCTGGCGGATCGAGCTGGAGCCCTTGCGCACCTCGATGCCTTCCATGCGCCCCGTCGTCGGGAAGTAGTAGGCGGCCGGCGCCGAATAGGGTGCGGGTGCGATCAGCACGCCGTCTTCGAGCAGGGTGATCTTCTGGCTCCGCTCGGATCCGCTTCCGCGAAAGCCGATGTTCGGGCGCAATCCATAGCCGTCCTCTTCCTGGATGTTGACGCCCGGAACGATGCTGAGAACCTGATGGATGTCCCCCTGGGCTTGACGTTCGAGGATCGCCTCGCCGAGGTAGGTGACCGAGCCCGGCGTCTTGTCGACCGCATCGCAGATCACGCGCATGCGCTCTTGGATCACGGGGACCTTTTCGGCTGTCTCGCCGTCGGCTGCCGCGGCGTCCGCCTCGGCCCACGCCGGCGCGCCGAAGACGGCTAGGAGGATCAGGAGTATTGCGAAGCGGTCGCGGTACAAGTGACTCGTTCCGTGCGCCATCCGTCCTTCCGGGCTACTCATTGGATTCTCCTACGTGCGACTCATTCGCAACAAAGGTCCTGCTCTTCCCGGAATTGAAGGTTGTATTCACGCCGATCGATTCTCGTGAGGGGTTTGCTAGATGCGACCCGTTCGCAACAATCTCGACCGATCCCCCGACTGAGAAAACCGTCCGGACTTCGTTAGTTGCGACCTATTCGCAACCACACCCTCAAATCCTACTGGATTGTTCCAATATTCCACCGAAGGGCGGTCGGGTCAATAGATCAGACGCGATTTGGCGTCGTGGATTTCCGAGACTTACCGGCCGGCGACGGCCTGTCCGGTCATTTCCCGGGCCTTCAGGCGCACGTTCTGGCGAACGTCGGCCTCGCGGGACAACCGCAGGAGGCTGTTGCGGTTCAGTTTCTTCATCTCGGCGACGACCTCGCTGAACATCGCGTTGGGGTGCGTGACGAACAGCCAGCGAGCCTCGTCATTCGAACGCGTGGACAACACGCGACAAATGGCCGAGAGCACGCGCGTCGTGAGATTCTTGTTGCGCAGCATTTGAATCACATGCGCGGGCGTGAGCCGCGGGCTTCTGAGCAAGCGAATCATGACCGTCGGGTTGCCGTCACGGATCAACGCCCGGATCTCCTCGAGGTTTGCGACCGCCGCCAGCATCACCTTCTGATCCACCGGGCGACCGCGAAGCTCCTGATCGAGGTTGTGGTCCCCTTCCCGGACGCTCTTACGAATCGCTTCGACGACCGATCCGACGCGGACGCCGTCCGACAACTGCCGGAGCTTTTCTTTGTGCTCGTCGGAGAGATCGAGGAACTCGATTCCCAGACCGGGAGGTTTACCGCCGGCGAGTTCGGCTTCGGAAACGACCCGAACGACGCGGCCTTCGACGGTAAAAGGTTCCTCGAACTGGCTGCTGCGGAACTTCATCGTTCCGACGGTGCCCCCCGGGCACCGATGGTCGGTCTCGAGGAAAATGCCGCCGGCGGACAGGTCGAGGGTGTAGTCCCGCACCGTGAAGGATTCGCTCTCGAAGCTCACCAGCACCGGCACCGCCGCCCGTTGCTTGCGTTCGACGGTCGCTGTTTCGACGCACGACATCGTGGTTCCGGCCTCCTCGAGCGAATATAGAACTGCTTGGCGAATGTGCCAGCGGGGTCGAAAAGACGATGTTTTTGGGCGTGCGGCACCGGTTTCGGCCGCTTTCTCTAGAACCCGAGCCGTATCCCGAGCTGGAACTGGCGTCCGAATCGGCGCGTCCCGCCGACGCTGGAATCGATGCGGTCCTCGATTCGAAGCGTCCTGTCGTCGAGCATGTTGAACACCTCGCCGGTGACTTGCAGGTGCACGTTCCGCTGCAGTGCGAAGTCCTTGGCCACGCGCATGTCCAGCGTCCAAAAGGACGGGCTGCGCTGATCGTTGCGCGCGCCGGTCGGATAACGGAAACGGAACCGCCGGGCAAGGTCGCCGGCGTTCAAGTACAACGGGGAGCGTGCCCAGATCGTCGCCCGCGACTGGATGACGGAAAAAGGCAAGCCCGATTCCCAGCGCACGACTCCACCGAAATGCAGGCCCCGACGCGTCGACTTCATCGCGTTGACCTTGACGACGTGGCGCTGATCGTGGGCCAGGAAGCCGCGTTCCTGCTCGAGCAGATTGCGCTCGTTGCCGAGAAGCTGATCGAAATCTTCGGCATCCCCGACCGCCTCCGACCAGGCATACGATGCCGCCAGTTGCCAACTGCGGTACATCCGGCGCACCAATTCGAAGACGAACGCCTCGTAGTCCGAGGAGTTGTAGTTGCCGATCTCCAGGATCTCGCCCCAGCCCGGATTCAGGATGTAAAGATCGGGCAGGCCGTCCGGAACGGAGAACAGATTGCCGAAAATGTTGCCGTCGTTTCGAACTTGCCCCGTGCAGTCGTCGAGGATCCCGTCGCCGGGACCGATTTCGGTATCCATCACCTCCTCGCCGGTGTAGGGGTCGATGTACGTGGACCCCGCGCCGAACGAGGGCACCACCGTGGGAAAGCCGATCGAGTCGGCGGCGATGCAGCGGCCCTTGTCGTCGGTGGCGTGATTGCGGTCGATGTCCTGGATCTGGTCGCGGTAGCGCCGGCGGATGTAGGTCGCGCGCACCGACGTCTCGGCAGCGATCTCGCGCTCGAGACCGAACGTGAGTTCGGTTTGATAGGGCGTGCGCAGGTCGTGATCGACGGTCCTCACGTTGAGCGACGGGTTGATGCCGCCGAACGGGCCCTGGTCCTTGAAGCGCCCGTCCTGCTCGACGGAAATGAACTCGAGCGTGGCGACCGGCGCGGCGGTTCGAGCTCGATCAACGGCACCGCCAGGAAGATCTTGTCGTAGTAACGGCCCGCCGTCATCGCGAGCTTGGTCTTCCCGTCACCCCAGGGATCCCAGGCAACCGAGAACCGCGGCGAGAAATTGTTGTTGACGATCGCGATCGAATCCGCGCGCCGGTGCTTGTGCCAAAAAGTGCTCTGGATCGCGGTGACCCCCAGCGGCAACTGCTGCGGCAGCGCACCGGAAGCGTCGGCCAGTTGTCGGCGAAAGCCGAGCATGTCGGGGAAACCGGTAAAGATCCTGACGAGTAGGGAATCCGGGTTCGAATTCGGCGAGGTCAACCGGATGGTCTCGAACTGCTCCGCCTCGGCTTCGGGCGCCAGCGCCTCCATCCCGCGCGAGAAGATCTCCTCGCGGTCGAACCGCACCCCGACGGTGACCGAGAGGTTCCGCAGCGGCTTGAATTGATCCTCGACGTAGAGGGCCCAGCTGTTGCCGGTCGCCGAGTTGGCCGCTTGGGGCGGTGCCGAGACACGCGCGAACGTGCGCCCGATTTCCGAAAACCCGATGCGCTCGATCTCGAAGTTGACCGAGATGCCGCGGTCCAAACGGCGGAAATAGCGCTCGTTCTCGGAAATCAGACCGAGCTTGAAACGGTGGCTGAAGCCGAACAGGGAATCGGTGAACCAGGTCGCGCTGGTGCGCACCGTGAGGCGCTGGCGGCTGTCCTGCCATTTTTCGTGGTGGCTGCCGGTGACCAGGCCGGTTTGTCGGTCGAGACAGCGCGCCGTGTTGTAGGGCAGGAAGAATCCGGTGTTCTCGCCGAACAACGCGCAGCGGTTCTGCTGACCCTCGACCATGGGAAAGAATCCGCGCTCCAGGTCCTGGTAGGCCAGCGTCGATTCGACCAGCAGTCGCGGCGATATGGGAGCGGTCCAGTTGACGGTGTAGGTCGGGCCGTCGCGGCGGATTCGCTGGCTCGATGCCGGCGAGACACGCGCGCCGACACCGAAGTTTTCGATCGTCGTCGGGTCGACCTGAAAGGCGAACGACATCTTGTTGCGCGGCGAGATCTGCCAGGTCAGCTGGTCCGACGCGATTTGCTGCCGCCGGGTCGTGGTGACTAGACCGTTCGTCGTCACGATCGGATCCTCGCGCGAGATCGACTCGTGGGTCAGGCGGTACCACAGGCGATCCCCGACGATCGGTCCGGACAGCTGGAGCGCGGGCTGGTACCACTCGAAGTCGTTGCTTTCCGGCGTCGCCACCACGTCCCCGGGGGCGGCGCCGTCGAGCTTCGAGGAGCGCCAAATGAAACTGAACAGACCTTCGAAATCGTTGCTGCCCTGTTTCTGAACGATGCGGGCGAAGCCGCCGGACGCTCGTCCGTACTCGACGCCGGCTCCGGTGCCGACGATCTCGAGTTCCTCGATGGCGTCGGTGTTCAGCAGGCTCAACCACTCGCCGGTCAACGGATCGGTGTTGGCCACGCCGTCCACGACGGCACGAAAGTTGCGCTCGCGCGCTCCATGGACGTTGGGGTTGCCGTCGCCGTCGGAATCCAACACGCCGGGCGCGAGCGTCAGGATGTTTTGGTAGAAACGACCGGGAACGGGCAGGTTTTCGATGAATGCCTCGTCGAATCGCGTTGCCGTCGCGGTGGTGTCCAGGTCGACCACCCGCGCGCGGCCGCGGACCTCGAGGCGCTCGGTCATCTGCGGCGCCAAGACCACCGGGTGGGTGATCAACTGCCCGCTGCGCGCGCGTAGGCCCGGCAAGCGCTGCGCGCCGAAGCCGGCCATCGAAATCTCCAACGCGTAGCCGCTTCCGGAGCGCAGCACGGGGAAAGAAGCGCATCCGTCGGCCAGGGTCCGTTGCGCGACGGTCGGCGAAAGTTGTTTTTTGTTGGACAACGTGACCGTGGCGCCGATCAGCGGGGCGCCGCTCTCGTCGGTCACGCAGGCGGCGAGCCCGCCCGACTGGCCCACGGCCGGGGCCGCGGCCAGCACGCCGCCCAGCAAGATGCCGACCGCGATCCGGTGTTTTTCGATCGTCATCCCGCGCCCCAAATACCCAGGAATCTTGAATCTTACCTTAGAAACGCGACGAATCCGGCCGGAAAGACACGCTAGGATTTGCGCGGAGAAGCGATCCAGCCGTGATAGAGCTCGGGGCGCCGATCGCGCAGGAACAGCTTCCGCGCGTGGGAGCTCTCGGCGAGTCGCGGATCGACGTCCGCGAGCAGGACCGTTTCGTCGCCGCTTCCCGCGCGGGCGGTCACGCGGCCGGCCGGGTCGCAGACGAACGACTCCCCGGCAAAGGTCAGGCATTCCTCTTCGCCGACGCGATTGCACAAGGCGACCCAGTAGCCGTTCTGAAACGCGGCAACGCGCATCTCCGCTTCGTAGAGACCGTCGGGCCACTCGCCGACGGAACCGGCCTGCGGCACCACGACGAGATCGGCCCCGGCGACGGCCAGCGCGCGCATGTACTCGGGGTAGTGCCGGTCGTAGCAGATCGCCACGCCGATGCGGCCGGCCGCGGTGTCGTACACCGGCGCGCCGGTGTCGCCGGGCGCGTAGTAGCCCTGCTCGTGAAAGCAGGCGTAGTCGGTGATGTGCACCATGCGCGTGCGGCCGAGCAGGCTGCCGTCGGCGTCGATGACCGGCGAGCAGTCGTAGCAGCGCTCGCCGTCGCGCTCGAAGAGGTTGAGCACGACGACGACGCCGAGCTCTTTGGCCTTGGCGGCGAATGCCTCGGTCGTGGGGCCGGGTACGACTTCGGCGCGCTCCATGTAACCCGCGGCCGCAGGCTTCTGCGGCCAGAACGGCTCGAAAGCCAGTTCGGCGTAACACACCAGCCGGGCGCCCTGCTGCGCCGCGCTCTGCAACGCGGCGAGACCGCGGGAAATGTTGTCGCCCTTGTCGGGGCCCGCGCTTTGCTGCACCAGTGCGATCTTCATGCGGCCGGTCTACTCCGACCGCGCCCGCGCATAGCCGTTCTCGGCAAGCCATGTCTCGGCCTGATCGCGCTGCTCCGTATACAAGCCGAGGATCAGCGTCTCCTTCGGTCGCGGGGGCTTGCGCGAATCGTACGGGCGCACCTTGTCTTTGCGCCGAACGAGCAACGGCAGGATGAGATTCTCGGGAAACTTGGCCGGTCCGCCGGCGTCTTCTCCCGACATGCTGCGGCTCCAAGCACCGATCTCCACCGTTTGCCGACGAAAACGCAGCGACCACAGCTCCAGGTCCCGCGGCTGGCCGAACAAAACGCTGGCATCCGACTGTTCGACGAGCGCCGGTGTCACGGTGCTGCGATCCCGCCGGCAGGCGACGTAGACGCGCTCCATGTCGAAATGCTCGACCGTGCTGCGCGCCCACATCAGATTCACCTCTTCGTTGGGCGTCAACGCGATGCACGCGGCACGATCTTCGATCTGCGCGCGGCGCAGCGTGCGTTCTTCGATCACGTTGCCGAACACGACGCGGAAACCGTCTTCCTCGGCTTGCTTGCACGCCGCCGGGTTGCTGTCGATGAACATCACCGATTCCCCGGCTGCGGCAAGTTCGCGGCCGAGCGCACGGCCGAGATCGTTGGCGCCGAGGACCGCGTAACCCTGGTGCGGCGGGCGCTTGACGCCCAACGCTCGCGCGACCAGCGATCCGGTCAGGCCCTGCACGAGAACGGTCGCGGCGATCACGAGGAACACCAACGCGCGCAACGCATCGCCGCCGGGGATGCCGGCGGCGTCGAAGCTCTGGGCGAACAACGACGCGACGGCAGCGGCGACGACGCCGCGCGGGGCCAGCCAGCACAGGAACAGTCGATCCCGCGTCTCCATCGTCGACCCGGCGGTTCCGGCGAGCACGTTCAACGGCCGCACGACGAACATCAGCACCGCGACCGTGATCGCCCCGGGCCAGCCCAAATCGCGGATGCTCTGCAGGCGAACATCGGCCGCGAGCAGGACGAAGAGCATGCCGATCAGCATCACCGTGAGTTGTTCCTTGAACTCCATCAACTCGCGGCCGGCGCGGGTCTTCATGTTCCCCACGACCATGCCCGCGGCGGTTACGGCCATGACGCCCGACTCGGGCATCCACGCGTTGCTGACCTGGAACAGCACCAGCACGAACGACAACGTGAAGACGTTTTCGAGCCCGTCGGGGACGACCTTGCGGAAGCGCAGGAGGAAGGCCATCGACAGACCCGCCGCCGCGCCGACGATCAGTCCCGAACCGAGCCGTCCCAACAGCGCGCCGATTCCGTCGGCGATCGTCGACACGCCCGGTCCGATCAGCACCACCTGCAGCGTCACGACGGCGAGCACCGCTCCCACGGCGTCGATCAGCACGCCTTCGGCCTCGAGCACGGTGGCCACGCGCTGCCGCACGCGGATGCGGCGCAACAGCGGGGTCACGACGGTTGGGCCGGTGACGACGACGAGCGTGCCGAACGACACGGCAAGCGTCCAGTCCCAGCCCATCAACAGCTTTGCGGCGAGCGCACCGCCGACGGCGGTGACCACGGCGCCGACCGTGACCAGCCGTTGGATCACGCCGGCCTCGTGGCGCAGCCGCTTCCAACGCAGGTTCATCCCGCCTTCGAACAGAATGACCGCGACGGCGAAACCGACGATCACCTGCAAGCCCCCGCCGAGGCTGGCCGGGTCGACCAGAGCGGCGACGTCGGGCCCGAGCGCCACCCCGGCGGCGAGCAGCAACACGATGCCGGGCAAGCGGAGGTGCCGGGCGACGACCTGCGCCCCCATTCCGGCCGCCATCGCCAGAGCGACGGTGATCGCGGCCTGCGGGTGACCGTGTTCCGGTGTCATGCGAACTCCTCTGGCAGCGGCGTCCCGGCGGACGAGGCCCGCAGAATACTACCGAAAAATGAGGGCTTTTGCGGATTGCGAGCGAGGATCCCCGTGTGTACTTTTAGCCCTGAACTCGAACCCCCGAACCTCGACGCAAACGGAAGCCGGACTTCCGGGAAACGAGCCCATGACGACCAAGGCCAAAACCCAGCAGGAACAAGCCGTTCGAGACACGCAAAGGTGGATGGACAGCCCACGCTTCAACGACATTACGCGGCTTTACAATGCACGCCAGGTCGTCGAACAACGCGGCACCATCGCCAACGATCACACGATCGCGCGCGAGGCGGCCGGCGCGTTCTACACGCGCTTGCGCGAACTTTTCGACGCCGGACGGAGCATCACGACGTTCGGGCCGTACTCGCCGGGCCAGGCCGTGGCGATGAAGCGCATGGGCATCGAGGGCATCTACCTCGGCGGCTGGGCGACCTCGGCCAAGGGCTCGGATACCGAGGACCCGGGCCCGGATCTGGCCGGTTATCCGCTCAGCCAGGTGCCCGCGGAATGCGCGACGCTGGTGCGAGCGCTGCTGACTGCCGATCGCAACCAGCAGTACCTGCGGAGCCGCATGACCGAGGCCGAGCGCGCACGGTCGCCGGAGATCGACTTCCGGCCGTTCATCATCGCCGATGCCGACACCGGCCACGGCGGCGACCCGCACGTGCGCAACCTGATCCGCCGCTTCGTCGAGGCCGGCGTCCCCGGCTACCACATCGAGGACCAGCGCCCGGGAACCAAGAAGTGCGGCCACCAGGGCGGCAAGGTGCTCGTCGCGCAAGACGAGCAGATCAAGCGGCTCAACGCGGCGCGCTTCCAGCTCGACGTGATGGGCGTGCCCGGCATCATCGTCGCGCGCACCGACGCCGAGGCGGCGACGTTGCTCGACGGTCGCGGCGACGAGCGCGACCAGCCGTTCATCCTCGGCGCGACCAACGTCGAGCTGCCGTCCTACAAGGTCTGCATGCTGGCGTTGATGCGTTGCCTGCACCACGCGGGCATCGAGGAAATCAACGGCCACCTTTTGTACTCGATCACCGAAGAGGAATATGCCGAAGCCGAGGCGTGGCTCGTGCAGGCCGGCCTGATGAAGCTGCTCACGGAACAAGCCAACGCGTATCGCGACGGCGGCGAGACCTCCGCCGACGCAGCGTTGGACGAACTGAGCGCTCGGTTGGTCGTCGCTTGGGAGTCCGAAGCCGGGCTCGAGACCTACGGCGAAGCCGTCGCCGAGATGATGGAATTCCGCATCGGCGAGGGCGAACGTTTCGAGATGAGCGTCGAAGAGTGGCGCGAGTTCTCGAGCACCGCTTCGCTGCAACGGGCCAAGAGCCGGGCCAAGGAGATGGGCATCACCGTGATCTGGGATCCCGAGCTGGCCAAGACGCCCGAGGGCTACTACCAGATCCGCGGCGGCATCCCCTACGCGATCGCCAAGTCGCTGGCCGCGGCGCCGTTCGCCGACATCCTGTGGATGGAGACCAAGACGGCGAACCT
>JABAOE010000496.1_pt4 | contig 13500 bp, 4 predicted proteins | sample 7062141 | NCBI WGS metagenome assembly JABAOE01 (sample SAMN14538627, study PRJNA623070) | marine sediment metagenome | biome: marine biome [ENVO:00000428]; feature: marine pelagic biome [ENVO:01000023]; material: deep marine sediment [ENVO:00002113] | place: India: Gulf of Khambhat ... | reverse complement strand
GCCAACTCGTGCGAGCATCTGCTGCACCTCATCGAGTTGCCCGGCGATATACTCGTAGTAACGCTTGCGGAACTGACCATATTTGTCGTGCTCGCCGGCGCGGTCCCAGTTCTGCGGTCTCTTCGCCATAATGCGTTCGTAGCGTTGCTCCCAGAAGCGCAGGTTGTCGCCGACCTGCGTGTAACGCGCATCATCGAACATCTCGCTCACTGTGCGGCTTTTGGAGCGCAGCAGGGGCATTTCCAGAACGAAGATGCGCGCCTGCGTGTCATAGACCTCGTTGGGGCGATGCACCGGCAGGTACTTGAGCATGGCGCCGTGGCGCGTGGGCAGCCAGTTGTCCTCCATCAGCGATCGACGCAGGTCCTTGTCACGGTAGATGCGCCGCAGATCTTCGATCGGAAAACGGTTGCCGCGAATGGCGAGGTTGGCGAACTCGTTGGCCGGCACCGAGAGATTGAACAGCTGTCTAAGTTTGGTAACGCGGATTGACTGCTCTTTCCAGACGTCCGCCGCCGCCAGTGCATTGTGCAGTGTGTGGGCGCAGTTGTCGGAGTAGCCGCTCCAGTTGTAATCGGCCTCTCCGCGCGCGTACTCGTCATTGAGGCTGTTCAGATAATCGATGACGCTGCCGAGACGCTCTCGCGGCATGGGCATGCGCGCGCAGTACACGTGCCGACCGAAACGCAGCGCGAAATCCGTGGCGAGCGTCTCCGAGGCGACCAGGTAGCGCCAATCCTGCTCGCTGTCCGAAGGCGGCTTATACTCGTCGTGGATCTCGATTCCTTTCCACAGGCGACTCTCGATGGCCGCGTCCAGCACGGCGCTGCCGTTTTCCTTCGAGAGAGTGGTGCCCGGCTCGATATTGCCGTCGAAGAACAATCGCCGACCTTCGATCAGCATCCAGTTGACGTTACGAAACGTCTTGTTCACGCTGATACCGACACCGGGGTCCCCCGCGCCCGATTCAACCACGTCAGCCGGACACAGTGTCAGTCGCGGGTAGTCGGACGACTCGTCGCGGCAGGCCCCGCGCAGGTACATGACCGCGTGCCCCGGCGTACCGCCGTGCTTGGCGAAACTGGCGCGAATCTGGCTCACCGCACAGATCGAAGCATAGTAGGGAAAAAGCTCCTCGTAGATCGGCTCCGGCTTGATTGCCGCGTACTCCTGGATCTGCGTGCGCGCACATCCGGCCGCGACGAAGACCGTGAGCAGCAGGCACGCGCTGATTTTGATGTTGTGCGCAATAAGCCGCATTTCGTTATTCCTGCATTGCTTCACCAGTGCGGTCGGTTGAGCCCGCACAGAGCGACACCGCAACGCGCCCCCCCTGTTTCGCAGGGCCACCTGCGGCGACGCATGCCCCCGTGCCGGGCGTTCGGCCGGCGACGCACTTGGGTTCGGGCACGTCGCCGAACGCCATGTCAGGTCTGTGACACAGTTCGCTCCAGGTGTCAATATGTGCTTGGCGAAGATTGAGCATGACACGCATTCCGGCGCGCGAGTCGCGCCGCGGCGACCACAGCGTCCAAACTGCCCACGAAGCCGTCTTCGAAGCCGTGTTTTTCTGCAAATACACCCCCGGGTGTGGGGCAGAGGCATGTGCATTTTGAGGTTGTTGCGTGCGCCAACGGCGGTTGGCTTTCACGCAACCATCGGCACGACCCCATTCGTAAAGGCCGCCGGGCCGGGCCGCGTCCGTGGTGCGAGGCGAACCTCGCCCCGGCTACCTGATCGAACGAGCACGCCACGCAGGGTGTAGATGTCGTCAATGGTGCCGGTGATGTTCGTGGTGGCTCACAATGCCTTCAGGTCCGGAAAACAGGCGCTCATTTCCGTCGGGGCCTCCGTGCCCCGTGTGTGCTGAAATACCATGGTGAGCCATCCACGCTCAGTTCCTCTGTGTTCCTGGGTTCCAATGCACCCAGCATGGGAGGGAATCTACTCAGATGGCAGCATGAAATCCTGATTGACGCCCGGGTCGTTCCCGGCGAACGCGCCGGATGGTGGCATTCGACCCCCGGTGTCCCAGGTCGTGGCCGGACCGGGCGCGGGCGACCCTTTCAGGCGGCGCGTTGACGACAGCTGCGTTTCGTTCCGGGAGGCGACTCAACGGTGGCTGGACGTTTCGGAGTGCGCCCGTCCGAACGCAAGAGCGCTTGCATTGAACTTGCAAGGTTGGTGTCATCCCCGCAGCGGTCGATATGCGGCCGGGGCGTCGCACGGCGTACCCGCCCCCGGCAACGTGTGGTTTGACGCCCGCACGATGACGCACCGCAGCAATCGGCGACGGCCGGGAATTCAGCGGTTTTTCCGGCCTGCTCTCTGGTGCCGAGTGAGGACTCCCGGGTTCAGTGCGATTCGGGACGGGCAGCTGCTGACGGGCCCACGCACGCCGCCGCCATCCTCGGGTGTCTGTAGTACGATACTCGAAGGTTCTTCACCTCGCATTGGGGCCGATGCCTGAAGAACGTCTCAGTGGAAAGCTCGCGGTCATCCTGCACGCCGACGTCGCGGATTCGACCGCGCTCGTGCACCGGGACGAGCGCCTGGCCCATCAACGCATCGCCGGTGCGTTCGCACGTGCGGCCGAGACGATCTCGGCATACGGCGGCATTGCGCACGAGGTACGCGGCGATGCGCTGGTGGCGGAGTTCGAACGTGCTTCCGACGCCGTGTGTGCGGCGCTGGCGTTTCAGTCGGAAAATGCCGAGCACAACCTGACCGTGACGGACTCGATTCGGCCCGAGATCCGGGTCGGAGTGAGCCTGGGCGAGGTGGTCGTCGCGGGCGGGACGCTCACCGGGGCGGGGGTGGTGCTGGCCCAGCGCGTCGAGCAGCTGGCCGAGCCCAACGAGGTGTGCATCACCGGGGCGGTGCGCGAGGCGCTGCCGCCGCGCCTGCCGCTCGAGCAGGTCGCCCTCGGGGAGCGGGCGCTCAAAGGCTTTGCGGAGCCGGTTCGCGTCTATCGGGTCAGTGTGAAGGCGGGCGAGGCGCTTCCGGAGGCCGAGGCGGGTCGAGGCAGGCGCCCGGTACTGCCTGCAACGCGGACGGTGGCGGGTGTCGTCGCCGCGGCCTTGACGCTTGCCGGCGCGGCGGCCCTGTGGCTTCAACCGTGGGCGCCCGACTTCGAGCCCGCTTCCGTGGAGAGGATGGCGTTCCCCCTGCCGGAAAAACCCTCCATTGCCGTGCTGCCCTTCGCGAACATGAGCGGCGACTCCGCGCAAGAGTACTTCAGCGACGGCCTCACCGAGAACGTCATCACGACGCTGTCGCAGTTGCCGGAAGTTTTTGTCATCGCCCGCAACTCGACATTCAGTTACAAGGGTATGGCGATCAAAGTCCAGCGTGTCGCCGAAGAGCTCGGCGTGCGGTTCGTGCTCGAGGGCAGCTTCCTGCGTGCCGGCGAGCGCATTCGCGTGCACGCGCAGTTGGTCGATGCGCTCTCGGGCCGGCATCTGTGGGCCGAACGTTTTGATCGGGAGTGGACCGACGTATTCGTGCTTCATGACGATCTGACCCAAAAGATCGTCTCGGCACTGGAGCTGAAGCTGACCGAGGCCCAGAAGGCGCGACTGGCGAAGCGCTATACGACGAGCGTCGAGGCCTACGATCACTTCCTTCGCGGGCAGGCGCTTCATATGGCCTTCAACCCGGGCGACCGGCAGGCGGCGAGAGACCAGCTGCAGCGAGCAATCCGTCTTGACCCCGGTTTCGCCCGCGCCTACGGGGTTCTTGCGTATACCTATTATCGGGCGAACGAGAACTCGTTCTTCCTCCCCGAATCCGAGCAAGCCTATGAACGCGCCCTCGATCTCGCACGAACGGCTGTCGACAAGGATCCGACGCTGCCACAGGCGCACGCGGTGCTCGCGGAGATCCTGATTCGGCTCGATCCGGCGCAGGCGGCTGCTGCGGCCGGCAAGGCGCTCTCGCTCGATCCGAATTACGGCGACGCTTATGCGATCATGGCGCTGAGTCGAACCTTCGAGGGCAAGGCTGCCGAGGCGCTCGACCTGATCGACAAGGCAATGCGCCTCAACCCCCTTCCGCCTTCGGGGTACTACATGGCCCAGGGCCGTGCTTTGTTCTTTCTCGGCCGTTTTGCAGAGGCCGTCACGGCGCTCGATCGCGCGCTGGATATCAATCCGAACTGGCAGTCGGCGCACGTGTACCTCGCCGCCGCCTACGCCGAGCTCGACCGAGACGACGATGCCGGGTGGGAGCGCGAACAAATAACGACCGAGGAACCCGGTTTCACCATCGAAGGCTTTACCCGGATCGCCGGCGATCTGTTTCGCAGTCGTTCCTATATCGATGCGCTCGTTCGCGGACTGCGCAAAGCCGGTCTTCCCGAACGCGTCTCACGGCCCCTGCCCGACAAACCGTCCATCGCCGTGCTGCCGTTCGAGAACATGAGCGGCGACCCCGAGCAGGAATACTTCAGCGACGGTATCTCCGAGGACATCATCACGGATCTGTCGCAGCTGTCGAATCTCGCGGTGATCGCCCGCAACTCGTCGTTCACGTACAAGGGCACCGCGACCAAGGTACAGGACATCGGCCTGGATCTCGGCGTCGGCTATGTGCTCGAGGGCAGCGTGCGCCGGGCGGGGGATCGCGTGCGCATCACCGCCCAGCTGATCGATGCGGCGACGGGCCATCACCTGTGGGCCGAGCGCTATGACCGCCGGCTGGTCGATATCTTCGAGCTTCAGGACGAGATCCGAAACAAGATCGTATCGGCACTGTCGATACAGCTGATCGGAGAAGAGTCGCAGCGGCTGTCGCAGCGGGCAACCGGCACGTTCGAGGCCTACGACCTGTTTCTCAAGGGACAGCGCCTGTGGGCCGAAGAGAGCCTGGAAAGTCTCGAGCAGGCCGAAGCGCTGTTCCGCCGGGCCATCGACCTCGATCCCGGGTTCGCGCGGGCCTACGGGGCCCTGGGAATTACGCTGAGTGACCAGGCGAAAATCGATTTGACGGCGCTCGATGCCGAGAGCCGTCTGGATCGGGCGCTGGAGGCCGCCGGAAAGGCGGTCTCGATCGAGCCGACGTCGCCGCAGACGCACTGGGCGCTCGGCTACGTCCACATGTGGCGACAGGAATTCGAGCAGGCGGCCGACGCCGTCGAGCGGGCGGTTGCGCTCTCCCCCAACTATGCCGACGGTTGGGGCTTGCTGGCCCTGATCAGCAATCAGCTGGGCCGGGGTGAGCAAGCGCTGCGCTTCATCCGCAGGGCGCGCGCACTCAATCCGCGCTACACGTGGGAGTACCCTTATAACGAAGGGCGTGCACACTACGTCGTGGGCAATTACGAAAGTGCCGCAGGAGAGCTGCGCAGCGCCCTGGAGCGAAACCAGAGTGCCCTCTACCCGCGCCTGTATCTGGCTGCGACCTACGTCCGCCTCGGCCGTATCGATGATGCGCAGTGGGAAGTCACTCAGCTGGAGGTCGTGAATCCGGGAATCTCGCTGTCCAGGCTGGATCAACACATGGCCAGCGCGGGGGGTGAACCTCGAAGCCGTTTTTTCGAGGACCTCAGGGCGGCGGGATTGCCGGAGTAGGGCGTGTCGCCCGACCCTCGGATCGCTGCCGAAAAGACCGAAGCCGTCCCGCGGGCCGGTCTGTGTGCGGGGCGGCGATTTCTGACCGTCTTCGGGGTGCGGATCGAGCGGCGTGCCGGGCAGCAGCGTTGGCATCCCGCTTGACTCAGGACAGGCTCCCGGCGGCGAGAAGATGCTAGCATCGGTCGTCATCGTGAGATTGGACTGGCGGCGTCCGTTTGCGCGAGGGCGTATGCGCGAGGCTGCGCGGCGCCCCGGCTGCGCCCGCGACTGCCCGGCTCGAGACGCGGAGCGGCCCGCTGGAGCAAGGAGACGATGTGAGCGGCACACAAGGCGAAGCGCGGGTACGCGCGAGACCGGCAATGGGCAATACGTAGAGCTCGCGGTTTCAATGTCGACGAGAAATGGCCTGGGCGCACGGATCGGACCGGGGCTGCGGCGCAGACGCCCGTCGGCACCGAGGGATCATGAGCAGCGGCGACCGCCGCGGAGGGGTAAACCATAGACTGTCCGCAGTGCCACGCCGACAACGTCGACGACGCCGGCTTCTGCGAGGAGTGCGGAGCCCGGCTGCAGAGGGCTTGTACGGCCTGCGGTGAGACGTCACGGCCCGGCGCCAAGTTCTGCCGTAAGTGTGGCACGCGCCTGACGACAGCAGCCGCCGACGTCACGCCGACCGCCTCGACGCCGGTTGCAAGGCAGACCCACACGCCCGAGCATCTGGCCCAGAAGATACGCGCCCACAAGGCGGCGCTCGAGGGCGAGCGCAAGCAGGTCACCGTGCTGTTCGCCGACGTCAAGGGCTCGACCGAGATGATCGCGGACCTCGATCCCGAGGAGGCGGACGGGTTGCTGAACCCGGTGCTCGAGCAGATGATGGCCGGTGTGCACCGCTTCGAGGGAACCGTCAACCACGTCATGGGGGACGGCATCATGGCCTTGTTCGGCGCGCCGATCGCCCACGAGGATCACGCCCAGCGGGCCTGCTACGCGGCACTCGCCATGCAGGAGGCCATGCGCGCTCGAACCGAGCAGCTGCGCCGCGAGCACGGCTTGACGGTGCAGATCCGCGTCGGGCTGAACTCCGGTGAGGTGGTGGTGCGAAACATCGGTAACGACCTCCACATGGAGTACACGGCAATGGGTCAGACGGTGCACCTGGCAGCGCGCATGGAGGGCTTGGCCGCGCCGGGCGGGACGCTGCTCACGAGCGATACGCTGAGGCTCGTCGACGGCCTGGTTGCCGTAACCCCGCTCGGGCCGATTCCGGTCAAGGGGCTGTCGAACCCGGTGGAGGTGTTCGAGCTGACCGGTGTTTCGTCCATCCGCACCCGCATGCAGGCGGCGGAGCGCCGGGGACTGACGCCGTTCGTCGGGCGACGCGACGAGCTCGCGGCGCTCGATCATGCCCGCGAGCGCGCGGCCGCCGGCGCCGGCCAGGTGGTTGCGGTGGTGGGCGAACCCGGCGTCGGCAAGACCCGCCTGTTCAACGAGTTCACGCGCAGGCGCTCGCTCGACGCCTGGTTGCGGCTCGAGACCGACACGCTGTCCTACGGCCGGGCGAGCGTCTATCTCCCCGTCATCGATCTGCTCAAGGGGTACTTCGAGCTCGACGACGCAGACGACCCGCGCCGGGTGCGCGAGAAGGTGAGCGGCAAGCTCGTGACGCTGGACCGCTCGTTGATGAGCGGCCTGCCGGCGCTGTTGTCGCTGCTCGACGTGCCGGTGGAGGAGCCCGAGTGGCAGCGGCTCGACCCGCCGCAGCGACGTGAGCGCACCCTCGACGCGGTCAAGGGGCTGCTGCTGCGGGAGTCCCGGGAGCGGCCGGTGTGTCTCGTCATCGAAAACCTCCACTGGGTCGACTCCGAGACCGAGGCTCTCATCGGGCGGTTGATAGACAGCCTGCCCAACGCCAGGCTGCTGCTGTTGACGAACTACCGGCCCGAGTACGCGCACGAGTGGGGCGGGCGCAGCCACTACACCCAGATCCGCCTGGACCCGTTGCCCGTCGCCGGCGCCGAGGCGCTGCTCACGACGCTGCTCGGCGGCGACTCGGCACTCGAGCCGCTGAAGGCGTTGCTGATCGAGCGCACCGACGGCAACCCCTTTTTTCTGGAAGAGATCGTGCGCACCCTGATCGAGTCCGGCGCGCTGGTCGGCAAGCCCGGCGCATACCGGCTCGTCACCCGGCTGCCCGAGGTCGAGGTGCCCGTGACGGTTCAGGCGGTGCTGGGGGCGCGTCTCGATCGTCTCGATGGCACCGACAAGCGGCTTTTGGAGGCGGCCGCGGTGGTCGGCCACGAGGTGCCCTACCGCCTCTTGGCCGCCGTCGCCGATGTGCCGGAGGATCGTCTGCGCAGCGGGCTCGCCACGCTGCAGGCCGGTGAGTTTCTCTACGAGAGCAGCCTGTTCCCGGAGCAGGTGTATTCGTTCCGGCACGCGCTCACCCACCAGGTGGCCTACGAGACACTTCTGCACGAGGATCGCCGGGCATTGCACGCTCGGGTGGCGGCTTTCATCGAAGAGACCTGCGGGGACAGCCTCGAGGAGCAAGTCGAGTGGCTCGCCTATCACACGTTCAGGAGTGAGCAGTGGGACCGTGCCGTGCGCTACCTGTTGCGTGCGGCCGCCAAGTCCGGCTCCCGCCACGCCTATCGGGAGGCGGCCACGGCGTACGAGCAGGCGCTCGAGGCCCTGGTTCGCTTGCCCGAAACCGGCGAGACGCTGGCGCAGGGGGTGGATGCGCGCTTCGGGCTGCGCACCTCGCTGCAGGCCCTTGGAGACAACGAACGCGTATTTGCATATCTGACCGAGGCCGAGGCGCTGGCCTCCTCGCTGGGCGATCGCGATCGCCTCGGCTGGGCGTCCGCCTACCTCAGCCAGTACCACTGGCGGATGGGCGACCCCAAGCGAGGCCGAACGCTGGGCGAACGGGCCCTGTCGATTGCCTCCGAGCTGAAAGACCCCGCGCTCGAGGTGGTATCGAATTTTTTTCTGGGGCAGGGCTCGTTCAACGTCGGCGATTTCCGGCGCGCCATCTCGCACTGCGAGAAGAGCGTGGCTGCCCTGGACGGTGACAGCGTCTACGAACGCATGGGGCTCACCGGTCTGCCCTCGGTGCTGGCGCGGATCTGGACAGCGTGGTCGCTGGCCGAGCTCGGCCGCTTCGACGAGGCCCTGGCACAGGCCGACTCGGCGATCGACATTGCCGAGACCTCGGGCCAGCCCTACAGCACGGTCGCCGCCTATCTCGCGGCGGGGCAGATACAGGTGCTGCGCGGCCGGCTGCAGGACGCTTTCCCACCGCTCGAGCGTGCCGGGACGCTGTGCGAGCAGTGGAACCTCGGCGTGACCCTGCCGACCGTGGCCTCGCTGCTGGGCCTGGCCTACGCTCTCGACGGCCATCTCGACGAGGCGTTGTCCATGCTCGAGTCGAGCGATGCGTCCGTCTCGTCCGTACGGATTTTCAACACCTCCACCGCCGCGACCGCGCGGGCCAGGGTGCTTCTTCTGGCGGGCCGAACGGACGAGGCGGCTGAGATTGCCGAGCGCATCGACCGGCAGGCCGCCGAGCGAGGATTGTGCGCCAACCGCGCGCGCGCGGCCCTGCTGCGAGGGGATATCGCCGTCGCGCAGGACCGGCACGATACGGCGCGTGAGCACTACGGGGTTGCCCTGACGTTGTCCGGGGAGCTGGAGATGGCGCCGCTGGCGGCGCAGTGCCGCCTCGCCCTCGGGCGGCTCTGCGCATGCGACGCCCAAAGTCCAAGGGCCGCCGAGCTGCTGGCCGACGCGGCAGGGCGCTTCGAAGAGCTGGGCATGTCGTCTGCCCGCGACGAAGCGGCCGCCGCGCTCGCCGCTCTGGGCGAGATGCCGTGAGTGCACCGCCGCACGATAAGATGCCGCGGCCGACTGCTCTGCAGGCCGTACGCGGCTGAGCTTGGCCCCTTGGACCAAAAACGTCGGGGTAGTGCCGGGCATCACGGCGCTTCAGCCGATGTATGCGGCATTCACGCGGCGTTGCTGAGGCCGGTTTTTAGCTCGATATCTTGCGCTCAATCAGGTGTGAGGTGAACCCGTGACACGTCATGAAATTCATCGTTCTCATCGTGCAGGCTGGCTGCGCGCGTCCGTGCTGGGGGCAAATGACGGAATTGTCTCAACCAGCAGCCTGATTATCGGTGTTGCGGCCGCAAACACCACGCAAAGCACCATTGTCCTTGCAGGCCTCGCGGGCCTGGTTGCCGGAGCGATGTCGATGGCGGCCGGTGAGTACGTATCGGTAAGCTCGCAATCTGACACAGAAGAGGCGGATCTCGCGCTCGAGCAAAAATCGCTGTCAGAAAACTTCGAGTTCGAGAGAGAAGAGCTGGCGAAGATATATGAGGCACGCGGGCTTACGTCGCATCTCGCGAGTCAGGTCGCAGAGCAACTGATGTCGCACGATGCATTGGGAGCTCACGCCAGAGACGAGATTGGGATTATAGAGCATAGCAAAGCACGCCCGATCCAGGCGGCGTTTTCATCGGCGGCAACATTCACTGCCGGAGCACTGCTTCCATTGCTGGTAGCATGGCTGGTTCCGTCTTCACTGTTGATTGTTCTCGTTGCGCTATTGTCGTTGGTTTTCCTGGCAGTATTGGGCGCCCTTGCCGCGCGTGCGGGTGGCGCACCGATACTGAGAGCGTCTGTGAGAGTGACGTTCTGGGGGGCTCTGGCCATGGCAATTACGGCCGCAGTGGGCCGTTTGTTCGGGGTTGTCGCGTGAGAAATGAACGATTCAGCTGACAGCTGAATCGAACGGATCTCGCCTGTGTAGGCTTTGCAGACGATAGAGGAGAGTCCACCGCAGCACGCGACGATCAACGGCGGTCTGTCGGTACGAACGCAGAACAGCGAGTGATTCAACGTCGAAAAGACAGATTGGAAAGTGCTGAAACGACAGGGTGTGCTACGCCGCTGTCGACGGGCGGCACGAATCGAGGAATGAAAGCTCTATGCGTGCCACACGCGGAAAAATGCCACTTGATTCTCATTGAGCCTTTCGTCGGGATGTTCTCCGTTCGAGTACAGATGATTCGCACCGATGGCGGCGATGAGTGCCAGACCCGAGTCTCTTCTTGAGTCGAAGACGAGAGCGTGCGTGATGTTTACATTGACCTAGATCTGCTGCATCGGGCCTGTGCTTGACGTAGACATCGTGCTCAGCCCAGAGAGGTGCACTGCATGGCGGAATTACAAGAGAGAGCAGGTATCCGGGCACCTTTCCACTTATCGGACTCAAACTGAACTACCCGTCGACGCCAGCCTGAGCGGACATTGTCGTCGATGTGCCTCAGTCCGCGGGAACGGCACCTTTACGTCTACGCGCTCCCGCGCTGGCAGCGCCCGGCGGCGAATTTCCAGGCGCCGCGTCGGCCGCGCTCGGCATCGTCTGCAAGAGACAGCATGATTGCCGAGGCCGGGGCAACGTCGCGAAAACCCGGGGATGGGTCGAGAAGCGCCGTTCCCGCCTTGCCCACCGGGGGTCTGCGGCACTGTGAGGTTTATTCGAACCGTGCGCCCGCTGCGCCCGACTTCGGCGGGGTGCGCTCTTTATTGCGGGCGTTTTCCCGTCGAATGCAGGTTCCGCAGCCTAAACAGCCTTGAGCTTGGCTATTTCGTTGGCCGATTGCGGCGCCGCTTGCTGCAGCTCGCGGATCTTGCGGTTGACCGGAACGGCGTCGAGAAACACCTCGCGCTCGGCCTCGTCCTCGATGCGCTCGGCCTGTTCGGTCATGGCCGCGAACGCCTTGCCGAGGACCTCGCCGGCTTCCGGCTCGCCTGCGGCGGACAACACCAGGTAGTGATTTAGGTAGATCTGCTGGACTTCTTCGACGTCTTTTTGCTCGAGCAGAAGAGCCATTGCTCTGTCCGACGTGCCGCGGGCAGCCTCCGGCGAGCCCAGCGCAAGCTGGGCCAGGGCCAGATTCGAGAGCGTCTCGATAACTTCCGCGGAAAGGTCGAGCTCGGTGAACATGCCCAGCGCCTGCTCGAGATGCTTGGACGCGGTCTCGTTGTCGCCCGTCGCCAGGGCGTGCAGCCCGAGCCCATAGTAGGCGTAGGCGATGCCCCGCTTGTCATTGGCACCCTGCCACAGCGCCAGGGCCTGATTGATCGACTCCTGCGCGGCCTGTGCCTCACCCAGGTTCAAGTTCGTCAGACCGATGAAGAAACGATTGAAGCCCTGACCCTTTGCGTCGTTGGCGCGTGTCTTCATCTCCAGCGAGCGGCTGAACTGCTCGAGGGCTTCGGCGTATTGGCCTAGTCTCAGGGACACCCGCGCAAGATTTGTGATGTGGATTCCTTCCTGCAACTCGTCATCTCGTTCACGCGCGAGCTTCAGCGCATGGGTGTGGTGAGCACGGGAGGTCGGATAATCGCCCTGCTTGAGCGCGATCATGCCGAGGTACATCACGCTCCAGGCCTCGTTCTGTGGATCGTTCAACTCGCGTAGCAGCCTGACGGACTCTTCGAGCCATGATTCCCCCTGGCTGTAGCTGCCCATCTCGTAGGCCATGGAGCCCAGCGTGTACAGCACTGACGCCTGGCCCGGCAGGTCTTTCTGGCGCTGACGAAGGGCGAGCAGCTTCTGGTAGTGGGCGAGAGCGGACCCCAACGCATACTCGCCGCGCGCCTTTTTCCCAGCCATTTCGAGATACCGAGCGGCTTTTTCCTCGTCGTCGCTCAGATGGAAGTGATAGGCGAGCAACTCACATTCGCTCTCGGTCTGCCCGGTGCCGTCGAGTATATTTTCCAGCGTCTCGCCCACCCGCCGGTGGAATTCCTGACGCCGCCGCAGCAGCAGGTTATCGTAAGCCACCTCCTGGACCAGTGCATCGGGAAAGAAGTAAGAGGGATCGCCCGAAAGTGTTTCCGGCTTGACCATGTCGCCGCGCTCGAGCTGGGCCAGCAGCATGCCAAGCTCGCTGTCGGCCTCGGTCATGTTCTTCAGTACCTCGGTCTGAAAACGCCGCCCGATTACCGACGCCATCTGCAGCGCCAGGCGCGCCTCTTCAGTCAACCGGTCGATGCGCGCGACGATGGCGCCCTGCAGCGAATCGGGAACGCTGATGGCCTCGATCCCGGCGGACACCAGCCATTTGCCTTCGTTCTCCTCGTCTGGGAATACTGCGTTGCTTTCCATGAGCGAGCGGACCACTTCCTCGAGATAGAACGGGTTGCCCGCCGTCTTGCCGAACACCTCGTCGTACGTCGCCTCGGGAAACAGGGCGCCGGGCAGCAGGGCATCCAGCAACTTGCGGCCCTCCTCCTGATCCAGGGGTGTGAGAGAAATCTCCGTGTAGCGATGGGGGAAAGCGCTGGCGATATGCTCTCGCAACCGCCAGCACCCCTTATCGCGCTGCGGTCGAAACAGCAGGAGCAGCATCAGCGGAGCCTGGATAGTGGTCTGCAGAAGCTCTTCGATCAGTGCCAGCGAGCCCTCGTCTGCGAAGTGCATGTCTTCGATCACTATCATGGTCGGCCGGCGCGCCGCCAGGGCAGCGAAAAATTCGCGTGCGGCCCAGAAGGTCTGCTTGCGCCTGACCTTCGGGTCGAGCTCCGAGACCCAGCTTGCCCATTCGCCTTCAAGCTCGAGATTCAAGAGGTGAGCGAGAAAGGGAATCGCCTCGCGCGCGTTCTCCTTGCCGAGCAGGTCCTCGCCGAGCTCCCACAGGGCGAACAGCACGTCGTTCTCCGTGGCGTCCGCCTTGAGCCTGAGCGAGTCCCGCAGGATCTGGGCGGCGAGCCAGTGGCTGACCTGCTCGCTGAAGGAGAGAGCCTGGGCCTGGAGGATGTTCACGTCGTCGCCGCCGGGCTGCTGCGACAACCAGCTCAACGCCTCTCTGCCGAGTCGGGACTTGCCCAGTCCGCCTTCTCCGATGACACA
>JABAOE010001320.1_pt4 | contig 13504 bp, 12 predicted proteins | sample 7062141 | NCBI WGS metagenome assembly JABAOE01 (sample SAMN14538627, study PRJNA623070) | marine sediment metagenome | biome: marine biome [ENVO:00000428]; feature: marine pelagic biome [ENVO:01000023]; material: deep marine sediment [ENVO:00002113] | place: India: Gulf of Khambhat ... | reverse complement strand
GTATGTCCTTGCTCCGTTCCACGAAGAAATGTATATAGGAGGCAAGCATCTCCTCTTTCGGAAAGACCATGACCCTGCAGGGAAAAATCGGGCGCAGCGGGTCAGGGCTCTCGGGGCCGACGGCGAACACGGCCTCCGGGATCCTGAAGGGGCGAAGGGCGTCGCCTGTATCGCCAATGTCTATTGATTTCAACAGGTTATCTGTAAATTTTCGAAAAAAAAGGTCGAAGGGCTGCATGGTACCGTTCCTTCGCGAGGGTAGTTTTGCCGATGGCCCGAAGAGATTGTAGCACTTCGAGACGGCGAAGTCATTTTTCCGGCCGGGGCGCCGGGAAATTTTTCTGGCATTTGGATATAAAATGTTTCGGATTGCCGAAACATCTGATAACATTGAATACCATTCCTTTTTCGGTGACAATGACTGGCGGTTAGGCCCCGGGCAACGGGAAGCTGTGAACCCCGTCAGGTCCGGAAGGAAGCAGCGGTAGCAGCCAAATCCCGTGTGTTCCGGACACGCCTGACCGCCAGGTAATGTTCACGTCCGGATTTGTGCGTATGTCGTATGAAGCTCTCGCCAGGAGATGGCGGCCCCAGAGGTTCGATGAGATAATCGGTCAGGACCACGTCGTTACCCCCCTGAAAAACGCGGTAGTAAAAGGGAAAATCCATCATGCCTACCTCTTTTCGGGAACCCGGGGTATCGGGAAGACCACGGCAGCCAGGCTGTTTGCGCGTGCCATAAATTGCGACAGGGGAACGCCTCCCGACCCCTGCAATGCCTGTGATATCTGCAGGGAGGTTTTAAGCGGCGTGTCCACGGACGTGCTGGAAATCGACGGTGCCTCGAACACGGGTATCGACGACGTTCGGAGGCTCAGGGAGACGGCGGTCTATGTCCCCTCCAAGGGCCGCTACCGTGTTTACATCATCGACGAGGTTCACATGCTCTCCCGGCAGGCTTTCAACGGCCTTTTGAAGATCCTCGAAGAGCCTCCCTCCCATCTCGTCTTTCTTCTCGCAACCACGGAACCGTTCCGGATTCCCGAAACGGTCCTGTCCCGCATGATACGGTTCGACTTCCGCCTCATCCCGGAGGCCACAATTCTGAGCCACCTGAAACTCATCTGTGAAAAAGAGGACGTACGGTACGATGAGCCTTCCCTCTCCTACATATCCTACGTGGCTTATGGGTCACTGCGGGATTCTCTGAGCATTCTCGAACAGTGTGCCCTCACCACCGATGGTGCCCTGACCTACGACGACGTCCTCGAGATACTGGGATATCCGGAAATCGCCGGTGTTGCCCGCCTCGGGGAGGCCGTTGTCGATGGGAACGTGGCGGATGCCCTGTCCACTCTCCGCAACCTCTACGGGGGCGGTTGCGACCTCAAAAACCTCTACTCCTCATTCCTGGCCTTTTTCCGGAGGGTGGCGCTTTACCGCTTCACGGACGACCGGTCCATTCTGGAGGGCGAGACGGAGCAGGTGATAACCGCCGTCACCGGCGTGTCGGCGAAGCTTTCCCGGCAGGAAAGCCTGTTTCTTTTCGACGTCATCCTGAAGAGCGAACGGGATATATTGCTGTCCGAATTTCCCCTTCCCGGCTTCGAGGCGATGCTCCTTCGGGCGGTGTCATTCAGGGAGCTTCTGAGCATCGCCGATATGGTGGAGGGCAAAACGGGCCCTGCCGTTTCGAAAGCGCGGCCCGGCAGGGAAGAGGGGCGCTTCCCGGACGTTTCCGTCACCGCCTCGAAAAAGGCAGTCCCGTCGGGAGGCACCGGGGGAGGAGGGAGCTCCGGAGCCGAGACAGGGGCGAGTGCGGGAAAGCCGGCCGAATTGGGTGCTTCCTGGGAGGAGTTCTTACACGGTGTTTCGCGACGCAAGAAGTACGTCCTCAAGGGGCTTCTGGAAAACATGCAGGGGGGCTTCGATGGGGAGAAATTTGTCATCCGGTGCGAGTTCCAGGCTCTCCTTGACAAGTTGCAAGAGCCGGACAAATGGCATATCATAGAGGATGTTGTCGGGGAAATTTTCGGAAAACCCGTTACCGTAATCTTGCAGAAAGACGACCAGGGAAGCATCGAGGAGGGTGACTCGCCAAAGGGGCGCGATGAGCTTGAAAACCGCGTCCTTTCCGATCCGGTCGTCATAGAGCTTCTGCGGGAGTTTCCTGGTTCCAAAATTGCCGAGATCGTAAAGCTCGACCCCGGAAAGAGAAGAAGAAAGGAAGACATCCCCGCCGGGCCGTCGGGGGGAGGCGACGAGATGGAGGGGATGTCGGGAGATTTCATCACGGAGGAGGAAGAGGAGGAAGAGTAACGTGAAGAACATGAACGAACTGCTCAAACAGGCCCAGAAGATGCAGGGAAAGATCACGAAGCTGCAGGAAGAGCTCGAGAAAAAGACCGTGGAAGCCAGCGCTGGTGGGGGTATGGTGACGGCCGTGGCAAATGGAAGGGGGGATATCATCTCCGTTACGATAGAGAGGGAAGTCGTGGATCCTGAAGAGGTGGGCATGCTCGAAGACCTCGTCACGGCGGCGGTGAATGAGGCCATAAATCGCTCGCGGGAAATGGTTCAGGAGGAGATGTCGAAGCTGACGGGCGGCATGAATATTCCGGGGCTCTTTTGATGAGATATTTCCCCGGTCCCATGAGAGAGCTCATCAAGAGCCTCTGCAATTTTCCCGGCGTGGGCGAAAAGAGCGCCCTGAGAATGGCCCTTTTCATCCTGAAGAGGGAGGAGGGGCTCTCCGAGCAGATTGCCCACGCGATTTTGAAAGCCAAAAGGGAGATTTGCTACTGCACCCGGTGCGGCAACTTCTCGGAGGGGGAGATCTGCGAGATCTGCAAGCGCGACGACAGGAGCAGCGTGATCTGCGTGGTAGAGCAGCCGCAGGAGATCCTCCCCGTCGAGAAAAGCGGGGAGTTCGACGGCAGGTATCACGTCCTCGGCGGCGCGCTCTCTCCCATCGACGGGGTGATGCCGGAAAACCTGAAGATCGACGCCCTCGTCAGCCGGGTGAAGGAAGAGGATGTGAAAGAGGTCATCATCGCTACGAACCTGAACGTCGAAGGGGAAGCCACGGCGTCCTACCTTTCGGCGCTCCTGAAACCTCTGGGGGTGCGGGTCACGAGAATTGCCTACGGGATGCCCATCGGCTCCGACCTCGAGTATGCCGATGAGCTTACCGTCGGCAAGGCGATCGCGTACAGGAGAGAAATTTAAAAAAAGGTTTTATTTTTTTGGCTGATAAATTAAAATTGAAGTTTCTTCTTATTCCAAAGTAAAAGGAGTATGCGCCATGGCAGTGAAGGCAAGATCCTCGAGGAAGAAAACTCCTAAGCTCACGAAGAAGAACGAGTTTGGCTTCTTCGAGGTGAGAATGGAGTCGATTGGGGGCCTCGGGGCAAACGTGGGAGGGAAGATCCTCGCCGAAGCTCTCGTGTTCGGCATGGGGTACAACGCCTCATCGTTTGCGTCCTACGGTTCCGAGAAGAAAGGGACACCCGTGAAGGCCTTCGTGAGAGTAGCGGAGCCGAAAACGGAGATCCGCGTAAACAGCCCCATCGAAGAGCCCCATATCCTGGCGATTTTCCACGAGTCGATGGTCAAAACGCTTCCCGTAACGGCGGGCCTCCTCAAGGATGGGGCGGTGATCCTCAACACGAAGAGGAGCGCCGACGATGCAAGGGATTTCATGATGATATCGAGCGGGGCGGTGGGCGCAGTGGACGCCACGGAGATAGCGATCCAGACGAAATCGCGGGTGAACATGGTCCTGCTCGGCGCCATCGCCCGTGCCAGCGGCTTTATCGAGCTGAAGGCTTTGAAAGAAGCCGTCAAGGCGGCCTTCGGGGCGAAATATCCCGCCGCCATGCCGGGAAACCTTGCCGCCCTCGAGCGGGGGTTCAAGGAGGTGGAGCTCAAGACGTACGGTGAGGACGGCAAGTACGCCCACGTTCCCTTCGTAAGGACCCTTCCCGATTTTGGCTATGAAAACGCCCCGATAGGAGGCGTGATCTACAGCGTGGGGAACACATCGCTCAAGGACCTGTCGGCCAGCAGGGTGGGGTTCATCCCCTTTTTCATAGAGGAAAAGTGCACCAAGTGCGGTGATTGCGACATGTACTGCCCCGACTACTGCTTCGTCTGGGAGAAGGGAATCGACAAAAAGACCGGGAAAGAGGGGATGATATTGAAGGGCATCGACTACCAGTACTGCAAGGGATGCCTCCGGTGCACGAAGGCTTGCAAGTTTGGCGCCATCGAGCCGGTGAAGGAGAGCGACTACGATATCAACGATATTATCGTGAAGCATAAATTTTCCAGGTAAAGGAGAAGTACCATGGCAAAGGGAATGCCTGCAAAAAAGTTAGCCGCAAAGAAGACCAGGCCCAAGCCTGCTCAGGTGCCGATTTTCCTGAGCGGGAACGAGGTGTCTGCACTGGCCGCCAGCCAGATCAACTACCACCTCATGGGCTACTATCCCATCACGCCCTCCACAGAGATCGCCGAGGAGCTCGATGCGATGAGGGCCGAAGGGGTCCACACCATCAGGATGATACCGGGCGACGGAGAACACGGAGCCGCAGGGATCTGTTTCGGAGCCACCACGGCGGGTGGAAGGGTATTCAACGCAACCTCCGCCAACGGCCTCATGTTTGGCTTCGAACAGCTCCCCGTGCAGTCGGGTTCCCGCTTCCCCATGGTATTCAATATCGTTACCCGGAGCGTCTCGGGCCCCCTCGACATACGGTGCGACCACTCGGATATCATGCTTGCCATCAACACGGGCTGGATCATTCTCATGGCCTCCGACCCACAGGCTGTCTACGACATGAACATCGTCGCCCCGAAGATAGGCGAGCATCCCGATGTCCGCCTTCCCGTCATGGTCGCCTTCGATGGATTTTTCACCAGCCACCAGAAAAGGCTCATCTACCACTTCGAGGACAAACGGGTTGTGCAGGACTTCCTGGGCCCCTTTGTGCCCACCGTCACCTCCGTCGATCCGAGCAAGCCGGTGACCATAGGCCCATACATGAACGACCCCGACCTGATCAACAACAAAAAGCAGCTTTCAGCGGCAATGGAGGAGGCGTACCGGGTTATTCCGAAAGTCCTGCGCGAGTACGGGAGGCTTTCGGGGAGAAGGTACGACATGGTGGAAAAATACCGCATGGAGGGTGCCAACGCCGCCCTGCTCATCCTGAACTCTGCTGCAGAGACGTCGAAAGAGGCGGTGGACATCCTGCGGGCGAAAGGCAAAAAGGTCGGGCTGGTCAAGCTCAACGTCATACGTCCCTTCCCGGTAAACGAGGTGCTGGATGCGCTGAAAGGGGTAAAGGGTCTCGTCGTTGCCGACCGGCAGGACAACCCCGGCGGCTGGGCAGGCCAGATGACCATGGAGGTCAAGGCGGTCCTGCAGGGAGTGCCCAGGAGCGGGGTCAAGGTTGCCAGCAGGGTTTACGGGATAGGCGGCAAGGAGTTCTTCATCGACGATGCCCTCGAGCTTCTCGAGGAGGCGATGAAGATAGCCCGGACCGGCAAGGTGGATGTCCCCTATGAGTTCCACGGCGCGAACCCGGGTGACATGAAGTACAAGCCCAAGGAGATTTTCCGGCCCATCGAGGATAAGGAGTCCAGCGGTCTCCTGACGGTGACGGAAGATGCTGCATCGGGTGCGGTCAAGGTAAAGGGAGTCGTGGCGAGAAAGCTCACGGAGATGCCAAAGAGGGTGGCCTCCGGGCACGGCGCATGTCCGGGATGCGGTATCTTCACGAACCTGAACATCTTCTTGAAGGGTCTCGAAGGGCATGTGGTGGTTCTCTTCCATACCGGCTGCGGCATGGTCGTTACCACGGGGTACCCCTTCACGTCGCACAAGGTGACATACATCCACAACCTCTTCCAGAACGGCGCCGCCACCCTGTCCGGCGTGGTGGAGATGTTCGAGGAGAAAAAGGAGAGGGGTGAGATTCCCGAGGACGAAAAGATAACCTTCCTGATGGTCACCGGAGACGGCGGGCACGACATTGGGATGGGCATCAGCATCGGCGCGGCCATGCGGGGGCACCGGATGATCATCATCGAATACGACAACCAGGGCTACCAGAACACGGGGAGCCAGCTCTCCTTTACCGTGCCCCTCGGCCACCAGACCTCCACGTCCCATTTCGGGCCCTACCAGCACGGGAAGACGACCCATCACAAAGACACGGCACAGATATTTTCGGCCTGCAACATCCCGTACGTTTTCACCGCTGCCGAATCCAACTACCGGGACATGATACGGAAGGCGGCCAAGGCCCAGAAGATTGCCGAACAGGGTCTGGTCTTCGGCAAGCTCATATCCATGTGCCCCCTCGCCTGGATGACGGAGGAGCGCCTGTCGATGGAGATCATCCAGGCCTCGGTCGATTGCTGTTTCTTCCCCCTCTACGAGGTCGTGAACGGCATCACGACCATAAACTACGATCCCGAGGAGAAGGGCAACAAGATCCCCGTGACGGATTGGTTGAAGTACATGGGAAAGACCAAACACCTGTTCAGGCCCGAGTGCAAGCCCCAGCTCGACTCTTTCCAGGAGGAAGTGGACCGGAGATGGCGGCGGCTCAGGGAGATGCACAACAACCCCTATCTGTAGAGAAGATGGAAATGGGGAGTGCGGATTTCGGAATGGAGAGTGAAAATCAAAGCCAAAAACGATGACAACAAAACCGGATGAAGCAAAAAATATTATCTGGATGGAAAAAAGGCGGGGTCTTTCCCGCCTTTTTTATTCGGTAACGTAAACGAATAGAGGACATAATAACCGCATTTCATTCTCCCGCGCGCCCAAATTGTGGGAACTCTGGGTTTTCCTCCACATTCCGCATTCCGACTTCCGAATTGTCGCCTACTCCATCTCGGTATCCAGGTCCCCCTCCCGCAGTGGATCTTCCGATGATACTTTGATGATGGTTTTGACGTTGCCCCGCGGGTTGAAGTCTCCGGTGACGTTAAGCCTGCGGGGCTTCAAGAGCGCGTGGAGGTCCTCGTAGATCCTGTTCGTAGACTCTTCGTGTGAAATGTGCCTGTCGCGGTAGGCGTTGAGGTAGAGCTTCAATGACTTGAGCTCGACGATCTTTTTATCGGGAACGTACTCTATCCGGATGGTTGCGTAGTCAGGGTATCCTGATCTCGGACAGAGGCAGGAAAACTCCGGGAAGCTGATTTCGATCGTGTAGTTTCTCCCGGGGAAAGGGTTTTCCCACGGCTCGAGCTTGGCTTCCGCGATCTTTTTCTCTCCGTACTTCATCCGGTACCTCACCGTGTGTGGTCTGCTTACGCGTATACTATAATAGATCTGGCGGCTTGCTGCCATAACCGATAGGGGCGGCAAAGGGGCGCGGCTTCCCCGCCGCCGCTTTTAGTGAAGCCCGGCCGGCCGGGAAGCCGTTTGCCGGTCGGGACAAACTCTCAAAGGAGGTGGGCCTATGAAGACCCGGGTTCCCCGGTTTTTTCTGCTGGCTTTTTTCGCTATCTCTTTTGTTTACTGCAGTACGTATCAGTCTGGAATCTCTCGGGATGCAGACCTTCCCCCCGCGGACCCGCAGCTGCTCTACCGGTACATCACCCAGGAGAGCAAATACACAACGTGGGACCTCTGGCCCGGTAAGGGGAAGCTCTACGAGGGCAAGCCTCCCCACGGCGCATTCCTGACCACCTACCTGAACGAAGCTGCCGTCAGCTCCATAAAGGCCGGGAGGGAGATGGCCGACGGCGCCATGATCGTCAAGGAGAATTACAGCCCGGAGAAGGAGCTCGCCGCCGTGACGGTCATGTACAAGATACGGGGATTCTACAGTTCGGGGGGAGACTGGTTCTGGGCAAAGTATGGTCCCGACGGCTCTGTCCAGAAGGCGGGCAAAGTGGATGGCTGCATCAACTGTCACAGCGCGAGGGCGGACAACGACTACATATATACCGGCGATTTTGTCCGGAAAAGGGGTGGCTACTGACCGATCCCCGGTAAGCCCGTCGCCCCTGTGAACCGTCTGCTGCGCATCCACAAGCCGGCGGGGACAATTGACCTTGAACGGCAAATGCGCGCATTGTATAATCTTAGCCTGTTTGCGATTGGTGGTGAGTGTAGCTCAAAGGCAGAGCACCTGGCTGTGGCCCAGGTGGTTGTGGGTTCGAGTCCCATCACTCACCCCATCTTTTATCTTCCCCATTCAATCAAGCCCATTTTAATGTTTTTAGTTCTGATTGCTCTGATGTTTTAAACTGTAAACTTTGATCATTGAACTTTGAGAGGAACTCGAATCACGATTTTCCGGTTTGGAGTAAAATATTAGGTATAAGCATCTTTTCAAGATGGCGGTTTCTCAATGGGAAATAAATTGGAATGACGACGGTAACCGGCATCGCAGGGCCCCGTTATCGAAGCAGCGGGGAAACATGAGAAAAGGAAGGTGATATCCATGAAAAAAATAGTGTGTCTGGGAGTGTCAGCCCTTTTTCTGCTCGTATTTTCCCGTGTTGATGCAATTGATCTCGTCTCCCGTAATGCGGCGAACCTCAAGAGGGTTGAAACCGGTATGAGTAAGGAGAAAGTTTTGGATGTCATGGGGATGGATGAGGAAACTTTCAGGCAGAGGATATATTTCGAAGGATACATCGCAGGATACCAGGATGTGGTGGTAAAGAATCCCTATCACTCGGAATTGAAGAAGCTTGGAGAAGAAGACTACGAGATCGTCTACTACTTTACCGATCGCATCGGTTTGCGCGTGGGATACTGGGATGAGGTCTACCGGGACAATGGGATCGCAGATGGGGGGTTAACCCCCCTGGTCTTCCAGAATGGTCGTCTGATCGGGAGCGGATGGGATTTCGTCGAGGAAAAGGCGAGAAGGCCGTTGAGCGTGGATGAGGAATACTACTGGTTTTACTTTGGCAACGGAAACGGGGGCGGGCACTGAGTGCACTCCCTTTAAAAATCCTAACGTGAGACCCGGGTCAGTTTTTTAAAGGAAGTCCGAATTCTTATCCTTCTCATCTTTAATGTATGCTGTCTATTGTGATTGAATAAGAGAATGAGAATAAATGTAACTGTAGATTATCGTATCGGTCGAAAATAGAAATATGCCAGCCCAGCAGGATGAAAGGGATGTGGGCCGCGGCCGAGCTCTTCGGGTCCAATTGGCTTATTGGTACAGCGGGGGATCCATAGCAGAGAGGGCGCTCGAGAGGCCGGAGTCCATACCGGATAGGCTTGCGCTGGAGGTGTCTGTTAACAACCACGAAAGAGGAGGCTGAGATGAGAAGAATCTCTCTGTTTGTTGTGGTCCTCGCCGCGGTGGCGCTGGCGGGGGCGGATTTCACCCCGGCATCGGCCGAGACCAAGTTCTTCACCATCGGGACCGGCGGGGTGACCGGCGTCTACTATCCCACCGGCGGAGCCATAGCACGCATCGTCAATGCTAAGAAGAAGGAGTACGGCATGCGCCTGACGGTGGAGTCCACCGGGGGGTCGGTCTACAACATCAACGCAATCATGTCCGGAGACCTTGACTTCGGCGTGGTGCAGTCCGACCGGCAGTACCAGGCCTACTTTGGCAGCGAGAACTCCGAGTGGGCCGGCAAGCCGCAGAAGGAGCTCCGGGCGCTCTTCGCCATCCATCCCGAGAGCCTGACCCTGTGCGCGGCGGTGGACACGGGTATCAACAGCATCCAGGACCTGAAAGGCAAACGCGTCAACATCGGCAACCCCGGCTCCGGTCAGAGGCAGAACTCCATCGACGCCCTGACCGCGGCGGGCCTGAACTTCGAGAAGGACCTCATGTCCGAGGGCCTCAAGGCCGCCGAGGCCCCCGGCATGCTGCAGGACGGCCGCATCGACGCTTTCTTCTACACGGTGGGGCACCCCTCGGGAGCGTTCAAGGAGGCAACCAGCGGGACGAGGAAGGTCAAGTTCATACCCATTGTCCTGCCCGACGACTTCTACAAGAAGTACTCCTACTACGCGCCGAGCATCGTCCCCGTGGCCGAGTACCCCGGCGCGGAAAACGGCGCCGATATCCCCACCTTCGGCGTGAAGGCGACCTTTGTTACTTCCGCCAGGGTCGCCGACACCTACGTCTACAACCTCGTCAAGGAGGTCTTCGAGAACTTCGAGGAGTTCAAGAAACTGCACCCGGCCTATGCGGTATTGACAAAGAAGAACATGCTCGAAGGGCTCTCTGCGCCCATCCACGACGGCGCCATGAAGTATTACCGGGAAGCGGGCCTTTTGAAGTGAAACGAGCCGCGGGCGGGGCCTTACCGGTCCCGCCCGCACTTTGTCCGCCCCTCGAGGGAGGCGAATGCAGGGCGCACAACCAGAAACCGGGTGAGGGACGTGGCCGATGACGGAGCGGGAAAGAGAGAGGATAGTGGATGAAGAGGGCCACCTCATCCTGCCGAAGGAGGACGAGGCGGCCGCAGAGGAGGCCAGGCGAATCGCGGAAGATGAGGAGACGGGGTACCGCCATCCCGAGGGCTGGCAGAGGTACATCATCCCCGCAATTGCTATTCTCTGGTGTCTCTTCCAGCTCTCCATCGCCAGCTGGCTGCTTTTGAACTCCATCTACGTCCGTGCGATCCACCTGGGCTTTGCCATGCTCATCGCCTACTTCTGCTTTCCTGCAGCGAGGAAGCCGAGAAAAGGGGCGTTGTCCTTCCTCTCGGTCAGGACAAAGATCCCCCTCTTCGACGTCGTCCTGGGGATCGCCGCCTGCGCCAGCGCCCTGTATCTCTGGCTGGACTACGAGGGCATCATGGCGCGGTACGGTACCTCCGTTGCCCGTGACATCGCAGTCGGCGGCGTCCTGGTCCTGTTCCTGCTCGAGGCGGCGCGAAGGGTGGTGGGTCCGGCGCTAACGGTCATCGCCACCGCCTTTACCTTCTACGTCTTTTTCGCCGAGAACATGCCCGAGGCATTCGCCTTCAAGAGCGCAAGCCTGGCGAAGTACGTCGACAAGATCTCCCTGTCCACTGAGGGGATCTACGGGATCCCCCTGGATGTCTCGGCCATGATCGTCTTCCTCTTCGTTCTCTTTGGCGCAATGCTCGAGCGGGCCGGGGCGGGGAGGTTCTTCATCGAGCTGGCCCTTTCCCTCCTGGGACGGTTCAAGGGGGGGCCGGCCAAGGCAGCCATCGTGGGTTCGGGCCTGACGGGGCTCGTGTCGGGCTCTTCCATCGCCAACATCGTCACCACCGGCACCTTCACCATCCCCCTCATGAAGAAAGTGGGCTACCCGCCCGTCAAGGCGGCCGCCATCGAGGTGGCAGCCAGCACCGACGGGCAGATCGCCCCCCCCATCATGGGTGCGGCGGCATTCATCATCGCCGAATATCTGAGCGTGCCCTACCTGGCGGTGATCAAGGCGGCGGCGATCCCGGCCTTCGTGTCCTACGCCACCCTGTTCTTCCTGACACACATCGAGGCATCGAAGCTCGGGCTCAGGGGGCTGACACCGGCCGAGGTGCCCCGCTTCTTCGAGGTGCTCAAGTCCGGTGCCCACTACCTCATCCCCATCGCCGTTTTGGTCTACGAACTGGTCGTGCCCCGGCACTCCCCGGAACTGGCGGCGTTCAGGGCCATCGTGGTCATGTTCTTCATCATGGTCCTGCAGCATCCCGTGAGGCGCTATATGAGGAAGGAGCCCGTGATGCCGGGGATAAAGCAGGGGCTCGCGGAGATCGTCGGCGCGCTGGTGTCGGGGGGGCGCAACATGGTAACCGTGGCCATTGCCACGGCGGCAGCCGGCATCATCGTCGGCGTGGTGACCATGGGGATCGGCGGGATCGTCACCGAGATCGTGGAGTTCATATCCGGCGGGAACATCTTCGCCCTGGTGATCATCACCGCCATTGCCAGCCTGGTCCTCGGTATGGGCCTGCCCACGACCGCTACCTACATCGTCATGGCAGCACTTACGGCCCCCATCATCGTCGAGGTGGGGGCGGCAAACGGTTTCATCGTTCCCCTCATGGCGGCCCACCTGTTCTGCTTCTACTTCGGCATCCTGGCCGACGACACGCCACCAGTCGGCCTGGCGGCATATGCCGCCGCCGCCATCGCGAAATCGCCTCCCGTACCCACCGGGATACAGGGTTTCCTCTACGACATCCGGACGGCAATGATCGCCTTCATGTTCATCTTCAACCATGAGCTGATCCTCCAGGGGATCGACTCATGGGGGATCGCCCTGCTCATCTTCGCAACGGCCTGCGTGGGCAACTTCGCCTTCGCATCGGCTACCCAGGGCTGGTTTACCCACAGAAACAAGGTGTACGAGATCCCCCTCTTTCTCGTGGTAACCTTCGTCATGATGCAGCCCCGGGTAGTGGCCGAATGGTTCGGGCTCTCTCACCCCTACCTGGTGTGGCCCTTCGGGCTCGTCATCTACGGGGCAATCTTCCTGAACCAGAGGCGGCGCCGGCAGGCCGCTGAAGCCCCCGTGACAGCCTGACCCCCTCCAAAACCGGGGTCAGTTCCCATATCCTCAGGTTTTTAGAATTTTTTCTAAGAGAGAAGACAAGTAGCAGCTGCTTGATATTCGCAGGAGCAGAGTGGTTTATGCAAAATGTGAGAAAATGGGAACTGACCCCTCTACCCTCCTTACAATTCCTTGTTGATTAAAAGAAATAACAGGCCCGTGATCTGCATCTCAATGTTGAAGCAGGATCGAGCAACTTAGCGGGGGGTTTCTTGTTGAGCCTGAGACAACGAGGAGTCGTAGACATGGATAAGGGAACAAAGCCAAAAGAGCGCTATTTCGATAAAATGAGGGGAGTCACAAAGAGCCCGCCTATGGCCAGCTTTTCCTACATTGTCTGGTCATGGATCGGTGCCTTTTTCGGTATCGGCGCCGTTTCGTATATCAACTTCAATGTTATTGAGAAGACGGATCTCGTCATGGTAATAGGGTCTTTTGGCGCGTCGGCGGTTCTGATATACGGTGCTATCAACAGTCCCCTCGCCCAGCCGAGGAACCTCGTGGGGGGGCATTTAGTATCGGCAATCGTCGGGGTAACCTGTTATAAGGTATTGCCCTCTCACCTGTGGTTTGCCGCTGCCGTCGCAGTGGCAACGGCGATTGCGGCGATGCACGCCACAAAGACGGTGCACCCGCCCGGCGGGGCGACCGCGTTGATCGCGGTGATAGGCAGCAGCAAAATTCACAACCTGGGCTATCTCTATGTCGTCATTCCTTCCGGCCTCGGTGCTGTTGTGATGCTGGTGGTGGCGCTCCTCGTAAACAATATCCCGGAGGGCCGCAGGTATCCCGAGTTTTGGCTCTGATACCCTCCACCAAATAATGGCAAACAATGGGGTCAGTTCCCATATCCTCAGGTTTTGGGACAGGAAGAGGGACAAAATGTGAGAAAATGGGAACTGACCCCGTATGTTGTCAGTTGAATTGAATGTGCAAATCTGCAATTATGATTGGTAAGACCCTCTGCTGGA
>JABAOE010022272.1_pt3 | contig 13528 bp, 14 predicted proteins | sample 7062141 | NCBI WGS metagenome assembly JABAOE01 (sample SAMN14538627, study PRJNA623070) | marine sediment metagenome | biome: marine biome [ENVO:00000428]; feature: marine pelagic biome [ENVO:01000023]; material: deep marine sediment [ENVO:00002113] | place: India: Gulf of Khambhat ... | reverse complement strand
AGGTCGTGGCGATGGAGCTCGCGTCGGGGGCGTCTGTGGTGCTGGCGATGGTCGGCCACTCCCACGAGGAGGCGCGGACGATGCGCTACGACGGGACGGCGGCGACGCTGCGGGCCCGATTCGGGCGCAACTCCGAGATCGAGGTCGTCGACCACGCCACAGGTGAAGTCGACGCCGTGCAGGTGGAAGCCGCCGCAGGGGGTCATGGGGGAGGGGACCACGGGCTCATCGAGGCATTCGTCGCTGCGGTGCGGGACAGGGCGCCGCTGCCGACCACAGCCGCGGACAGTCTCGAGAGCCACCTGCTCGCCTTTGCCGCCGAGGAATCCCGTCTCGACGGCGCCGTCGTCGACATGGCGGACTATCGGGCCAGGTACGTGCCCTGAGTGTTCAGAACGCGGCGTCGAGGACGGCCCGCAGCCGGCGCTCTCCCTCCCCGCCGGTGAACCACCACAACCCGACCGCGAGCGCGGCCACCGTCGCCGCGCCGAGGACGACGAGATACGCCGCGAGCCAGCCGCCGCCGTGGTCGGCGAGCCGGTGCATCGCCAGCACGAGGCCGAAGATGAATGCCGAGGCGCCCACCCCGGTGTAGAAGACGGTGGCGAAGCCGAACCACGTGAAATCCTTGCCGAACCGAGCGGTGACGATCTTGCGCTCGTCGAGCGGGAACAGGTAGGCGGCCTCCAGTTCGGCGCCGACGAGGACTGTACGGCCCACGGCTCGGTTCAGCTCGTCTTCGAGGCGAGCTGCGTACTGCCTGGCGAAGATGAGATAGGAGGCGTCGAAGGCCGTCGTCACCGCGCCAACGAGTGCGACCACCGGCACCAGGACAACCGCATCGGGCGCCTCCCAGAAGGTGAGGGCGAACAGCGCAAGCGTCGCGATCGTGGCAAAGCGGATATCGGAGAAGAACCGTCCGTGGTAGTAGCGGGTCATGCCCCGCATCCGGCCGAGCTGGGCCGCGGCGAGGCGTATCGCGTCGTCCATCGCCGCCGAGGCTACCCAACGATCCGCGGTCTCGGCCGCCGTGAACCAGCCGCCCCACTCCAACTACCGTGCCAGCGATGCCCGAGGGCCACACGATCCACCGCCTCGCCCGGCGCCACCACGCCCTCTTTGCCGGAGCCACGCTGGCGGCGAGCTCTCCCCAGGGGCGGTTTTCCGCCGGCGCCGCCGCCATCGACGGGCGAGTGCTCGACTCCGCCGATGCATACGGGAAGCATCTGTTCTACCGCTTTGGCGGCGACGTCCTCCACGTCCATCTCGGGCTCATCGGGCGGTTCCCCAGTTACACCCGTGACATCCCAGAGCCGACGCCCGCCACCCGTCTCGTCATCTCCAATGGATCGGCTGCCGCCCACCTGTCCGGGCCGATGACCTGCCGGCTCGTCACCGCAGACGAGGCGGCGGCGGTCACCGCAGCGCTGGGACCGGACCCGCTGCGGACCCGAGGTGGCCGCCGCGCGTTCGCGACGGCCCTGGGCCGGCGGCGGGCGCCGGTCGCCGCGGTGCTCCTCGACCAGTCGGTGATCGCCGGGATCGGGAACGTCTACCGCTCCGAGATCCTCTTCCTCTGCGGCATCCACCCGGCGACGCCGGCGAACGAGTTGTCCGACGACGACATCGAGTGCCTGTGGCGGACGGCGGGAACGCAGCTCCGGCTCGGTCTTCGTCTGGGGCGGATCATCACCATCCGGCTCGCCGACGTCGGCGCCCGTCGCCGCCTCGACCTCGACGAAGACGAGCGGCGCTATGTGTATCACCGCGACGGGCTGCCGTGCCACCGCTGTGGCTCGATCGTACGCCGCAGCGACATCGGCGCTCGATCGGCGTGGTGGTGTCCCGGGTGTCAGGTCGGCTAGGCGGGTGACGGAGATCCAGGCTGGTGAGGGCCCGATGCGACGCGACGTCGGTCACGGGCGCGATTCCGCTGCGCCCTGCCATGGCACGCCGAACCGGCGAAGGCGACGACGGCGCGGTGGCGAAGGCCATGCACGGTTGCCATCGGGTCCACAGCTACGGCACTGCACCCGAGCCCGATCGATCGTCTGCCGGTGAGACGGACGCCAGCCTCAACGGATAGCGTATTGGGCAACCATGTCGAGTGGTGCCGGTGTCGCCTGCGCCGTCCGTAGCCCGGCGGCTCGGATCGGACGGCTGGGAACTCACCGGCGCTTCCGCGACGTCGTACGCGACGACCGAGAACTCTGGCCGTCAGCATGAACCGGGTATCGAACGCCAGCATCATCGTGGCAGTCCTCGTCCTCGTCGCGGCCGTCGTCTGGGCGCTGCGGCCCGGCTCGACCGAAACCGTGTTCCACCCGTCCGTCCCGCTGCCCGATCCGCTCGAAGATCCGGCCGCGGCCGTCGTCGTCGGCATGCACGAATCAGGTGGATTCTCGGTCCTTGGGCTGCAATTCGGGACCGTGACCCGGACGGTCAGTGTCCAGTTCCACGCGGGACCGGGTTGCTGGGATCATGCAAGCTTCGGCGACGCGTGGCCGGCGCCCTTCGAGGAATGCTCGAGCGCCGTCACCATCGAGGGCACCATCTCGGGTGGTGGCACAGCCTCCACCGGAGAGACGATCGTCAGCGTCGACGTCGCGGTCTCGGGCGAGTGCTACGACACGGTCGCCCTCGGAGATCGGTGGCCGTTGACCGCCGCCGAGTGCTCCTCGTAGGCCGGTCCCTCTCACCTCCGGGCAAGCACCCAGCCAGGGCACACATTCGGCAGATCGGACAGACCACTCCCCGTCTTCGCGGTGGAATGAATGCGACACCGGACGCGCTGAGAGAGCAGCGAGCCTGCGACCGAGGAGCCGCCGATGGCCGAGATCCGATTCCCGACCCTCCCCGAGAACTGGGAACCGACCCGGGCGACGCTGCACATCTACGCCAACGCGGTCGGGGTGATTCCGCGTCTTCACGCGATCGCTCACCCCAAGTGGTGGCACGTCAGCCTCGAGGTACGCCCCGACGGGCTGGTGACCGACACGATGGGCCTGCCGGGGGGCGGCACGTTCCACATCAGGATGGACTTGCGGACCCACGAGGTGGTGATCGACACCAGCGCCGGGGTGACGACGTCGATCCCGATGACCGAGGGCCTCACCGGCACCGAGTTCGGCGACATGCTCATTGCCGCCGTCGCCGAACTCGGCCTCGACGGCGAGTACGTGCGGCAGAAGTTCGAGAGCGACGGGGCCCGCGACTACGACCCGACGGCGGCGAAGCTGTTCTTCGATGCCCTCGTCGACATCGACTACACGCTCGAGCAGCACCGCTCCAGCCTCGATGGGCACGTCGGTCCCCTTCAGGTGTGGCCCCACGGCTTCGACCTCGCCTTCGAGTGGTACGGAACGCTGACCGAGGTGCACGGCGACGAGGAGCTCCCGTCCCAGCTCAACCTCGGCTGGTACCCGGCCGGCGACGCGTACTTCTACTCGAACCCGTGGCCCTTCGACGCCGACGTCCTGCTCGGCGTCGAGCTGCCTCACGGCGCGGTATGGCATACCGAGGGCTGGGAGGGGACGATGCTGCCCTATGGGGCGGTTGCCGGCGACCCCGAGGGTCCCCGCAAGGTGCTCGAGTACGCGAGAGCGGTGTTCGACGCCGCAGCCCCGACGCTGACTGCGTAGGTCCCCGGGACGCCCCGCGCTCACACGACGGAGACGGCGCGGCCCTTTGCCTCCACCATCCCCGAACCGGAAGCGTTCGCTCGCGGCAGCGTGAGCTCGAACAGGCTCCAGGAGCCGTCGTGCTCGTAGTCGATGCTGCCCCGCATGACCTCTGCGAGCCTGCTGGAAATGAACAACCCCAGGCCGACGGAGTCGACGGCCTCTCGCTCGTTGTGAACCGTCGTGTAGGCGGCGAACATCCGGCTTCGTTCCTTCTCGGGAATCGGTGACCCGTCGTCGGCGACCGTGACTACCACCGCCGTATCGCCCGCCCGAAAACGCACCTCGATCGTCGGGCCGCCGTAGCGTCCTGCGTTAGAGAGGAGGTTCCGCAGAATCTGACGGACCCTCTGCGCGTCCGCCCAGGCGAGCGCGTCGTCACCGAGCAGCGACGCCTGCACGCCTGCGGTCGCCAACGCCAGCTCGGCTTCGTGGCGTACGTCGATGGGACCGCAGTGGATGGCGACCTTGCCGATGTCGGATCGAGCGGCGACGAGCAGGTCCTCGACGATCGCCGCCACCTCGTCCGACTGCTCGGCGACCATCGTCAGCAGCGCGCCCACCTCCTCGGGCCCGAAGTCCTCGGGCCGGTCACGCAGCTCGTGCGCTAGTCCGGAGACCGCGGTCAGCGGAGTGCAGATCTCATGCGACACGGCGGCGAGGAATCGGTCCTTGTCCTCGGAGATCCGTTGCAGTTGCTTCATTCGGGCTCGTGCCCGGCTCCGCAAGCGGAGCAGCCCGACGACGGTGCCGAGGAGCCCGGTCGCCGTCAACCCGATGACGATCACGAGGGCCACGGGTGCACTGCCCACCCCCTGGCCTGTGCCCGACGTGGGACGCACGTGCAGCGCCCAGGTCGCTCCGGGGAGATCCACGGTCCCCGTCCACTGCGCGGGTCCGGTTACGTCTTCGAGTGCGCCGCCGGGGTCGATCTCCCACTCGATGTCACTGGTGATCGCGATCTCGAGCGCCGACGGCAGCAGCACATCGATCATCGGAGCGGCGACCGCGCCCACCGGCCCGTCCCCGTCGTGCACTGGGACCGCCAGGATGAAGGCATTCCCGATCACGACCTGGTCGAACTCGACGTGCAGAGAGTCCGAGAGGACGGGACCGGCTTGCTCCAGTGACCGCTCGAGACTGACACGCCACTCAGGGTTCACGGCGATGTCGATCCCAAATCCGAGCTCGGTTGCATTTCCCCCTTCGGGAGCAACCGACGACTCCAGGAACGCACCGGCTGCGAAGTACTGCACCGGCCAGTAGTGGGTTCGATCCCGTGTCACCGGGACCAGCTCGCCGTCGCGGGTGAGCTCCATGACGTCGAAGTCGGGACGGTCCTCCTGCATCCGGGCAATGAATCTGTCGAGGTCCGCGGCGAGCACGAACGGCACGTAGGCCACGCCGATCAGGCTGAGCCTGGGGTCGAGGTGATCCACGAAGTCGGCGAACGTCTCCTGGGACACCGACCCGGACGCCTCCATGAAGGCGGCGACGGACCGGAGTCCCGCCACGAGGTCGTCGACCGTCTGTTCCACCGCGGACTGGACCACCTCGGCTCGCTCTGCGAGCCATTCCTCGGATCGGGCGTCGGCTGCGCTCTCGAGGTACAGCGCGACCGCAAGGGTCGTCGCGGCGCCGAGCGCGACGATGACGAGCACGAGCGGGTTTCTCCGCATACGCCGGAGCAGCTCCATTGCGAGGACTATCGGTCGCGGTCGCCCTGCGATGAAGTGATGTACCCGGCGGGACCGGTGACGCCGCTCCTCAGGCTTCGAGTAGTCCGGCCCGGCGCGCCGCGTCGAGGGTGCGGCGGGCGGTGCGGACGTACGCCTCGTCGACCATAGACCCGTCCTCGGCGACGATGACGCCTTCGCCGGATAGCACCGCGGCGTCGTAGGCGGCAACGAGGCGGGACGCGGCATCGACGTCCTCAGCCGACGGCGTGAACACCTCGTTGACCACGCCGACTTGCGCAGGGTGGATGCAGCAGCGCCCACCGAATCCCAGCTCGCGGAGCGACTCCGTGCCCGACCTGTACGCCTCGAGGTTCCGGTAGTCGGGGTCGACGGGGCCCAGCGGCGGGTCGAGGCCGGCCGCCGCCGCAGCCACGACCACGTGGGTGCGGACGGGGAGCCATCCGGGGCTGCGTCCCCCCGGATCGAGTCCGAGGTCGGCGCCGAGGTCGGCCTCACCGATGACGAGGCGGGTGACGCCGACGGCGGAGGCGATCGAGGCGCAGTCGAGCACCGCGCTCGCCGTCTCGATGAACACGACCATGGGCACGCTCGTTTCCGACAGCGGTTCGAGGTCACCGGCCGTGTGGACTTTGGGCACGACGATGCCGGCAAGGGCCGGTGTGTGTATCGCGGCGAGCTGGCGGGCGCCGTCGGAGGCGCTGCTCACCCGCACCCACACGTCCGATCCGGGGCCGTCGACCTGTGCCATCCAGTCGGCGGTGATGGCGAGCGCGGCGTCGCGACGCGCCGGCACGACCGCATCCTCGAGGTCGACGATCACGGCGTCGGCACCGCGGGCTCGAGCCTTGGCCAGCTTCTCGGGCTGGTCGCCGGGGACGAAGAGGAAGCTTCGGGCGCTCATGTCGAGATCGATCGGTGGTGGGCGCAGCCACGATACCGGTGGGGTAGCGGGACCGCGGCCCCGCCGGCCCCATCGCGCCCGACCGGGTCCCCCTAGACTCGCCCCGCGTCGCCACCAACCGCCACCAGGGAGCCCCTGATGTCAGCCGCCGTTCCGATCGCCGACCTTCCCACCATGGTGGGCCGGGAGCTCGGCCCATCCGACTGGATCGAGATCGACCAGGATCGCATCGACCAGTTCGCCGACGTCACCTTCGACCATCAGTTCATCCATGTCGACTCGGAGCTGGCGGCCCAGACGCCGTTCGGCACGACGATCGCCCACGGGTTCCTCACGCTGTCGCTCATCACCCGGATGTGCGCCGAGTTCATGCTGGTGCCGGAGGGGGCGGTGATGGGGATCAACTACGGCCTGGACAAGGTGCGCTTCCTGACGCCGGTCAAGGTCGGCTCCAGGGTGCGGGCTCGGGCCACCGTGCGCGACGTCACCGAGCGTTCTGTGGGGCAGTGGCTGGTCAAGTACGAGGTCGTCGTCGAGATCGAAGGCGAGCCCAAGCCTGCCCTCGTCGCCGAGTGGCTCGGCGTGTCGGTGGTGCAGTGAGGGCCGTTGTGTGCCGCGAGCTCGGCTCACTCGACGGGCTCGCCGTCGCAGATCGACCCGACCCCGTGCCCGGCGATGCGGACGTGGTCGTCGACGTGACGGCTGCCGGGCTCAACTTCCCCGACCTGCTCCTCGTCCAGGGTCTCTACCAGCACCGCCCGGAGCTTCCCTTCGTCCCAGGTGGAGAGGGATCCGGTGTCGTCGCCGGCACCGGGGCCCACGTCGACGGCGTCGCCCCCGGCGACGAGGTGATCTTCGTGAGCCTCACCGGGGCGTTTGCCGAGCGAGCCGTCGCCGCGGCCACCCACGTGTTCCCCAAGCCGGCGGACATGCCGTTCGACGTCGCCGCCGCCTTCGCGTTCACGTACGGGACGTCGTACCACGCCCTCAAGCAGAGGGCCGAGCTCGAGCCGGGGGAGACGCTGGCGGTGCTGGGTGCGTCGGGCGGGGTCGGGTCGGCGGCGGTCGAGCTGGGCAAGGCGATGGGTGCGACGGTCATCGCCTGTGCCTCGACCGACGAGAAGCTCGCGTTCGCTCGATCACTCGGTGCCGACGAGACGGTGAACTACTCGACCCGAGAGCTGCGCGCGGCACTGAAGGACCTCACCGGCGGACGCGGCGTCGACGTCGTCTACGACCCGGTCGGGGGGAGTGTCACCGAGCCTGCGCTCCGTTCGACGGCGTGGGCCGGTCGCTACCTCGTCATCGGGTTTGCCGCCGGCGAGATCCCGAAGATCCCTTTGAACCTGCCGTTGCTCAAGGGATACTCGGTCGTCGGCGTGTTCTGGGGCACGTGGCTGCAGCGGGAGCCGGCGACGGCGCGGCGGAACATGGAGGAGCTCACTGCGATGTACACGGAGGGCCGGATCGCCCCCCGGGTCACCGACATCTTTGCCCTCGAGGACCATCGCGAAGCGTTCCGGGCGATGCAGGAGCGGCGGGCCACCGGCAAGGTCGTGGTGCAGATTCGCGACTGAGCGGCCGCCACAACCACACAGAGCCGTTACCGTGTCGCCGGCACACGCCATCCCGACGGAGCCACGATGAGCAACACACCGAAGAGGAAGTCGAAAGCGGGGACCCGCACGGCGCCACCGCGGTCGCGCGCAGCGACCCCGCAGAAGACGGGGTCGCCGTGGCCGACCCGGTTCGCCTACCTCGGGGGCGCAGCCGTCGTCGCCGTGATCATGGCGGCGATCTTCCTCGGTGGGGGCGACGAGGACCTGCCCGACGGGCCCCCCGAAGGTGTCCAGTTCCTCGACCCCGGGGACCCCTCGCATGTCGACGGCGCCGTCGACTACGGGGTCGCGGTTCCGGTGGGCGGGCCCCACAACGCGGTGTGGCAGAACTGCGGTTTCTACGCCGGTGCGATCCGTCCGGAGAACGTGGTGCACGCCCTCGAGCACGGCGTCGTGTGGATCACGTACCGCCAGGACCTCGGGGGTGAGCGTATCGACGACCTACGCGGACTCATCCGCAATCGGACACAGGTCATCGTGAGCGAGGTCCCGGACCAGCCGGTTCCGCTCATGGCAACCGCGTGGGGCATCCAGCTCGAACTCGACGCCTACGACGATGTCGCGCTTCGCCGCTTCATGAAGGAGTTCACCGACGGACCCTTCGCCCCGGAGCCGGCGGCCGGCTGCACCGGAGGGGTCGGCAACCCGGCCTGAGGCCGGGTCACGTCCAGTCGAGCAGTACCTTCCCGGAGGCCCCCGACGCCGCCGCCTCGAACGCCTCCCGGAACTCGGCGGCTGGGTACTCGTGGGTGATGACGGGGGTGACGTCGAGGCCGGTCTCGAGCATGGCGATCATCTTGTACCAGGTCTCGAAGAGCCGTCTCCCGTAGATGCCCTTGAGGGTGAGGCCTTTGAAGATGATGTCGTTCCAGTCGATCGGGGCGCTCTCGGTGGGGGGGATGCCGAGCAACGCCACGTTGCCGCCGTTGTTCATGGCCTCGAGCATCTGGTGGAGCGCTTCGGCCGCCCCCGACATCTCGAGCCCCACGTCGAACCCCTCCATCATGCCGAGCTCGCCCATGAGGGCCCGCAGGTTGGCGGTGCGGGCATCCACAGCCCGGTCTGCGCCCATCCCGGACACGATGCCGAGACGGGCATCGACGATGTCGGTGACGACGATGAACCTCGCTCCGACGTGACGGGCGATGGCGGCGGCCATCATCCCGATCGGTCCGGCCCCCGTCACGAGCACGTCCTCGCCGACGAGGTCGAAGGCGAGGGCGGTGTGCGTGGCGTTCCCGAGGGGGTCGAGGATCGTGGCGATCTCGTCCGGGATCTCGTCGGGCACGGGATAGGCGTTGAAGGCGGGGATGGCGACGAGCTCGGCGAACGCACCGGGCCGGTCGATGCCGATGCCGATCGTGTTGCGGCAGAAGTGCCGCCTCCCGGCGCGACAGTTGCGGCAGACGCCGCACGTGATGTGGCCCTCGCCGGAGACGCGCTGGCCGACGGCGATCCGCTCCACCTCCGAGCCGATCTCGACGACGGTGCCCATGAACTCGTGCCCAACGGCCATCGGCACTGGGATCGTCCGCTGCGCCCACTGGTCCCAGCGGACGATGTGGAGGTCGGTGCCGCAGATCGATGACTTCGCCACCGCGACGAGCACGTCATTCGGGCCCACCTTCGGCGGCTCGACGTCCTCCATCCAGATCCCCGGCTCGGCGCGAGACTTGACGAGCGCCCTCACGACCCACCGACTACGCCGAGCTCGCGGCCGACCGTGGTGAACTCGACGATCGCCCTCTCGATGTGCTCGGGCTCGTGGGCGGCAGACATCTGGGTACGGATCCGGGCTTCGCCCCGAGGCACGACGGGGAACGAGAATCCGACGACGTAGATGCCGCGCTCGAGGAGCCGGTCTGCCATCTCGGTGGCGACTCGGGCATCGCCGAGCATGACGGGGATGATGGGGTGCCCCGAGCCGGCGAGGGTGAATCCCGCCGCCTCCATGCCGGCGCGGAATGCCTCCGAGTTGCGCTCGAGCCGGCTGCGGAGCTCGTCGCTCTCGTCGAGGAGGCGCAATGCCCGTAGCGACGTCGCCGCGATCACGGGGGCGAGGCTGTTCGAGAAGAGATACGGGCGGGATCGCTGCCGTAACCAGTCGATGATGTCCGCCCGCCCCGAGGTGTACCCGCCCGAGGCGCCACCGAGCGCTTTGCCGAGAGTCCCGGTGAGGATGTCGACCCTGTCGCCGACGCCCCAGTAGTCGGGCGTTCCCCGACCCCGGGGACCGACGAAGCCGACGGCGTGAGAGTCGTCGACCATGACGAGGGCGCTGTGGGCCTCGGCGAGGTCGCAGATCCCAGGCAGGTTGGCGACGACGCCGTCCATCGAGAAGACCCCGTCGGTGGCGACGAGCGTGTATCGGGCGCCCGAGGCCGCTTCGAGCTGGGCAGCGAGGTCGTCCATGTCGTTGTTGGCGTAGCGGAACCGCTGCGCCTTGCAGAGCCGAACGCCGTCGATGATCGACGCGTGGTTGAGGGCGTCGGAGATGACGGCGTCCTCCTCGCCGAGGATCGTCTCGAAGAGCCCGGTGTTGGCGTCGAAGCACGACGAGTAGAGGATCGTGTCGTCGGTCCCGAGGAACTCGCTCAGCTCGCGCTCGAGACGGCGATGGACGGTCTGGGTGCCGCAGATGAAACGCACTGACGACATCCCGTAGCCGTAGGTGGCCACGGCCTCGGCCGCCGCCGCGACGAGGGCGGGGTGATTGGCGAGGCCGAGGTAGTTGTTGGCACAGAGGTTCACGACCTCGCGGCCGTCCTCGAGCGTGATCACGGCCTGCTGCGGGGAGGCGATGGTTCGCTCTTGTTTGAACAGCCCCGCTTCTCGCAGCGCGGCTGTCTCTGCCCTCAGATATTCGAGGAATCGAGCGTCCATGCCACCTCCGCCGCCGAGTCTATTGGGCGGAGCGGCCGCACCGGCTCAGCTCCGGCGGCGCTCCTCCGTCCGGGAGCCCAGACCACGCAAGGCGAGCCAGGCGACGAGGAGTCCGAGCGCCAGTGCCGGGATGAGGTTGACCCCGAGCGTCGCCGCCGTCGTGGTGGCAACGACGCTGAGGCGCGTCGCCGGGTCCAGATGGGGCACGGGCGGGGTCTCTTCGATCATGACGATGTCGGGGCCGATCTTGGTCGCGGCAAGGTCGTCCTTCTCCGAGTAGCTCGGGATCTCCCGCACGTCCGCGGGGGGAGGTGGGGGTGCGGCGGGAGGTGGTTCGTCGGGCGGCGGCTCGCCGGCGGGTGGCGCCGTCGGGATCGTGGTGGTGGCGCCCGGTGAGGTCGTNNGGGGGGGGGGGGGGGGGGGGGTGGTGGGGGTGGGGGGGGGGGGGGGGGGGGGGGTGGGGGTGGGGGGGGGGGTGGTGGTGGTGGTGGTCGTCGTCGTTGCTGCCGGCGTCGTCGTCACGGCGACGTCGTCGAGGGCGAAGTACGCCGAGCCGTCGTTGACACCCTTGATGGTGATCGTGACCACGCCGCCGACATAGGGAGTGAGGTCCAGGCGTTCGGTCACCGGCGCCGCGTCCTCGACGTCGAGTGAGTACACGGCGAGCTTGAATGTGCCTTCGGCGGTGGCGACCTTCACCTTCATCGATGCGTCGGACTCGTCGCCGTCGTCGCCGAGGACGGTCCTGCGGTAGACGTAGGACAGTGTCGCCGTTCCGGCGTCGGTGAGGTCCACCACCCGTTCCACCCCGCGCCCGGCGAACCGGACGTCGTCGCCGCCGATGCGCAGGCAGTACGAGTTCCAGCACGGCGCGGCTGCGGTGACGCGCACTTTGCCTGTGGCGGGCCCGTTCTTCTCACCCTTCTCGACCCAGGGGGCGAGCCAGGCGTCGGTGCCGTCGCTCCCGGAGAACGATATGTCGTTGAACTCGTCGCGAAGATCGAGTTCTGGCCCCGGCGTCGCGGTCGCCGGAGCCATGACGAGAAGGGTCGCCGCGGCGGTGAGGGCGGCGAAGAGCACGCGCTGCCGACGGTCAGGCATGGCCGTCGAAGGTCACGAGCTCGCCGTTGGTGTCGGCAACGGCAAAGAACCCGGACCAGTCGAGATCCACCACGTCCTCGTGCGTCGTGGCGGCAACGTCGACGAGCGGCACCGCCTGGGCCGGGCCCGGGGGTGCCGGGTAGGCGACGAGGTCCGCAGGCGCCAGGGGCAGCGCGACGATGAAGTTCGTCCAGCCGAGCCTCCGCTCGTAGTGGACGGCGCCGCCCATCGCCTCCGCCAGCGTCTGGGCGACGCTGAGCCCAAGCCCGATGGAGCCGTTGAGGAGGGTCTGCTCGCCCTCGTTGACGAACCGCTCGAATATGCGCTCGCGGACATCCTCGGGCACACCGGGCCCGCTGTCGGCGACGGTGACCGTTGCCAGCTCCGAGCCCTGGTCGACGACGATGTCGACCTTGCCGCCTCCGTAGCGCACGGCGTTCGAGATGAGGTTGCGGACGATGTGCTGGATGTGCTTGCGGGTTCCCCAGGCGTGCGCCGGCCGGCTGTGGATCTGCACCGAGCGGCCGTCGCGTTCGAGGCGCTGTGCCTCCTCGGTGGCGAGGGCAACGAGGTCGACGGCGGTCTCCTCGAAGCTGAGCGTGCCCGCCTCGAGCCGTGCCGCGACGAGCAGGTCCTCGACCATCCGGGAGAGCTCCGACGAGTCCGCTTTGATCATCGTGATGAGCTCGATCGCCTCGTCGGGGTCGGTGAGCGACTGGTCGATCAGGTATTCGGCGAACCCGAAGATGCTGGTGAGCGGGGTGCGCAGCTCGTGGGAGAGGCTGGCGATGAAGGTGTCCTTCGACCGGTTCAGTTCGCGCTCGGCTTCGAGGCTCGCCTCGAGATGCAGCTGCCGGTCCCGGACCTGGCGGCGGACGATGAGCTGGTGGATGATGATCGCGGTGGCCGGGATGAGCAGGGTCACGAGCAGCTGCGTGATGCGCTCCGTCCGCCCGGCGTCGGCCTGGGCGGCGCCGATCTCGCCGGCGTGGAGTGCCTGGTCATCGGCGAGGGCGGCGACGGCGGTCGCGTAGGCGGGTTCGAACGCGGTGCCGATGAGTTCGTTGGCGGCGTCGGGGTCGCCTGCTTCGATGCGGTCGAGCGCGTCGGTGCCGAGTGTGAGCACCTCTTCGAGGCCGGATGCGGTCTCGGCCGGTGACCTGTTGATCCAGAAGTCGAGGTCGGAGAGTGCGTTCCGGGCCTCGGAGGCGGCGACGGCGGCTGCGGCGTCGGTGGCGACGCCGAGCTGGACGTCGACCTCGAAGACGAGCGCCTGGTGGACGGCGAGGCGAGCGACGGCGGCGGCGCCGGAGGCGGCGTTCGACCATTGCAGGCTGGTGGCGCTGGCGGCCACGGAACGTGCGGCTCCGGCGTTCGTCAGGGTGAGGGCGAGCGAGCCGGCGGCGGCGATGAGCGACAGGCCGACGACGAGCGCGACAAACCGCCGGGATTTCCCCCGGCCTCCTCGCGCGGAGGGGTTCTCCGACACCATGATACGGTCATCGGCACGTCTGAAGGCCCGGAGGAGAAGGGTTCTCGGGCGTGTCGCGGTGACTAGTCACCCGTCAGGGCCGGACCTCGTAATAGAGGTGCACCGGGTCGTCGAGGTCGTGCATCCGGAACGACGAGAACCCGGCGTTGCGG
>JABAOE010007083.1_pt2 | contig 13535 bp, 13 predicted proteins | sample 7062141 | NCBI WGS metagenome assembly JABAOE01 (sample SAMN14538627, study PRJNA623070) | marine sediment metagenome | biome: marine biome [ENVO:00000428]; feature: marine pelagic biome [ENVO:01000023]; material: deep marine sediment [ENVO:00002113] | place: India: Gulf of Khambhat ... | reverse complement strand
AGGATTCGTGTTGCCGGTGATGCTTCATTGGATCTGACCGTCAGCTATCCGGTGCGCGACAAGCTCAACCATGATTTTTCGGCGCGGATCCGCTCGAGCGACGGTACGCTTCGAATCGACGGATTTCCAGCGCCGGTCACCGAGCTCAATGGCGTGGTCGCGGTGACCCGGGACACTATCGACGCCGAATCCTTGTTTGGCCGCTTCCTCGGGAACCCGGTCGACATACAGCTGGCCCGTACCGCCGATCCGCAATCGCGCCATGCCGTTCTGCTGGATGCCACCGGCAGTGCGAGTGCCGACGCGCTCGTCGAGGAACTGGGACTACCGATCGCCGACGTGTCAAGCGGCAAGATGGATTTTCAGGCGAGTATTCGCTTTCCGAATAGGAAAGCGGAGATGCCCGGGATCATGCAAATCATCGTCGAGTCCGACTTGCGGGGATTTGGTCTCGGATTGCCGGCGCCGCTAATGAAGAGCGTTGACGAATCGCTACCGCTGACGATGACCATCGAATTCCCGGAGCAAGACCATATCACCAGCGTCGGCGTCCTTGCCGATAATCTCCTATGGAATGCACGCTTCCTGAAAGGCATCGATGCCTGGGACTTCGACCGCGGCGTTTTGTCTGTGGGGGGCGAATATCCGGATGTGCCCAAGGTGCGCGGATTGCATATCATTGGGCGGACACCGGAGGTCCACGTCCACGACTGGCTTAAGCAAGCGCGACGCGATCAGCGACAAATTGGTATCGGAGATCGCGTGCGCAGTATCGATTTGACGGTCGACAACCTGTATGTCGTCGGCCAGCATTTCACCGATCACCGGGTCAGGGTGAATCGCGGTGGATCGGACTGGCTCATTGAATTGAGTGGCGAGCAGGCGAAGGGCATGGTAACGGTGCCCTACGATTTCGCCGGCGACAGGCCACTCACGGTCGAGATGGAGCAACTGATCCTGCCGGGCAGCGAGGAAGCGACAGCGGCGGATGAAATCGCGGTCGATCCGCGCACGCTGCCGGAGATCCGCATCAGCGCCAACGAGTTTGCGCTGGGCGATCGATTCTTCGGTCGCCTGGGCATGGATCTGCAGCGTACCGATAGCGGCCTCGAGGCGGAAAACGTGTCGACCGTCGATGAATCCTTTACGGTCACTGGCAGGGCCGGCTGGGTCGTCGACATTTACGAGGAGTCGGGGCAGCGGACCTTCCTCAATGCCACCCTGAAGAGCACGGATATCAAGAAAACGACCGAGCGCCTCCATTACCAGCCGGGCATCGTCGGCGACGAGCTCGAAGTGCACCTGGACGTGAGCTGGGCGGGCGGACCCCGCCAGGATTTCATTGAGTCCCTGAACGGCAGCGTGCAGGCGCGCCTGGCGAACGGCCAGCTCGAAGAAGTCGAGCCCGGCGCGGGCAGGGTATTCGGCCTGATGAGTGTCGTCGCATTGCCGCGCAGGCTTGCTCTCGACTTCCGCGATGTTTTCGACGTCGGCTTCGGCTTCGACGAGATCACCGGGAGTTTCCGCGTGGTCGACGGACAGGCGTTTACCTGTGACCTGACATTGTCGAGCCCGGCGGCTGATGTCGGCATCGTCGGCCGTGCCGGGCTTTACGACCGCGACTACAGCCAGATCGCGGTCGTCAGCGCAAACTTCGGCAACACGCTGCCTGTTGCCGGCTATGTCCTGTCCGGTCCCCAGGTCGCCGCGGCGTTGTTTCTTTTCTCGCAGATATTCAAACAGCCGTTGCAGGAAATGAGCCAGGTCTATTACGCGATCGACGGGTCATGGGACGATCCGGTGATTGAAGTCGCCGACGCCGACCGTTTCGGGCAGGCCAGCAACCTGGCGGGCTGCATTGCGACCACGGAGTAATCATTTGACCACCCGGGTGAGAGCCGCCGCCATCCAGATGTGCAGCGGCAGCGATGTATCAGAAAATCTGCTGACGATCGACGCATTGCTCGCCGACGCTGCGGCGCAAAAAGTCGCGATCGCGTTCCTGCCGGAGAACTTCGCGATCATGGGGATGCGCGACGAAGACAAGGTCGATCTTGCCGAGGACCCCGGTAGCGGGCCGATCCAGGACTTCCTCGCCGATGCGGCGAGCCGCTACAGGCTCTGGATAGTCGCGGGCAGCCTGCCACTGAAATCACCGCTGGCGGGCAAATGCTACGGCGCTTCGATCGTCTACGATCGCGATGGAGCGGCCGGCAGCATCTATCGCAAGATTCACCTGTTCGACGTCGATCTGCCGGACGGCGACGAGCAATACCGCGAGTCGGCGACCATGGCTGCCGGAAACGAGATCGTCGTCGTGCCCTCGCCACTGGGTCAACTGGGCCTGTCGATTTGTTACGATCTGCGTTTTCCGGAGCACTATCGCCGCCTGGTTGATGCCGGGGCTACCGTCTTCAGCATACCGGCGGCGTTTACGGAAGCGACCGGTAATGCTCACTGGCGCACGCTCTTGAGAGCCCGCGCTATAGAGAACCTGGCCTACGTAATTGCCGCCGGTCAGCACGGGTCGCATCCGAACGGTCGGCAGACTTTCGGGCATTCGGCGATCATCGATCCGTGGGGACAGGTGATTGCTGAACGGGAAGCCGGCGACGGCGTCGTCATTGCCGATGTTGACGCGGACCTGCCGGGAAAATTACGCGCCAAGTTTCCGGTGCTCGAGCACCGCCGAACCTGAAAAGGCAGCAAGGATTTGGATAAAGACGCAACAAACGATAGTGCCGTCGAAACCGTGATGTCTCGCGTACTCGCGCCGGCCGGGCTCGAGGAACGTCACCTGAATGAGGCGCTGGGCTCGATCAATCTGCGCGACGTAGACGCTGCTGACCTCTATTTCCAGATCAGCCGCAACGAGTCGTGGACCGTCGAAGACGGCATTCTGAAAGAAGGGAGTTTCAGTCTCGACCAGGGTGTCGGCGTGCGAGCCGTCAGTGGCGAAAAAACGGGCTTCGCGTATTCCGATGAGCTGATATTGCCGGCACTGGAGCAGGCAGCCGGTGCAGCGCGCGCGATATCGAAACAGGGTCAATCGAAATCGGTACAGGTGATGCCCGAATACAGGTCACAGAATCTTTATCCGGCCATCGATCCTACTGTCAGTATCACCGACGAGCAAAAGAAGGCACTCGTCAGTGAAATCGATCGCCAGACCCGCAAGCTCGACAAGCGGATAGAGCAGGTCATCGTGAGCCTGACCAGCTGCCAGGACCTCGTCCTGATCGCAGCCGCCGACGGCACGCTTGCGGCTGACGTTCGGCCGCTGGTGCGACTCAACGTGAGCGTCATCGTCGAGGAGAACGGCCGGCGCGAGCAGGGTTATGCAGGCGGCGGCGCCAGGTCCGACCTGACCTATTTCCTGAACGACGATTTTGCCATGGACCTCGCCAGGGAAGCAGTACGCCAGGCGATCGTACTGCTGGAAGCATCGCCGGCGCCGGCCGGCGCGATGCCGGTCGTGCTCGGTAACGGATGGCCCGGCATCCTGCTTCACGAAGCGGTCGGCCACGGGCTGGAAGGCGACTTCAATCGCAAGGGAACGTCCGCGTTCACGGGGCGGGTCGGGCAGCAGGTTGCGTCGCCGCTCGTCACGATCGTCGACGATGGCACGATCGAGGGGCGGCGCGGATCGCTGGCTGTCGACGATGAAGGCACGCCTGGACAGTACAACGTGCTCATCGAGAACGGCATCCTGAAGGGTTACATGCAGGACAAGCTGAATGCCCGATTGATGGGCGTGGCGCCTACCGGAAACGGGCGACGGGAATCCTTTGCGCACATACCGATGCCGCGGATGACCAATACGTTCATGCTGGCCGGGCCTCACGATCCGCAGGAGATAATCGCATCCGTCGACAAAGGCCTGTACGCGCCGAGCTTCGCCGGCGGACAGGTAGACATCACCTCGGGCAAGTTCGTGTTTTCTGCCAGCGAGGCTTACCTGATCGAGCGGGGCAAGATTACGACGCCGGTCAAGGGCGCGATGCTGATCGGTGACGGCCCCGACGTGCTTCCGAAAATTTCGATGGTTGGCAACGACCTGGAGCTCGATCGCGGTGTCGGTACTTGCGGCAAGGACGGCCAGTCGGTGCCGGTCGGCGTAGGGCAACCGACGTTGCGCATCGACGAATTGACGGTCGGCGGCACCGCCTGATTCTGTTAAGTCGCGCGCAGGCTGGACTTATGCTCGCCGGCTGGCGACAATCACCCAGGGTCCAATAAGAAAGTGACACGTCATGTGGGTGTCCAAACCGATCTACGAGAGTCTGCCGTATTTCTATCTGCTGTCCGGGGCAATATCACTGGCGGCCTCCATGTACCTGAATCACTGGTACTGGCCGACAATCTGTTTCGTGGTGGGACTGGGGTGTCTCGTGGCGGGACTGGTGGTGTTACTGAAGCGTCGCGACTACCGACAGCAACATAAGCAGCAGGCAAGTCACAACCAGGACCTGTAAGGAATCGCGGCTACTGCCGCTCCCATCTTTATTTACCGCTGGCCGCGGATATTTCTTCGACAACCTGATCGGCCTCGCGCAGGTCGGTGTAGACGAGTTCGTGAATACCGAGCGCGACGACATCGCCGTCACGCAGTCGATGTCGCTTCACGCGTTTGTTGCCGACGAGTATGCCGTTGGTGCTGTTAAGGTCCTCGATCGTGCAGCCGAAACCGTTGCTCGTGATTTGCGCATGGCGGCGGCTGACAAACTTGCTCCTGATGTGAATCTCGTTGTCCGGTGAGCGGCCGACAATTGCCCGGCCAGCGCCGAACAGGTGCTCGGACAAGACCTTACCCTTGCTGCGCACTTCGATCTTGGTCAGATGCGTGGCCTTGGGAACGTTGAGCACGATTTGCGGCAGTTCGGCATAGCGACCTGATATCGATTCGTGTTCCTGCCAGTTCAATTCCTCAACGGCGACCATGATGTCTTTGTCGTCGATCGATTTTTTGCCTTCGGCGAAGGCACATAGCAATGCGGTATCGCAAAGCGTATTGATGAGGCGCGGTATGCCGCCGGTATAAAGGTACATTTTCGGAAACGCGTTTTCGGTAAACGGCCCGGCCACTTCGCGACCCGCGACCTTCAGCCGATATTCTATGTACTCGCGCATTTCGCGGCGATCGAGCGACTCGATATGAAATCGCAGGCGCACGCGCTGCACGAGCTGCTTCAGTTTCGGGCTCTCGAGCTTGTCCTTCAGCTCGGGTTGCCCGGCAAGGATGATCCGCAGCACTTTTTCCTTGTGCGTTTCGATTCCGGATAGCAGCCGGATTTCCTCGAGCACCTTCTTGCTGAGGTTTTGCGCCTCGTCGACGATCAGCACGACTTTCTTGCCCTCGGAGTACTGCTCAATGAGGAACATGTTCAGGGTGTCGAGCAATTCGACCTTACGCTGATCGAAAGGCTTGAAGCCGAACTCCGTCAGCACGGCCTGCAGGAACTCCGTCGGCGTCAGCTGCGTCTGCGAAACGACGGCGTAGACGACGTCATCCTCGAGCTCGTTGAGAAAGGACTGTAGCAGGGTGGTCTTGCCCGAGCCGATTTCGCCGGTTATGACGACGAAGCCGTCGGCGAGCCAGATCGTCGACTCCATATACGCCTTGGCGCGAGCGTGCTGCTTGCTCCAGTAGACGAACTCCGGATCCGGGGTGAGCCCGAACGGCTGCTCATTGAGACCAAAATGCTCTAGATAGGACATTGCGAAATGTTCTAGTTGGCGTCCTTAAATTGTTGTTTTAACGGATTTTCCCTTAGTTTAACCGCATTTTAGCGCGGCAGGCCAACGCAAACCGCGAGCCAGTTCGTGCTCGTTTATGCGACCAATATCTCATTAAGGCGGGTAATGGCCTGCTCCCGACCGGCGGCATCGCCCGCCACGACGGTAATGTGGCCGAGCTTCCTGCCGGGCCTGGGCTCTTTTCCATAATCGTGCAAAAAAGCGGTATGGCTGTCTATGAGCTTCGTTGCTGGTGGTATTGTGCCGATCAGGTTGAGCATTGCCGCGTGACCGACCGGGGACACGTCACCCAGCGGCATGTCGAGGATTGCGCGCAGGTGGTTCTCGAACTGACTGGTCTTCGCGCCCTCTATCGTCCAGTGTCCCGAATTGTGAACCCGTGGCGCAAATTCGTTGGCGATTAACTCCTCGCCAGTCACAAAAAATTCAATCGTCAGAATGCCGACATATTCGAGCAATCCCAGCATTTGCTCGAGATAACGGTTCGCGAGCCGCGTCAGGCCGCTGGCGTCGACAGGCGCCCTGGAAATATTAAGGATACCCGCACGGTGCTGATTCTCGATCAGCGGGTACACGGCGATATCTCCACTAACATTTCGAGCCCCGATTGCAGAGACTTCGCGATCGAACGGAATCCACTTCTCGGCGATCAGCTGTCGTCCGCCGAGGGTCTCTAGTGCGCCCTCGAGATCGTCTTCCTTTTTCGCAATTGCCTGGCCTTTGCCGTCGTAACCGAGCCGCCGGGTCTTCAGAACGAGGGGCAAACCGATTTCCCGGCCGGCTTGCTGCAGATCTTCAAGGGAATCGACAGCGCGGTATGGCGCAACCGGAATTTGCTGGGTCTCGAACAACTGTTTTTCCCTGAGCCGGTCCTGCGCATGCCGTAAGGCGCCGGGTGGCGGATATACGAGCGTATCGCCGGCAATTTTCTCGATCGCGGCGACCGGAACGTTTTCGAATTCATAAGTCACGACGTCCGCCCTGCTCGCCAGTTGCTCGAGCCCTTCATCGCTGTCGAACGGCAACGCGATGACGGGACCGGCGACTGCCGCGGGCGGATCCGGCGACGGATCCAGGAATACAAATTCGAGTTCCAGGTCCCGGCCCGCCAGACCCAGCATCTGACCAAGCTGGCCGGCGCCGATGATGCCGATTCTTTTCATTGAAGGATGCGAGGCCTAAGACCGCGGGTCGGCGTCCGCCAACACCGTGTCGGTCTGTTTCTTGCGATAGTCGTCCAGGACGCGGGCCAGGTCATCGTCGTGCGTCGCAAGAATGGATGCCGCGAGCAATGCGGCGTTGACGGCACCTGCCTTGCCGATGGCCATGCTGCCGACCGGCACACCGGCCGGCATTTGCACGATGGATAAAAGCGAGTCCATTCCCTTCAGTGCTTTCGACTCCACCGGCACCCCCAGCACCGGCAGGCGGGTCTTGGCGGCGGTCATGCCGGGCAGGTGAGCCGCACCGCCGGCGCCGGCAATGATGACCTCGAGGCCGCGATCGACTGCGGATTCGGCATATTCGTGCAGCAGATCGGGCGTTCGATGCGCCGATACGATCTTGACCTCGTGTGCGATACCCAGCGAATCGAGCGTATCGCTTGCGTGTTGCATGGTCTCCCAGTCTGACCGGGATCCCATGATTATTCCGACCCTTGCGTTCATCATCGTCATCCTGACGTATCCCGCATCCTGGACGCAAGTTCCCTGTGAACCTCGGTGAATATCCTGCGCCGTGCGAGGCGGCGCGCCTTGTCGTCCCGGGCAGCATCGTGGGCAGCCGAGTGTTGCTGTAATTCGCGATTTTCGGTCCCCACGAACGCAAAGAAATCAGACAGCGCCTCTGCACCTTCGGTCGCGATGCGATCGCGCCATCGCTCGGCTTCGCGGAATATGTCTTTCGCCAATTTGTCTTCACGGCCGAAGGCCTCGAGTGCGATGCGAATAGGTTGCGGATCGACATGCCGCATCAGTTTGCCGATGAGCTGTTTTTGCCGCCGCAAGGCGCCGTGTGCCCTCATGCCCTGCGCTTTTTGTACCGCCTCAAGCAGTTGCTCGTCGAGCGCAATGCTTGCAAGTTGCTCGGCATTCAGGTCGATCAGCCGTTCGCCCAGGGATTGTAATGCCAGGTACTCGCGTTTCCGCGCACTTTTGCTGGGTTTGGGTTGGGGCATAAGAGGAGAGAGGGCGACACAGACTCTTTGCGAAATAGTATCATGCGAGCCGGACGATGAAGGATCATAGAAAAATAGCGACAATGCCCATGAAGAAGTTCAGGGAAGCAACATGAACGCGCCGCATGCACGCAATACGCTCGATTCGCAGGAACTCGAGGACATCGTCTCACTCGTGATCACCGAAGCGCGGGAGCAGGGCGTCGACCAGGCGGAAGTCGCCGCGAGCCACGACATCGGGCTCAGCGCCACCGCGCGCCTCGGCAGCGTCGAGAGCCTTGAATACACGAATGACCGCGGCGTCGGTATTACCGTCTATAAGGACAAGAAGAAAGGCAGCGCGAGTACCTCCGATTTCAGTCCGGCGGCGTTGCGCGAAACCGTCATCAAGGCGTGCTCGTTCGCAAAATACACGGCGGCCGACGAGCATGCCGGCCTGGCCGACAAGAGCCTGATGGCAGGGGGCATACCGGATCTCGACCTGATGCACAAGTGGGACATCGAGTCGGGCGAAGCGATCCGGATCGCAGTTGACTGTGAAGATGCGGCGCGGGCGTTCGACAAGCGCGTCACCAATTCGGAAGGTGCAACCGTGACCACCAGCAGCGGTATTCGCGCCTACGGGAACACCCATGGATTTCTGGCGGCATACCCCAAATCCGGGCATAGCATCAGCTGCATCGTGGTGGGCGAAGCGAACGGCGACATGGAGCGTGACTACTGGTACAGCTCGGCACGGGACGCCGCGGACCTGGAGGCACCGAATGAGATCGGCAGAACCGCGGCACGACGCACGGTACAACGGCTCGGCTCGCGCAAGATAAAGACTGACACGGCGCCGGTACTGTTCGCCCCGGAGGTTGCTCGCGGCTTCGTTGGTCACGCGATCGCCGCCTTGTCGGGCAGCGCGCAGTATCGCCGCGCATCTTTCCTGCTCAACGCCGCCGGTGAAAAAGTTTTTCCCGACTTCCTGCAGATCAAGGAGCGACCGCATATTCCAAAGGCGATGGCGAGCGCACCATTCGATGCAGAAGGGGTTGCCCTGCATGACCGGGACCTCGTCGTTGACGGTGTGCTGCAGGGATATTTCCTCAGTTCCTATTCCGCCCGGCGACTTGGGCTACAGACCACGGGTAATGCCGGTGGGCCGCACAACCTGCTGGTAGAGGGCGCCACTGACGACGATCTCGAATCACTCGTCAAGTCGATGGACCGCGGCCTGCTCGTGCACGAGTTAATAGGCCAGGGGGTGAATGGCGTTACCGGCGATTATTCGCGCGGCGCCGTCGGCTATTGGATAGAAAAGGGCGAGGTCTCCTATCCGGTGCATGAGATTACGATTGCGGGCAACCTGAAAGACCTGTACCGGCGAATTGCGGCCATTGGAATCGACCAGGACCTGCGCAGTGGTATTCGTTGCGGCTCTTTGCTCGTGGAGTCTATGACGATCGCCGGCGCGTAAGCGTCGTGGGAACGGCTTCAGCCGCGACTCCCTTCATATTCATCGAGCAGGTCGGATAAGCTGCGCTCTGCAACCGTCTGATCGACCGCGCTGTCGAGATTCGTGCACAGCGCGTCAATCGTATCCGACCACGACGGTTCCTCGAGCGACCCGGTTTCGCCCTTGCTACGCACCACGGCGAGAACATCCTTGAGCTTGATTCGCGTCATCTCGCGGCCCGGCAGGAGTTCCTCCTTTTCCGTCGACATCAGCAATCCGGCAGACTCGAGCGTTGTCGTCACCGGCACCAGCGCAATGCTCGGAATTCGCAGCTTGTCACTGAGTTCGGCGGAAGAAATCGTCCGATCCGGTGTGCGAAAGGCCTGGCCGACGAGGAACATGATGTCGAGCGCGAGGCGTTCACGCATCGAATTGGAAAGCCTGGGTTCCTGGCGGCCGGTACGCAAGAACGCGGGGCGTTGATGATAGAAAGCGACCTGCGCGCCGATCAGCAGGATGAGCCAGTTCAGATACAGCCAGATGAGCGTCGTGATCGCCACGGCGAAGCCCGCATAGACCTGCAGCGTGCGCGTTGCATAGAGAATAAAGTTCGTGAATATCACGCCCATCGCCGCCCAAATGAAACCGCCGATTACGCCACCGACGAGCGCCGATTTGAAGTTGACCTTGGTATTCGGCATGAACACATATAGAAACGTGAATACGCCGGAGATCAGCAGGTAGGGAACGGATTTTCCGCCGAGCACGAATAGCGGGCCAAGGGCCTCGTTATTTAAAATGTATTGCACGACCGTGTTGCTCTGAATCGTGGTGATCATGCCGATCGCGGTGACCATGACCAATGGGCCAACGAGCAACACGATCAGGTACTCGGTAAAGCGCCGCGAGAAACTGCGGGGCTTCGACACATACCAGACGTAGTTAAAACTTTCCTCGACTTTTTGCACCATGCTGATCGCGGTGTATAGGAAGAACGCGAGACCCAATCCGCCGAGAACAGAACCCCTGACGTTGTCGACCAGCGCCAGGATCTGCGCCGTAATTTGTTCACCCTGCTCGCCCAGGGGTTCGAGCAGGTTTGCAAGATACGGCTCGAGCTGATTAAAGACGCCGAAGCCTTTGAGCATTGCGAAACTGAATGCGAGCAGTGGAACCACCGAGAGCAGCGTCGTATACACGAGGCTCATCGCGCGCATCGTGAGCTGACCGGAAAAGAAATCGCGCAGCATCGCGTACAGGTAACGCAGCAGGACAGTGAAGATTTCTCCGACCGGGCCTATCTTTTGCAGCCGCCTGCCCCAGACGATTTCGTCCAGGATTTCTTGCAGTTTATCGATCAAATTCGCGCCGCCTTTATGTTCTTATTCGCTTGTCGCAGGACTCGCATTGTACCTTGCCTGATTACGCCGGATCAGGCCGTGAGAACCCGCAGGGCTTCGCGATATTTGTCGCTGGTCTGTTGAATAACTTCCGGCGGCAAATGAGGCCCGGGCGGCGTCTTGTCCCAATCCAGTTCGTCCAGGTAATCGCGGACGAATTGTTTGTCATAGCTCGGTGGACTAATCCCGGTACGGTACTCGCTCAGCGGCCAGAATCGTGACGAATCGGGCGTCAGGATCTCGTCGATAATAAAGAGACGATCCTCGTCGTCCTGCCCGAATTCAAACTTCGTATCGGCAATAATGATCCCACAGCCCAGCGCGTATTCGGCGGCGCGCTCATAGATCCTGATGGAAATATCACGCACCTCGGCCGCGAGCCCGGGTCCGATCATATCCTCCACGGTTTCGAAGCTGATATTTTCATCGTGGCTGCCCGCTTCGGCCTTGGTGGCCGGGGTGAAAATCGGTTGCGGCAATTTGGCGGCCTGGGGGAGACCCGGCGGCAAATCGATACCGCAGATCATTCCCGTCTGCTGATAGTCGCGCCAGCCGGATCCGCACAGGTAGCCGCGGACCACGGCCTCGATCGGCAGCGGGCGCAGCCGGCGCACGACCATCGAGCGCTCAACGAGTGGTTTCAGCGATTCACCATCCTCGATGATGGCATCGAGCTCGCGGTCCGTCAGGTGATTGGGGACGAGGTCTTCCATCATCCTGAACCAGAAATTCGAAATGCTCGTTAACACCTGTCCTTTTCCGGGGACAGGATCGGGCATGACGACGTCGTAGGCCGAGAGCCGGTCCGTCGTCACGATCAGCAAGTGGTCGTCGTCGATGCAGTAAATGTCACGAACCTTGCCGCGGCCGATTCTTGACAGGCCGGTGACGCTCGATTCGAACAGGGTGTCGGAAGAGTCCATAGCGACAATCGGAATCCTTATTCTTGCGGATGATGGCGGTTCCCAACCGGGCTCGCAAGTCGCGGCGATGGGAATACGTCCACGCTGCGGTTAGCATTAGCACATGATTGATTCCCGACGAAGCCGGTACATGTCGCATGACTTACTGGGGTAAGGTCATAGGAACACTCGGCGGCCTGGCAACCGGTCGTCCATGGATGGCGATTATCGGTCTCATTCTCGGCCACCAGTTTGATCGCGGATTCGCGGACCGCTTCACCCGGTTTGGTCCCGATGTGTCCGCTGCGCGGCTGCAACAACTGCCGTCTGCATATCTGAAGGTCCTGTTCGAGACCATGGGCCATCTCGCGAAAGCGGATGGCCGCGTAACCGAGCAGGAAATCCGGGCGGCGAGGGCCCTGATGCATCGCCTGGGGCTCGGGCCGTCGGAAATACGCAAGGCGATCGGCTGGTTCGAAAGAGGCAAGGAGCCGTCCTATCCGCTAATGTCCACGCTGCAGAACCTGCGCGGGCAAAGTGCGCGGCGGGCCGACATGCGCGCATTGTTCGTTCGCCTCCTGCTGGAGGTTGCATTGGCGAAGCCTTCGCTGCAGCACACCGAGCGCGCCGTCATCTGGACGATCTGCAAGGAACTCGACATAGGACGGGTGGAGCTCGCGCAACTGGAGGCGATGCTTCGTGCACAGCGAGGATTCCGCAGGTCGGCTGCCGGCGTCGCTGATTCGAAGCGAGTCAGTGACGCCTACAATGCGCTCGGCGTCGACAGCTCGAGTTCGAATGCTGAAATAAAGAAAGCCTACCGGCGACTCATGAACCAGAATCATCCCGACAAGCTCGCGTCGACCAATCCGGATGCGGCGGTGCTGGCAGAGGCGGAGCGCCGCACGCGTGAGGTCAAAGGGGCATATGACCTGTTGAAGGCGCGGCGCAGCATTCGCTGACGGTTTCGTGAAATGGACACCCCGTTTGGTTAAAGTCTGCCCGAGAACAAAAGAGGACAGCCGACTGTGGAACCATTAATAGCTCCTTCCATCCTGTCTGCCGATTTTGCGCGCCTTGGTGACGAGGTGAACGCCGTGCTCGAGGCGGGCGCGGACGTTGTGCACTTCGATGTCATGGACAATCATTTCGTGCCAAACCTGACGATCGGGCCGCTGATTTGCGATGCGCTGCGTAATCACGGCGTGACTGCCCCTATCGATGTGCACCTGATGGTCGATCCGGTGGATCGCATCATTCCCGATTTCGCCAAGGCCGGCGCCAGCTACATCACGTTTCATCCGGAGGCCAGCCATCACGTGCACCGGACGATCGGACTCATCCGCGAGCACGGGTGCCAGGCGGGGCTCGTGTTTAATCCGGCCACGCCGCTGACCTGGCTGGAGCACGTGATCTGGGAACTCGACATGGTACTCATCATGTCCGTCAATCCGGGCTTTGGCGGCCAGCAGTTCATCGAGGCGTCACTGGAAAAATTGCGGCAAGCGAGGCAGATGATCGACGAGAGCGGCCGGCAGATACGCCTCGAGGTCGATGGCGGGGTCAAGCTTGACAATATCGGAGCGATTGCGGCGGCCGGGGCGGACATGTTTGTCGCCGGCTCGGCGATTTTCGGCAGCGACAACTACGCGGCCACTATCGCGGAAATGCGATCGGAGATTGCAGCAGCGACTGACTAGATCTTTCTGTTCGGGCGGGCACCGTACACGACAATCGTCTTGCCGCTCGCCGACACGAGCCCTTGCTCTTCGAGCACCTTCAGCACGCGCCCGGCCATTTCACGAGAGCAGCCGACCAGCCGGCTCAGTTCCTGGCGGCTGACCTTAATCTGCATGCCA
>JABAOE010005524.1_pt1 | contig 13539 bp, 16 predicted proteins | sample 7062141 | NCBI WGS metagenome assembly JABAOE01 (sample SAMN14538627, study PRJNA623070) | marine sediment metagenome | biome: marine biome [ENVO:00000428]; feature: marine pelagic biome [ENVO:01000023]; material: deep marine sediment [ENVO:00002113] | place: India: Gulf of Khambhat ... | reverse complement strand
TATAACTACAGAATGATAGTTTTCTGCTCTCAGAATAATATGCCGAGATAAACTCGGGCCTGTCTGCTAGCAGGCCCGTTTTATCCAAAAATTCAAATAACGTAAAACCAAACCTATACGGGGCTCCGGTACTTATCTTAAATATCGTTGTGATTTATAATTAACAGATCGTGAACCAGCTACACACTATTAGACTTCTGGCCGATGGGGAAGAGATAGAGGTATGCAACCTTGTTGCAAGGTCTTTTAATGAGTTCATAGCTNNAAATACGCAAACCCTCGTGCGTTTAAAAAGCGTATTGATTTAGGCCACTTAGCAATGGTATCGGAGATAGAAGGCAAACTTGCGGGAATGATCGAAGTAAAAGATAACAGCCACATTTCAATGTTATATGTCGATAAGTCTTATCACCGCAGAGGAGTTGCGAAAGACCTGATGAGAGAGGCTATCGAGTCCATAGAATTAAGCTCAGAAATAACTGTAAATTCCTCAAGATACGCGGTGCCCTTTTATGAAAGTCTGGGATTTATTCAGTTTGAGAATGAGAAAACAATCCATGGAGTAATTCACATACCAATGATGGTATCATCCACAATACTAAAAGAGAAACTCTATGAAAATACCCCTTAACAAGAAATCTACTGTTGAAGAAATTAGGATGCGCTTTGATGAAGATGTCGAACGCTTTTCCAACCTGGATATAGCTCAGCAGGCTGTGGTGGACGCACCCCTTATGCTGGAGTTGATTTCAAAGGCTGCCGCTAGGATCAGGCCTGATGCAGAGAACTTGCTGGACATTGGAGCCGGTGCGGGAAACAACACCATATCTATACTAAGAGAGAAGCCGGGGATTAATTGCCACCTTTGCGATATAAGCCTTCCTATGTTAGAGAGGGCAAGGGAACGCATCGAAGAAGAAAATGCCGGTGAGGTAAGAATATTTCACTCTGATTTCAGGGAGCTTGATCTGCCCGACAGCAATTACGATTTGGTTGTGGCCGCAGCAGTGCTTCATCACTTGAGAGACGACCGGGACTGGGAGGACTCGTTTAAGAAATTATACGACCTGCTAAAACCGGGAGGAGCATTGTTAATTAGCGATATGGTTCATCACGAGAATGAAAAAGTTCATATATCTATGTGGGAGCGGTACGGGGAGTACCTAGAATCACTAGGTGGAGAGGACTATAAGCAGATGGTCTTTGATTATATAGAGAAAGAGGACTCGCCAAGGAGCCTTTCATATCAGATGGATCTTATGAAAAGGGTCGGTTTTAGTCATGTAGACGTGCTGCACAAAAACTCATGTTTTGCAGCGTTTGTAGGTATTAAATAATTCTATATGTGTTATATTAGCAACAACTGACCTATGAATCGTTGGAGGCCGCAATGAGTGATCAACAAAGTGCAGGCGCTTTTCTATTCGTTTTTGCAATTGTGATATTTGTAATACTATCAGTCTATCTGACGTTCAGTTAAGAGTTTTATTCTTGAACTGCCACCAATAAGCCTTTAGATACATCTCGTAACCACTGGATGCTGGGGGGACCATTCAATGAGTGATGAAACAAATAAGATCCATACCCCTAAGCAGGGATTATTCGGCTGGATTAATGATATAAACTCTGATCAGTGGAAAGCATTTTATGCAGCATTTTTGGGATGGACCCTTGATGCGATGGACCTGCTGCTATTTGCCTTTGCGGTAGGATCGATTGGTCAGGTATTTAATCTATCCGAGGCGATGGTAGGTGCGCTTTTCTCCGTAACCCTCTTTGCATCAGCTTTTGGCGGAGCTGTTTTCGGCATAATTTCTGATTATTTAGGGAGAGTTAGGGCACTTACATACAGCATCCTTCTTTTCTCGGCATTCTCTGGTCTGAGTGCTTTTTCTCCAAATGTAACTTTTCTTCTTGTCTGCAGGATTTTTCTTGGGCTCGGCGTGGGAGGAGAATGGGCCTCGGGAGAGGTGCTGGTTGCTGAGAAATGGCCCAGGCAGCACAGGGGAAAAGTCATAGGCATGGTTCAAAGCGGCTGGGGTATCGGCTACATTCTAGCTGCCATTCTTGCTGCATTAATAATTCCTCATTTCAAAGAAGGTGTGAGTTACACGATTCCGGTCCTCGGAATTACTTTAGACGGACTAGATTTGGGCTGGAGACTTCTCTTTTTGGTAGGGGTAATGCCTGCATTCTTGGTTTTCTATATTAGGAGGCATCTAGATGAACCCAAGGAGTGGGAAACATTAAAGCAACTCAGGAATGACGGCAAGCTGAGTAAAAAAGCACAAAGCTTCACTCTTTCACAAATTTTTAAGCCCGATCTGTTCTGGTACACGTTCTCAGCCACTCTTCTTACGAGTCTGTGCATGATTGCATACTGGGGACTCTTTTTTTGGATCCCACAGTTTCTAGCAAGCGAGAAAGGGGTCGGCCTGGATACAAAGGGATTTATCTGGATTATTCCCATAAATATAGGGGCATTCATAGGCTGTAACACATTTGGTTTTATTAGTGATAGACTCGGCAGAAGGCCGGTTTTCATTGCATATCTATTAATAATGGCTGTGCTCGTCTGGTTTTTCGGTAATGCCACTACACTTCGCGAAGTACTCATTCTAGGGCCGATTATAGGATTTTTCGGCACAGGTTTTTATTCCGGTTTCGGTTCTATATTCTCTGAAATATTCCCGACCCGGGTTAGGGGTACCGCACAAGGGTTTTGCTACAACGTCGGACGCGGCGTGTCCGCCGTTGCCCCTCCCCTTATAGGCTTTCTTGTCGGCAAATACGGATTCTCTTTAGGGCTTACTTCCGTCTCCGTATTTGCCGTTGCTGCAGCTCTTGTTGTCCTATCTCTTCCTGAGACCAAGGGTAAAGTGTTGGAAGTTGAGTAAAGTCTCAAATTCTCTCCGCGCAGGCAGCGCCTGCTCGGAGACTGCTTCTCAGATACTTAGGAGCTTCGAAGAAATAGTGAGGATAATTACTCCTGACCTATTTTTTCCCCTTGTGCCAGTGCTCTTCTATCTCCTCTAGGCTTAGCCCTTTTGTCTCGGGCATGTAGAGATATACGTATACGAAAGATACGACACACAGTGCCGCATAGAGCCAGAAAGTGTCGGGCCTTCCCAAAGCATCAATTAAGCTTAGGAATGTCAATGTGACAATAAGGTACGTGGCCCAAATCACTGCAGTCACCACACTCATCGCAATCCCCCTTACGCTAAGAGGGTATATCTCGGAAATCACAAGCTGGACTACAGTTCCGGGGCCTACTGTCCAAGCAGCAACAAAAAATATGAGACTTGCTACAGATATATATCCCAAAAGCCCCCCTCCGGCTTTTTGTAGATAGAACGTAATTCCAAGGACAATCAGGCCGACGCACATTCCGGCCAGCCCCACCAACATGGTTGGCCTTCTCCCCAGTCTGTCCATCAGGTTCATAGCCACAACGGACATTACTACGAACACGATACCCATGCCTACTGTTTCTAGTATAGCGGTCGACGCCGAGCGAAAACCGGCAAGCTCAAAAATAGTCGGCGCATAAAAAGTAGCTAGAGAAAGACCTGTAAGCTGTCTTATCATAGCAAGGCCCAGGCCCAGTACCAAAGCCGGCCGTACTATAGGACCAATGAGCTCGCGCCAGTCGGGCTTCGTCTGCTTTAGTGCATCCTTAACACAACTCAACTCATTATCAACCTGAGCTGTCCCCCTTATGCGCACCAGTATATCTTTGGCCTTAGCGTCATAGCCGTGCTTGACGAGCCACCTTGGGCTTTCGGGAAGGAAAAACATTCCCACAAACAGCAAGAATGCGGGCACAAGTCCTACTGCGAACATAAGCCGCCACTCGCTGTAAGCTGCGAAGAAATAGTCGACAAGATAGGAGATCAGCACCCCGCTCAGAATGGCAAAAACAAAAATCGATACGAGCCTTCCGCGGTTAGTTGGAAAGGATATCTCAGATATGTAAAGTGGCACGGCGAAAGAAAGCACACCGAAAGCAGCGCCTACTACTATTCTGGCAATAATGAGCATTAAAATACCCTCTGCCAATACTGTGCCGAGAACACCGATGAATGAAACCACTGCGCAGACAATCAGAATCTTACGACGTCCCAGACTGTCCGAGAGTCTGCCTCCGAGCGCAGCCCCTACCATTGCTCCGAAGAGAACAGAGCTTAGAACCAGTTCCTGTGAGAAGTCAGAGAGATGAAACTCCTTTTTAATGAACAGTATAGCCCCAGCTATACCAGCAAGGTCGTAGCCATAGATCAATCCACCCAGAGACGCAATGGATACGGCTATGTACAAAAATAGAGTAGTACCGCTTTTTGGTATATCTTTCCCTCCAACCTCAGACATGGTCTCAGCTTAACCCCTTTCTAGCAGGAAAACAAATATGCGGGATACCTTACTGGACACATTCCGAACGAATATTATTTATATTATCAAACAAGAGGGCATCCAAATTGAATACCCTCTATATAAAAAGGGGGGATTGAGGACAGGCAAACTTAATACTGACAAAATATTAGAATCTAAATCCGAGCCTGCCTCCGTAAGTACCAAAGGAACCGTTATTCCTGTCTACCCAGTTGTAACGGGCTTCAGCACCTACAAAAATCTTCTTAGTTACATTGAAGTCAACTCCGCCTCCAGCGGCAAGACCTAATTCAGCGCTGCCTTGTCCGGAAGGAAACCCATTTTTTTGTAATTTATTAGGCTGCGGAGCGATACCACCCACTTGATTGCCGGGATCACTCTCATTGAGAAATATATTCATACTTGGCCCGGCCATTACAAATGGCTGAATAATATGATGTGCTTCAACCTTATATTTCAATCCCAGCAATATTGACACAGTGTCTAAATCTACACTTTTCTGTGTAGGCAGCGTACCAGGAGCCACCACATTGATTGTTGGTTCAAATGTAACATCATCATCAGTTTTAGCCCATCCGATATTAATTAAGCCCATTAACTTTCCAGGACCAAGATTCTTGAATAGAGGCAGTCCCAACTCCCCCGCCAAGTAAAACCCGGTACCTGTTTTAAAAGGCCCTGTCTGCGCACCTATAATCATTGCAAACTCGGCCCCAAGCGGTTTATCCTCACAAAAGGCCTGCTCGGACATGAACACTGATACAACAAATGTAGTGATGATTGATAAAACAAATAAGCGTTTTACAAACATTACTCTACCCTCCTATTTTCCGTGATGTCATCTGTTAAATGTAACGTTGGTGCCAAATAAATAATTGTATGATTAAGGTAGGTTGCGCAGTTTGACGCTGTTTAATTGCTGTATTATTTTGATACATCTGACACTAAAATATATTCTATTTATTATATATACTATTAATATATTATACTGCGGGAGTGTTAATTACAGACGTGACTCAACTCGTCATTTTTGAGGGGGCTTGGTTCCAAGAACAGAACTGGAAGCAGCGTCTATTGCGCCTAGATATTTCCCTTTGTGTTCCGAGATAAATTCTTGTGCCGTCTCGATATCGGCAAAAGAAACAATCCCGTAACTCATAGGTGTTTTTATTGTGTCGGTCCAGACAAAATGTGCATTCTCCCCTTTTATCCAATCCCCTGAGATATAATCAGTCACATACAGAGAATCCACTTGCTCCGGGCCCACGGTGTGGGTGTAATGTATCATGCAGCCGATATCATCAAATTTGACTGCTTTTCCTTCTGAAGATATATACTGGGATGCAAAATCTTTCTCACTGATAATCATCTTGCACCTCTCACATATATCCTCACCGTAGTATATATCCGCTGGACCGCTCTCGGGTCTGTCTTTGCAGGAAAATATAAATAGAAGAAACACTGTTAGCAATAATAACTGTTTCATCTCTCTTCCCTCCTAAAACGAGTAAAGACAAAATATGCTAATCCCAATGGGAATAGAATCCATAGAATCAATATGGAAAACAGCAGAGAGAATATCCCACTTTCACCGAATGTTCTTACTGCATAAATTCCAACAGGACCAAGGATTTCGAATCTCGGACTAAGCACAAGCACTGAGGCAATCTTAAAAACTTCTGCCGGGTTCAAAAGGGCAAGCGCAAATACCTGCTTGATGCCCAAATCCATTGCAACTGTGGTTCCCATAATCCCCAAATCACCTAAAATAATGAAAAGGAGCCAAAGAAATACTGAAATACCAATTGCTTTTGAAGCCTTGACAGAGTAAACAGACACCAAGAATCCAATACTCAAAAAGCTTGCTGCAAGCAGCGCAGAGAGAAACACTGTAAGCAGATACCCGCTGATTTCCCCTTGTCCGCCGCTTAAAGAAACCCCTATCCCTGCGAGACCGAATCCAAGGAATATTGAAAACCATATGGCTATCAAAATTCCAAAAAATTTGCCGAAGAATATCTCTCCTTTGTTAATTGGGTGAGAGAGCAGATATGGGAGAGTGCCGTTTTCTCTTTCCTGAGAGATACTTACACCGCCCGTAATAACCGCTATCAGCGGAACAAAAAGAAGGACCAGGTTAATTATGCTTGCCGCAGTCTTGCCATATCCGGCAAAACCGGCAATATCTCCGCCCATTGCGGAAAAAAGCAGCACCAGTAAGGCTAATGCGGAAAAACAGACAGTGTATAGAATAAACCATCTGTTCTTGATCGACTCACCAGCCTCTTTTCTCATTATCAATAAAATATTTCTAGTATCCATTTGCCTCTATTTGATTAATCAAACTCTCCATTGAGAACTCCTCGATCGAAATATATTCAATGGGTATTTTAGACTCGATAAGCTTTTCAAAGGGAAGGACTCTTTGGCGCTCGCTAACTTCAACATAAAGCCCCGACCCATTTCTGCCTACACCGGTAAACCCCTGTTCTTTTAATATAGATATCGCATGATCAAGGGCATGCTCCGGTACTCTGAAATTCATTCTTACCTTAATATCCAAAGATTTGGCAAGGTTCTGCGGCTTTTCATCTAAAATCACCTTGCCGGATTTCATAAAAAGCACTCTGTCTGCAAGGTAGTACACCTCGTCCAGTCTGTGGGAAGAAAAAAGGACAGTCTTGCCCCCATCCTTATAGCTGTTTACCAGTCTTAAGAATTCTTCCCTGGCATTTGCATCTAAATTTGATGTAGGTTCATCAAGTATCAAGATATGCGGATCTGAAAGCAGCCCGATAGCAAATGAAAGACGCTGCTTCATTCCCCCCGATAACTCGGAAGTGAGCTTATTCTTATGCTCTTCGAGACCTACTAAATTTAGGAGCTCATCAATTTTCTCCCTATGGACTCCGCGGATTGATCCAAAGAAATCTAGAATGTTGACCGTTTTCATGTCATAGAAGAGAGGATCTTGGGGCACGTAGCCTATAAGTGATTTTGAGTGTTTGGGATACTCTTTAATATTAAGGTTTTGAATTACTATTTCCCCTTTATAATCGAGAACTCCCAGAATACATTTAATCAGCGTGCTTTTCCCTGCCCCGTTTGCACCTAGAAGCGCAACTGATTCGCCATGCTCAATGTTCAGAGATACAGAATCAACTGCAACCACATTGTTAAATGTCTTCGTTACTTCTTGCAAGCGTATCAATAAACTCTCCTATAGTATCCTTTTTCTGATTACCAGATATGATACAGCAGGAACCGTCACCATTAACAATGACACAAGCAGCAGTTTATAAGAAATCTTGTTTTCTCCCGCTTCGTATCTCTCGGGAATCTTGAAATTCATAACCGGATAATTATCGGTAACCTTGGGATTAGGTTTTATAACCGGGAAAGCATCTGAGGCAAGCTCGATGGCCTGTGCCGCAGGGCTGAACACGAATAATCTTAAATTCGGATACCTATCTATAATACTTTCAAAAAGGCTTTCGGATTTATAAGGAATCTCTCCTATTCCATCATTATTTTCATCATATCCGACGTAATCACTCCAATAGTTTCCCTTTTCCTGCGCAAACCAACGATTGCCCTCCAGGGCGCCTCCTCCCCTAACTTCGATTTGCTCCACATTGTCGACAAAACTATTCGATACGATGTGGTTACGCTCGATTGACGGCATAAAAGACATACCTATATCATTAAACGCTATGATATTGTTCTCAAGACTGTTCCATGAATCGACAGAGGTAGGGGAATTATCCATATAAACTCCTATGCGGTTATCAATAATTAGATTCTCTTCGGCCGTAATGTCATCAAGGTCTTTAAAACCTACCCCATACCCTGTGGCGGGTCCTTGATTTAGGGCGAAAATGTTATGACTGAATCGAATATTCCTGCTGTACATTAGAAAACCACCTACATAATTTTCAATAAATAAATTGTCTTCAAATAAATTGTTATTACTGTACATATAGTGAAGCCCGTATCTACCCTTCTCTATCTTGTTGCCTTTGATCAATGTGTCGCCCGACCACCACATTACAAGGTCGCGAGCACGTGTGATAGTATTGTTGAGTATTTGAGTATTCGAGCTGTACCAGAGACGAATGCCGTCTCCTCTTACCGGAATCGGCAGATCTTTGCCCACAATAGTGTTGTTTCGTATGGTTGTTCCCGAGGAATTCTTTAAGTATATGCCGAACAGCACATCATCAAGCATGTTATCTTCAATTATTGAGTTTGAGGCGGAATCGAGAACAATTCCCGTATCCTCCACGCTTAAACTCTCCCCGCTGCCGCTTACATGAAAGCCTTTAAAACTTACTCCAGGCGCACTAATCTTAACAACAGTCCCCTTACCCCCTCCGTCAATTCTAGGCCCGTTAATACCTACCAAATTTAAAGTCTTATCAATAACCACATGTTCGCTGTAAGTGCCGCCAATTACTTGAATCGTATCCCCGCTTTTAGCAGCCGCCACTGCGGAGGATATAGAGATGAAGGGACCCTTTGGTGATACTGTATGAACAAGTTCAGCTTTTACTGTTTCATAGCCCGAGACTACAACAAGAAGGAAAATCATTGGTATATAATGAGTCATATTGTTTCCTCATCACTATGCATTTATATATCTCAAAACTATTGCTTTGAAGCTGAGCTGACTAGTAAAGGCTTATATGCCTTTCGATGATAGTAGAGGCCGATAATAATTAACACTGATGCGGCAATAGACATATACAAACCTATCTCCCAGGTTGCAACTGTCGAGAACTGCGCAATTGTACTCTCACCCAACAAAGGAGGGACGAACGGATCAATGGCATTGCTAAGTGGCGCATTGCTGTCAAGATTCATCCCAAAAGTACGCATCCAGAAGTAGAGGTCCGCCAAAAAAAACGCAGGATACAATATAGCCGGCACACACAAGAAAAGAGCAAAAGGACTATGGACAAACACCGTGCCGACTATGAGCAGTACCAAACCCACAATCATAAATACGCTGAGTGTTCTTTCCAGCACAGCAGCCTCACCCATGGGTTTCATACCTATGTAGTGATTAAGCCCGTCTATTTCCTGAATATCTCCCGCCAGCCGGTTTACATACATCGTTGCCTCCAAGCCATCGGGATATTGAGGGGCAAAAAGGGTTAATTTCCAATATGGGAGAAATATTGAGATAAATAGAATTAAGCCGGCAAGCAGCATGATAATTGACGGTATAAGAAATCTCTTTTTTTCCTTTTCCCAGAGCTCTTTTGGTACTCGCGGCCCGAGTATTAGTTCATTTTCCTTAAGTTGTTCTGTCATTCACAATCCCCCTGTATTCGCAAACACCAATTTTTGAGAAGAAGCTTCAGCAACTAGAAGCCGAATATAATCTAACTACTGTCCTGCTAATATGCTCTTGGCATTCAAACCCGCGGTTGCGGCTTTAACATAGTACTGCCAAGCCATGTTATATCCGTAGTTTGCTTTTTCCCACTCTTTTTTCTCCATTGCCTCATCACCCTTCTTCATGAATTTATCACCCTCGCCAAGCTGCTTCACTGCATCAGCGATTAAGTCTTTGGCAACAGGGTTATCCTGGTCACCCATTTTCTCAAGCTCGCCGTATACGGCCATAACTTGAGCCCTTGTACTCGTAGCCTGCTGCTGCCATGACTTGGCAGTCTCTTCGTTTTGAGCACCAAATGAAATGCTGGATAAGCCAACAATCAAAGCTGTAATTATAAATATGCTTAGAGTTCTCATTTTTTCCTCCCGCACTTAGGTTTTTTGTCTCCTATCCCTCTTCGCAAGAAGGATAGGAGATGTAACTTACAATCGCCTGCTAATTTTTAGGTTCAACAAGTAAATATCCCATCATTTCCAAATGGAGAGCTGAGCAGAACTCGGAGCAGTAGAATGGGAACACGCCCGGTTCATCCGCAGTGAATTTGACCGTACTCGCCTCACCAGGCTCAAGGCTGAGGTTTATGTTATATCCTTCAATTGCAAACCCGTGTGTAGCGTCTCTTGCCCGCTCAACATTCGTAATATGGAGAATCACCTCATCCCCTTCGTTAACTGTAATATGCTCAGGGTTAAAGTGACTTCTGATCGCAGACATCCATACCTCTACCTTCCCGTCTGAGCGGACAATCTTTTCCTGCCCTGCTTTCGCGGCATTAGGATTTACGCTCATCGTGCCGGGGTTGTAGCCGACCTCGGGATATACAGGGAACGGATTTAGCTTGTCTGCCTTTATCATCTGAACGTAATGCGGCTCTCCGACACCAATCGGCATATCATAGAGGACCTGCATTTTATCGCCGGACACATCTATAAGCTGAAAGTTTTGAGGAAGTAGAGGACCAACTGGTGAAAATCTATCTATAGACCATTTGTTAAGTGCGACACAGTATTTACCATCAGGAGAAACAGTGTCTCCTTCAGCGCAAACATTATGACCTATGTTGTACTGAACCGGAACTTTCTCAGTAAGTGTCCAAGCATCCTCTCCTGTGTTATATGGAGGACCTAGTTTCCACTTGGCAAGCGTACTTTCTATAAAAACACTTGTATAGGCATTTCCTTCATTATCAAACTGTGTATGAAGCGGCCCCAAGCCAATCTCTAACTGTGCCGCAACAACATCGTTATATTTAAGAATCGGCACTCCGTAGACATCCTCACCCTCAAAATTCTCCTCTTTTATAGCTTTTTGTATGAGATCAAATCCATAAATAGTCGCATGAGTATCCAGCTTTCCGGAAACCACCAAATATTCGCCACCAGGAGTAACATCCACTCCATGCGGGCTCTTAGGTTCCGGAATGAAGTAAAGAAGGCCTTCGGATACTGCAACGTCCAGCGGGATAACTTTCACGCCGGAAATCTCTTGGGTTTTTCCCGGCTGTTTTGCAACTTCTACTGCCTTATTAAGGTTTATCACATGCATATAATCCATATCTCTCTGAGACACACCGGCCTCGAAAGGAGGCAGACCCTGCTCTATACCGCCTGTTGCGAGCTCAGTATTTATCGAATTACAGAACACCCAGCCCTCGCTAACTTTCTTTCCAGCGTCGCATAGATCCTGCCAATAAGGAGGGAGCTCCATCTGAAAAGAGCCCTCTTCTACAATCCTGCCCTTGTCGCGGTCAAACTTGTGAAAAGCAATTAGCCCGCGGAATTTTTCCTGATACTCATCCATGCCGGCATATTCGCTAAAGGGGAGAGTAGTTGCGTATTGAGAAGCCTGTATTACATATTCGCTGTTGGGTGTAACGAACGTAGACCCGTGATCTGAAATAATGTTAGGAGTCTTAATCATCTGCTTAGTCTCAAAGTCTCTGAGATCAATAACAGCTACTCGGGCATTGGCTTTATCGTTGATAAATAAGAACTCGCCGTCATACTCTCCATCAGTCTCCGTAAGAGCCGGATGATGAGTATCAGCCCATCTAAGCTCCTTACCGCTTTCCATATCACCTTCTTTAAGAACCTTCATGGATTCTTCTGACCCAAACCCAAATCCCTGCCATGGCTCAGGAGTAAAAGCAGCTATTACTTTCAGTAAACGCATTGACGGCACTCCTATTACAAAAACCTGCCCGGAATGTCCGCCAGATGAGAACATCAGATATTCATCGTGTTTACCAGAAGGTATGTATGTTTTTAAAGCAGCCTCCACATCTTGCGGGCTAAGGTCGCGTTCTGCGGCTATCTGCTCAGCACTGGCAGACAAACTGCCGTTTTGAGCAGCTGTCCTTGCACTGGAATCATTTGCCGCATTGCCTCCATTTGAAGAATCACCGCTTTTGCAGGAGACCATAAATATTCCTACAATAAACAAAATCACCAAACTGCTAAATCCTAATGATTTTTTACTAAACATAAAACAGCACCTCCCTCTTCTTATTGAATCTTCATTTTTTTGAATCTTCATACTTTAAATAGATGATAATTTCTTCTACTTCTTCATCCGTGAGCCCCTGATTAGGCATAGGCACCATATACTCTGCAAGCATTTCTTTCGCTATAGGATCTGAAAAGACCATTTTATCAGGGTTCTTAAGCCATTGTTTCAGCCACTCTTCCTCCCTTCTCTCTGTGACGCCTTGAAGATCAGGTCCTGAGAGCTTGCCACCGCCAATCGTATGACAAGCTACACAGCCCTTTGATTGGTATAACTCTTTCCCTTTCGCAGCCTCAGGGCTTTCCTCACTCTGTAGTGTTGTAGAAAATGTTAGAAAAGAAAGAACTAATATTAATAGAATTAACCTGCTATATTTCGGAATAAACAGCAACCACATATCACTCCTCCGAGATACCTTTTAGCACTATTTATGTGCAAGGACCATGCCAGATTGAAGGGATGTGTTTACTGACTTATCTATAAATAAAAATTGTCAACTGTCAGAAAATGAGACAGAATTCAGTCCTAGATTTAGCAGTGGAAATGAAGAATATAAATAAAAAGGAGTATTACGCCGAAATTATGCAGAAACTTTGCTTCTGCTGATAGTAATTAGACCTATTATTCCTAATACTCCCGCCATCGCTATGAGTCCCCACTCGGAGAGAGTCGGGATAGGCGGTCCTTCTGCAGGGTGGCCATATTGGTACTTATGTGCTTCCCCGCTTTTTCGCGGTAAGAGATCAAGCCATAAATCAGGAGAGTTTAAATTCATTAAGCTTTGCTATCCATATAATGGATGACCATATCGTACATGGTAACAATGCCTACTGCCTCCCCATCTTGAATTACCAAAGCTCTTCCATGATCAATTTGTTCTAGAAGCCTTATGACATAACGGATATTCATGTCAGGCCTTACGCTTAAAACAGGTTTATTCATGATTTCATAAATATGTACGCGTTCGGGAGAAAGATTTTTTTCAATTACATGCNNCGTGATCAATCCGTATTCATCGTGCTCATCGCGTTTATCAACAATTAGAGCGCCATATTTTTCTTCCTTCATACTTTGAATGGCGTCTGCAACAGTTGCCAGACCATCAATTGTTTTAACTTCTGGTGTCATAACTTCTTTGACTTTTATAACTTTTTCTTTGGTGTTCATATCTGATCTTCGATTTCATGTTCAATTGTTTCTAATTGCGTTTTTAAACCTACGGCATCTTCGATGTTTAA